>Ga0247611_10001702_pt1 | contig 38517 bp, 65 predicted proteins | sample 177DNAGHGhighgp2_FD_192422 | JGI IMG/M metagenome (GOLD analysis project Ga0247611, IMG submission 192422) | Sheep rumen microbial communities from Palmerston North, Manawatu-Wanganui, New Zealand - 1770 DNA GHGhigh gp2 | ecosystem: Host-associated > Mammals > Digestive system > Stomach > Rumen... | reverse complement strand
TTGTGGAGAACCAAACTATGGATGACCCAATCAGAAATGATTCGCTAAAAAGTAGTGGCTCTGTGAAGCAAGAAGTTAATAAAGCACGAAGTTCAACTTTGTGTAAGTTTTAATATACTGTAAAGAATTTCTGAGATTGGCAGTATCGAGACGAATCATTCAAATCCAATCATTTTTGGTCCCTTCGTCTATCGGTGAGGACGAGAGATTTTCATTCTCTAAAGAGCAGTTCGATTCTGCTAGGGACTACATAAGCTCGAAGTACAAGGGAACGAAGATGGGAATTGCCTCTTATAGTAGCGCATATAATGCACACTATTCCCCCGAATCGTATGTCGGCACAGTTTGTCAGGTCTGGGGATAATTGAAAACCTGATTTTGGAGAGAGCAACCTGCAAGGAGTAGGGACTGACTGCTAATCAGATCGTTCATATTAATATGGATTGGGATCGTAACCCAGCCTCTCCGCAAATGCACTAAGGTGAAATGATATATCCTGAATAGTTAAAGTGTTTGGTACTGACAGACAATGCTGGGTGTGAAACCAAACTGAAAAGGCTACATCGCAAACCTTTAACTTGTGCATTGTTTTAACTAAACAAATTACTATGGATAATAGATTTTACAGACCAGAAGATCCCATGTATATAAAGATACATAACTATGAAGATACAGTGACATGGGAGTCCCCACATCACGATGCTAAAATATCAGACATATTTGACAAATTCAAAGGATTGCTTGTTTCGATAGGATATGCATCAGAGGCCATTGACCGTTGTATTGTCGAGATGTCAGAAGAAATAAACTCACATAAAGATGACGATTGTGATGTTGTGTAAATAACTATAACGGTTGCACATTGTACTCACAATCTAAATGCAGCAGGTTCGATTCCTGTTAAGCGTAAGAAAACGGGCCCATAGCTCAGTTGGTTAGAGCACCTGACTCATAATCAGGGAGTCACAGGTTCAAGCCCTGTTGGGCCCACAAAAAGTCTTTTTTGTAAGTCATATGTGAATATGATGTGCTATTTTTTATTGTTTTTTGTTATGTCAAAAATATGTAGTATATTTGCCCCGTAAACAATAACAGAAACGATACATGAATATAGATATCAACAATTATAGAAGGTCCACACATTTCATATTCATATTGACAAGTCAAATGGACATTCAGTGAAAAAATAAAAAAAACACTGATTAATTTTTTTATTTGAAAAAAATGTAGTATATTTGCAATGTAAAAGATGATACATTAGTTCAGTCGGTTAGAATGCCGCCCTGTCACGGCGGAGGTCATGGGTTCGAGCCCCATATGTATCGCAATATGTAGGATGGTGGAGATGCATATTGGCTACAAACAATGCGGCATCAATATATTGTACTATGTATTCGTCATCGTTGTAGCGATGGGCGTTATGAATAGAGTGGTGTATAGGGCACAGTGCCTCGTAGTAGGGCAACACCGAACCGAGGCGCGGGAGTGGGTTCGATTCCCACATATTCCACAAAGATAGTTCTTTGAAATATTAGATAATGCCACCATGATGGAATAGGTAGACATTCAGGACTTAAAATCCTGTGGGTAGAAATACCCGTGTGAGTTCGAGTCTCACTGGTGGTACAAAAGCGAAACCTATCGTCGCTCAATAAATAGGATGGTGGTTGTAGGCGAAACTTACCAATGTAATCAAGCAGAGAGCAACTGGAGTGCGTGGTAAACACAAACAGATATTTGGTCTCAATAAGACTTGACGAATGATACAAAAGTTAGACGTAGAGGGGATATTTCTTTTTTAGAAAATGGTAGTGATTGAAACAACACCAAGTTGGAACAGTTTTATTTGACCCCTCAGAATAAAAACAATAATAACTAAACGATGACTACTACCCCAAGACAAGATACGAATAGTTCAAAGTCCTCATGCGGAGGTCGTAAGAGAACATTGGGGATGATTGCTGATAACCACTGAACTGCAATGAGGTGGGTAAACATGCAGAGTCTGTTGCAGCGGACTTGCCAATAATAGAGTAAGTTATACTACTCTTTAGGCGGAGGAATCATAGTGGCGTTCCCCTGTGGTTCCTCTTAAAAAATTGGTTCCATAGCTCAGTTGGTTAGAGCATCTGACTGTTAATCAGAGGGTCGCAGGTTCGAGTCCTGCTGGTACCGCAATTGAGGTTGAAATGATACATACCTCTACTGTAGCATGGGGAATCACGTGATGATTCTACTTGAGATTGAAAGACATCAAGTATGCGAAACTTATATTTATATATAGAATAGGTCTTTCCGCAATCTACTCGAAGCGACCATATAACCAGAGAGTCAATGCAATGGACAAAGCGATGAATATTAAGAGAGTCCCTATCATCAGGTAAACATTAAAGTATTTTTAACCAAGGAGGTAAAAAGTAAAAGCCGTGCTACGGAGTGTGACTTTAATGGGAATGTGGTAGATGTGTGGTTATACTTCCATTCGTTACTAATAAATGTAGTAATGTTAAGACTCACTCATTCCAACCTATGATAGTTAAATAGCAATTAGATATATTTGGCATAAGTATTTTACTAAAATTTTAATTATTATGAGTCGTATCATCCCATTCGAATTAGAAACTAACCTTAAACATTTAGTTGATTTCTTATCTAAAGACTTAAGTGCAGATTATTGTGTAGTAGGTTCCCTTGCATTGAATGCATGTGGATTCCCGATAGGAAGAGATCCGCATGACATTGATATAGAGATAGTTAAGAGTGACAAAGTAAAGATAGCACTAGAGACATTAGAACGTAGTAATCCAGTTTGTTATAACTCAAGGTACTCTAAAGTATCTAATAGATTTGATTTTAAATGGTGTGAGGTAGAGGTAAATGCCTGGATGGTAGATAAGTTAGATAGGGATTTTGTATATAAGAATTTCATCAAGTATGCTACAGTAGAAAATGTGCTGAGATATAAATTGAGGAATGGCAGACCTAAAGATGTTAAAGACTTGATGAATGCATTCAGTAACTTATCTTCATATATATTAAATAAGGATACTGAAGTAAGTAAGGATACTGAAGTAAGTAAGGTATAAATATATAAGATAAAACATTAAATAAGTAGAACCTATGGATAAAGCTAAGAAAATTTTGTATCGACTTCATAAGTCTGATGCTATAACTGATGAAGAATTAGATATTCTTCTTAATGCAATTAATAAGAATGATGGAATGCCTCCATATACTGTGACAACTTTATATCCTAATGGATGTCCATGTCGACCATTTGGAGATAATATAATGTATGAGAATAAGGATCCATTTGATTGCAAAATCGATGTCAAAGAATAATTGATATAATATGATTTTATGGCTTTGGTGATGATACTATATACACCTACATGTAAGGTATCTGAAAGCAGAAATGCAAAGTCGAAGTCAAAGATGGTGTTCATGGCTGAGGTAATGGCGGTATTTAGGTTAGAATCCTAAACCATGTCATAAAATCATAAAAATTTTTCAATCAAAATTTTGAATATATATAAAAAATATATATCTTTGCATTACTTCCGAGTTGGGGATGGTGCCAACTGCCAAGGTGGGGCTTGCCACCATCGGGACTGGGGAGGACTACCCCTGTGTGGAGTTAAGGTGAACCTTTAGGTTGTACCTCCCGAAAGCACAAAGTGCTTGCTCCCAAGAACCTCACTACTTTAGTGGTGTGATAGTCAATGGTGAGCCGAAAGGCACACAAGAGTTCTCCTAAAATCCACGATGCTAAAGTGGAGCGAAAACAAACCATACTATGATATTCTAATATCAAGGGGATTTGTAACCGTGTGAGGTCAAAAGGAGAGACCTAAGTTGGAATAGGCATACCCTACCACAATAGATTGTGTGGTTCTTGCAAGAATTTCAATATGGTAAAAAGACCTCAATTTGTTCTCGTAACTCAGCAGGTAGAGTACATCCCTTTTAAGGATGGAGTCATTGGTTCAAGTCCAATCGGGAACACTGGGGCAGAAAACGCACAGAGCACTGCAGTACAAAAATTAAATTGCTCGTGTTAACAGACGTGTCAAGAGGGGTTTATTCAAGAGTGCCGATGGCACTTTGATAAATGCCGATGCGAACGGTGGTTATAATATACTGAGGAAATGTATGCCAAATGCGTTTGACGCAGATGGAGTAGCGGGTGTTTTAGTTCACCCAGTGGTCATAAAAACCACGAACCAATTTCATTGAATTTCATTGAAATTAGGAACTATAATAATAAGTAACCATTAAAATATTTAGAAAATGAAGAAATTTGATCTTAAGAAAGAAGAGTTTAGAGGTTCGATCAAGCAGCTTATGTCTGTACGTGGACTCCGTATGATTAACCTTGCTAATTACAATGCATGGGCTGGAAATGTTGACAAGAAACTTGCCAATATCCATTCTATTAAGATTGACATCATGACTGGTTTTGTGAATCTGTATGCAAACGGAAACGGTAATCGTGCAGGAGTAAAGCTTGATGATGTTCATGTTGATGTGTATAAGAAGGTTTATAATCGTGTACTGGAGATATTCAAGAACGAGGGTAACATTCCTTCCAACATGAAGAAGAACATTCTTGTTAGTTTATCACGCTAAAGTTATAAAACTATGGAATGGATCACTGTATCTGTATTGTTTGTATATCTTGCAATAGGATTACCTTATGCTATTCATATAAACAAAGATTGGTTCAAAAAAGCTGAAACCAATAAAGATGAAGTTGATGAACCAATGCTATGTATCGGAACTACATTCATAGCTATAACATGGCCTATATTCTTTATTATTAGATCAATCAAAAATATTGTAAAATGATAGGAATAATAGTTTTATCTGTATGGTTAACAGCCGCTATAATATTGTTTGTCTGTGCTAAGAACGTCATAGACGGAAACGCATCGAACATATCATATAATAGCAAAGCTGTCTGTATTACATCATCAGTTATAGGATTGTTCTGGCCTTTAATAATAATTATAGCAATAGTAATATGGATAATTAAAAGATTAAAGACAAGGAAGATAATCAAAGAGATAGATAATAAGATTTCATCGGTTTTTGATTTATATGATTTATTAGAATAGATCGATCATTTGTTAGATTTCTTTCTTATTTCAATAAAAAGTTGTATATTTGCAATGAACATTAACAATAAAAAGAAATTGGTATCATTTTAATTGTATCTTTTGTGATCGCTATTATAATGATAACCTTATTTGTCTTGCAAGTGATTACTTTAGTGTTGATATTCAATCTGGTTGGTAAGTTGGAAGACATTATGTTGATTGTAAATTATACGAATATATGATTAATGTTTTAACAAATGAATATTATTTTTCTTGACATAGACGGAGTACTTAATTCTGGAGAGTTCGCTGAAAGACATTATAAGGAAACTAGTAAAGGATTATTCATGTATGATTTCCTTGATCCATCTGCTGTTGATAGCATGAAAAAATTTCTTGACAAGCATCCAGATATCAGACTTGTAATATCATCTTCCTGGCGTTACGGAGATGTTCATAAAACTATTGATTTCTTCGGAGGTAACGGTATGAGTACTCTTGCTGGTTATGTTATAGGCATTACTCCACGTTTATATTCAGGAGAAAGAGGAAAGGAAATACAATGCTTCATGAAACATATCGGTACAGATGTGATTGGTGATTTGATAATCGATAATGACATAAAAGTTGATAGATATGTTATTGTTGATGATGATGATTTCGATATGTTAGGTTTCCAGAAGGAAAATCATCTTGTTAAGATAGATAGTCGGTATGGTATAACAAATAATGATTACGATAAAATAGAAAAGATATTATATGGAACTTATTAAAATAACGGTTTTTGTAAATAAATACGGAGGATCTATCGAAACTTATTCTGATTTAGAGGATGCGTTAGGATCTTCTTCATATAAGATGGAATCTGTATTTCTTAACCTTGATAAAATAAGAAGCATTTCATCAATCAAGACATGTAATATGTATTATAAACCTCATACATTTCTTGGTAAATATTTTGTAATTGAATGTATAGATGGTACAGATTATCATTTACAAGAATATGAGTTTAAGAAATTTGAAAAATTTATTTTAAATGAAGATAATTGAAAGATTACAAGCAGCATGGACTGTACTTACATCGAGAAACTTTATCGTTTTCTCAAAATATAACGATGAGGTAGGATTTGTTTATACGTCTGGTGATCACGATGAAGTCATAAATCTTCTGCAAGGCGGAAGTCAATATCTAATGGAGAACGAAGATGAATAAGGAAAGATTGTATGTATTCTGTTATTCTCATGAAGGATTCAATGACTACATGAGAATGAATGAGTGGTATGATGAACCTGGAAAGGATACGGCTACTATTTCTATATGTTCTCCAAACGATGAGGATCCTATTCACTGGTTTCCAGATGAGCCAATGTGTGGGAACATTAACATTGATTTTGATGATATTGATCCTTCAATGAATTGGAAAGATGATGCGTATGATCGTCTGCTTGATGAATATATAAAGTACGACCACGATGTTGATGATTCTGAATATAAATTCAAATCACCTACAGCACAAACTGGATATGTAACAGCAATGACATATAAAGATGCACAGAAGATTGTATTCTTTATTGATATGCAAATTAGATCTGGCATTAAATATTTCATTATTCACTGTTCTGCTGGAATTTCAAGATCACAAGCAATCGTCAAGTATATACAAGATACATACTCAGACAAATATAAAATTATCACAAGAGATAATAATCCTTGCTTAACTCCTAATTATCATGTAGTTAGAATGTTAAAAAGGATTAAGAATCTTCCCGAGAACAGGAACACTTAAAAATACAGAGATAAATATATGGAATCACGCTTATTTATTTTCGGTTAGCTTACAATATAAAACTGGCATATTATGCCATTTAAAAATCAAAAATAAAACAACGGAACTATATACATGCTGTCCCTGTTTGTGGTGAATGGAACGATAGGGACAAAAGGCATATAGTCCCATAAAACAAATTAGAAAACAAACTGAACATCTGTTATACACAGATGAGTAATGTTGTACACTATATGGTACAACAGTCAACTTTTAGAAAGCTGGCATTAAAACAAAAGAGGAAACAGAACGGACGTAACTCATCTCATCACATATCGTCCTAAGATCAACCAGGTTGGTTATTCCTCAGTAGATTATTATGATGTTGAGAAAATTTTTATTAAGCTGCATCATGTTATTCTCAGTAATGACAATGAATGCAAAAAACGATTCAATCCAGTATGACTGGACAAGAGTAATTAACGCTGTCGCTCAAGTAGAAAGCGGTGGGAACCCAAAGGTTGTAAACTCAGCAGGATGTGCTGGATTGCTGCAAATAACAAAGATATGCGTAAAACAATGCAACATTTGGTTGGAACAAGATAAGTCAAAGAAACGTTACACATACGCTGACAGACTTGATCCAGAGAAATCAAAAGAGATGTTCATACTTACTCAGAAACATCTGAATCCTAAGAATGACATCGAACGCGCCATCAGACTATGGAACGGAGGTCCACACTACAAGAAAAAAAGTACTGAAGGCTATTACAGGAAAGTTATGAGAGTTTATAATAAGGCTGGTAAATAAACCAGCTTTTCTTCTATATGTGAAAATTAAGTTGTATATTTGCAACAAATAAATACAAAAGCGTTTAAATGACATAATTGACAAGAAAAGAAAACATACAACAATCAACGTTATAGAAACAAATAAAGAAGATAATACATATCTATAATAAAAATGGTATATTCAATTGATACGGAGAAATATATTGACAGAATGACATCATTCGTCAAAAGAGTACGTGGTCTTAACATAAATCTAAAAAACCCAGTAACAATACAGGATAAACTTTGTTGGCTTAATATATACGAGCCGATGAAATTAAAAACAAAGTGCGCTGACAAGATCCTGATACATGATTATTGTAAAGAGAAACTTGGTGTTGATCTATGTGTTCCCATCATCAAAATATATAATCATGCTGGTGAAATAAAATGGGATGAGTTACCAGATAGATTTGTTATGAAATGTAATCACGGATCTGGTATGAATATTATAGTAAAGGATAAATCGAAACTTAATATTCATAGTGCTATGTCACAAATAAACAAATGGATGAATTGGGATTTTTCTATGGCTAACGGATTCGAAGCTCATTATCATGATATAGAAAGAAAGATTTTTGTTGAGGAATATATTGAACAATGTGGTGATATACCAAAGGATTATAAATTTCTATGTTTTAATGGTGAGCCTAAATATGTTGAGGTTATTGGTAATAGATTTAATGCTGGAAAATATATGAACTATTATGATATGGATTTCAATTTCCAGATACTTACTCGAAATGATTTTCCTAACAATATAAATATACATGACGAAAAGCCAAAATGTTTTGAGCAAATGAAAGAATTTGCAAAGAAACTATCTGAAGACTTCAAGTTTGTGCGTGTTGATTTCTATGAAATAGATGGTAAGGTTTATCTTGGCGAATTAACATTTACACCTGGAGCATTTGTATTCACATATAAAGATCCAAATGATCATATAAAGGTAGGAAACATGTTGAAGTTATGAAAAAGAATATTGTAATTGTAAATTACAACACTCAAAATTTTGTAGATAAATTAATTTTAAGCATCAATAAATTTGTAAAGGATGCTAAAATTTTTGTATTTGATAATAGCGACAAAGTTCCATTTGTAAATAATTTTAATAATGTTACAATTATAGATAACACAAAAGGTCAAATTATAAATTTTGAAAAGTTTCTTGATAATTATCAGTCAAAAACATTAAGCGGTGGAAGACTTAATAATTGGGCCTCAGCAAAACATTGCTATACTATAGAAAAATGTATAGACTTGTTTGATGAAAATTTCATACTTCTTGATTCTGATGTTTTATTAAGAAAAGATATTAGTGAATTGTTTAATGATTCATACATTTACATAGCTGAAGAATTAACTCAGCCTAATGGTAAAAAAAGGGTGTCACCTCATCTGTGTTTTATAAATGTTAATCTGTGCAAAGAACATAATATACATTATTTTGATGACAGATATATGCACGGATTATGTGTATCAAGAGGTGCAGATGAATATGATACTGGTGGTGCTTTTCTATTAAATGCAAAAGAATTACCTCATAAAAATATAAACTATAACGATTATATTGTACACTACGGTCATGGATCATGGATTCAGAATGGATATAAATATGAATTAAACCCTGATGAATTTTTTGAAAAATATAAAGAATCGTGGTTATGAATATCTTAACCAAAAACCACATTTATTAAATCATTAATTAAAATGGAAAATAACAAGATAGCTATATACACTTGTATAACGGGAATGTATGATACGCCAACAGATAACTTTCCTAAGAAGCCAGGATATGATTATATACTGATTTCAGATCAATATATACAAACACATTCATGGAAGTGTATTGTACCGAAGTTCGAGAATATGGATCATCTCGACAATACAAAGAAGCAGAGATATATAAAAACACATCCACATGAATTGTTTCCAGAATATAATGTAGTGATATGGATTGATGCGAACACATCAATAAACAATATACTATACGATTATATTGAAAGCAATCTTGAATTCTCCATAACATTCAAAAAACATCAATTCAGACATTGCTTGTATGATGAGATAAATGAGGTCAAGATATTAGGAAAGGATAATCCAGAACTGTGTGACGAATTATATGATAGATATAAATCTGAAGGAGTACCAAAAAAGAATGGATTATACGAAACAAACATCATAATATCTCATCCAAACAATCCTACAGTACAAACAATATTTAATGAATGGTGGAAAGAAATAGAACAAAACTCAAAGAGGGATCAGCTTTCACTTAACTATATTCTTTGGAAATATAACCTAACAGAGTTTCCACATACAGCAGTATCATATAACTTTACACCAAAACCACATACACCACTAAGAAGATGAAAGACAGAGCATATAAAGACTTTAAGGAAATATCTGATTTACTCCTTACTATGGAGAAATCGGTATTGAACTCAACAAGAGAAACATATAAGCAAAGCAAAGAACTGTGCCAGTCATATATCAAACACATCAACAATGATATTATTGAACTCATGAAGATATATTTCGATAATACTACAGATGAATATGCACTGAAGATGATAGACGAGACAAAGAGAAATCTTATCGCAATTAATTTTATGGTGTTCGATAGGATCGATCCGACTAAATTAGACAATGATACATATCTTAGATTCCAACAAAAACTAATAAATTGGATGGATTATTACAAGGAAAAGATTGATGGTCTTATGATGGACTACTATGTAATTCGCTCTCAGGAAGATTTCAAGGAAAAACCAAAGAAAAAAATCCAGGAAAAATCCAGGAAAAAATCTGAGAAAATTTAATAGAAAAATTCAAAATAAATTTTGAAAAATAATTTGAGATAATTTATTAAAAACTAGCAAATTAAATTACAAAAAATATTTGAAAAATTTTTACAAAATATTTTTTAAAAAAATATTTAAAATAAAATAAAAACAAAAACAATTATGTTACCAAAACTATTTAACCCATTACAAGAAGGATTGTTCTTAGACATATACAAAACTGTATTGCATGCATATATATCAAGCAGTAAGGATAAGACAAGCATTGACATAAACTATGCAATAGATCGAGCAACGTGTATAGCAATGATAAGTGTTGATAATATCCTTGATGATGACGGATTCATAAAGAACACAGCAGACATAATAAAATCGTGTAATGACATAAGCGTTGATCAACTTGTTGATTACCCAAAGGTTGATACCGAATAATAAAAGGAGTTAGATAATTTCAAACATACGACAAAAATACAAACACTAACTCAATATATAATTACATCTCCTTTTTGTTAGATGGCTTCCTTTTTTAGTATAGAATGGTTGCCATCTTCTTTTATATAGAACAACGTACATTCTGGAGTATTTGTATAAAGATACAGCGTTTATAACACACTGTTTTTTTATAATAAGAATCGATCCTCATGTCTATAACAAATAGGACAGAGGATCGATCAAAACAAACAAAAAGTATAACAACAAAAAGTAACTAAGTCAAAAGGAAAAAAGTCCTTACGGCTTCACACAGTCAATGTGTAGTAATATCATCATAAAGGCTTAACGCCTTTTGTAATCATGTTCACGTTGTAAGACATATTTACAGTATTTAACATTCTAAACATATTTTAACGTTTACGCTACATTCCATTAACATTTGTTAATGAATATTAATATCATGTATTTTGTCTGGTGTATTGTTGAAAGACTGTGTGAAAAATAAGTATAGTCTTTCTTTCATTGTAAATATACAACTTTTTCCAGATATGTAAAAAATAAAAATTTGTTAAAATCAATTTGCATCATATTTACACCCGATGATGAACTATTATTTTTAATCTCAGTGAGATTAAAATTTACACCCGATGATGAACTATTATTTTTAATCTCAGTGAGATTAAATTGTGATGTTAATCCTCCTCCGATGTACTTCATCTCTCGTGTGCGATCCTATATAATATAAATAAACCTGATAAAATAAATAGGTATGATATACAGGATGCTCTGTATTATTGTATAAAGAAAAAAGATCGATCCATTTAACATTTATTAACACAAAATATTTGTTTGTATCGTTTTTTTCTTTTACATTTGTACCAGAAAATTAAAGCAACGTTTAACAGAGTTGTGAAAAAGATTCTTGTATATGAAAATAAAGTTTTATATTTGCAAAACGTATATAATATAGTATTATGGTAACTGATGGCTTTAACTTCGATGATTACTGGAGAAACAAACTTGGAACTGAGTTCAGAAAGACTGCTCTGGAATATATTGGCGGTTATGTTGAGAAGATCGGTGATGTAAAAATCAACGATGATGGAAAACACTATGAGGCTGTTCTTGATATTAGTTCTGTTAAGGACACTATCTTTCCTCTCGGTGTATATTGCAATCTTACTACAATGGAAATACGTCTTGTATCAAAGATAATAGCAAAGGGTAGAATAGGAAAGGGAAAGTTAAATATGGACCGACATATTATTGAAAGCGTTTCACTGTATGATATACAGAATAACGAAATAGACAGTAAATATATATGTATTGACAGCCTCTTATTAATGCTTGATTTTCTGGACTCTTAGAAATAAAATTAAAACGATTAACATATTTTAACAGAAAATATTTGGTAGTATAAAATATTGTTCGTACATTCGCATCAGAATTAGAAAACAAACAGTAAAAGTAATTTTAAGATATGATTATTAACAGTAAAAATTCAAACGTTTATTTTGTCAGTCGTAACAGTAGTATTGACAGATACCTGAACTCCATACGAAACTACAAGCCACTGGAGTTTGATGAGGAAAATATGTATATTACAAAGTATAAGGTTGATGGTGATATAAAAGCAAGGGATATGCTTGTGAACTGCAACCAGAGATTTGTATATTCTGCTGCAAAGAGATTTTCCAACGATCCAGATACAGTGCTTGAACTTGTGAATGAGGGTAACATCGGTCTTATTGAGGCTATTGAAAGATTTGACTTCACACTCGGATGCAGACTACTTACATACGCACAGGCTTATATCCGTCGTAATATGGTACGTTACTTCTGCGAGAACAAACTTGTAAAGCGTCCTTCTGATTATAAGATAGGTAGTATTGTAGCAAATGAAAGATCTCTCTTCTATGCTATGAACGAAAGACAACCTACAATCGAGGAACTTAGATCGATCATGCTTAACAAGTACAATATCAATGTGAACAATGACGAGGATCTTTATATCAATGACTTCATCTATATTGATGATAATTTATCCGACAATGATGATGATGACTTCACGTTTGAAAAAACTTCTGAATATCTCAACAATACTTCTTCGTACAATGATTATGAGAATGATATTGAACAGAATCATACAAAGGCTATTGTGCTGACTGCTCTATCAAAACTTGACAAGAGATCTCAGGAGATAGTAAAGATGCTTTATGGTATAGACTGCGACAGAGAGTATTCTGCTACTGAACTTGCTGATATGTACGGTATGACAAAAACACGTATCAACCAGATTAAGAATGAGGCACAGAAACGTATGGAGTATATGATTACTGCATAAGAACAAGTTTTATGGTTAACATTTATTAACACAAAAAATTTGGTTGTATCAATTATTCTTTGCATCTTTGAAACAGAAATAATAAAAATATTTATGGATAATGAAAAAATTTTGAAGGTTATAGAAAAACAAAAGGCTGAGAATACAACTGAGAAGAAGCATCAGAGAATGATCGATGATCTTAATAGTATGAAGCCTTTTACTGAGGATTACATACCAGAACCTCCTATTACTGATATTGATACATACAAGAATGTTGTTATACCAAACTTTATAAGGTGTGGTGCCATCCCGAAGGATAAACTTATAAAAGGTAAGACGTATCTCGGTAATTGCCGTAATTCCGATAGAGCAATATGGCTCGGAGATAAATTTGAATACATCAGAACAAAGTTTGGTGACAAGTTTCCAGAAACAATTAAACATTTTGAAGACGGTGCTTACAGCCGATTCGATGTTTTTGTACCAATCCGTGAGATAAATTCTGAATAATATTTTGAGAAAAAATATAAACTAAAAATAGAAAAAGTTATGGATAAAAATTCAAAAAAAATTCCAAAGGACGGTGATATTCTCGTACTGGAAAAAAACAGGAATATAATCTATTCCTATAACGGAAAAGGAAAAACATTCAATGCTTTCAAGGTTGCGGTATATGTTATGCCGAATGGGACTTGTGATGTTACATATTATAACGATGATGATGATGTAACAGCATACAACGCTCCGTATGACTTCGCTACACCAGAGGAAATAAAAATATTCAAGGATGCTATCAAGAATGATGATGAATACAATATTATTCCTTTTACTGAAAGTGTAACTGATATTCTATGTGACTTTCTTCATATATATGAAGAAGAACAGAGAAACAATGTAAGACGTGATGTAACAAGTTTAATAAACAAATATTCTTTCTGATTATGGAAAACAGATTAAACGCAAAAGATATGCTTGAAATAACAATAAAGCATATAGAAGAAAAGTATCCTGAAGAGATCGATCGGTGTTATAATGAAATAAAGACTGCTGCTGATGACTGCAAATTTTCAACAAAGATCGATCTTATTGCTCCAGACTATGCAGGTATTATGAAAAAGTATTTCATGTATAAGGGATATAATGTAAAACTGACAGGAGGAGAACTTGAACTCGCATGGAACGTGAACTCGCATGGAACTGACATGAATAATATATTGAAGGAAGGAACACTTGTTAGAACATTTATATAATTCATTAACATATCTTAACACAATCCGATCAAGTATATACTTGATCGGATTTTTTGTTTCATTAACATTTACCAATAAACGATCGCTGGACGTCATCCAGTATTTAATCTCACTGAGATTATTTTACGCTGGACGCAATCTCTCCGCCATTTCTCAGTCATCTCATCTCAGAAAAAAGATAGATCCATTTAACATTCTTTAACACAAAATATTTTGTAGTAACAGTTTTCATTCTTACATTTGTACCAGAAATAACAAACAATATTATTAACAATCAAAACAAGAGTAATTATGAAAAATTTATTTAATTCATTTGAAGATTTTCAAGAGGAACAGACAAGTGTATTCGATTTCCACAGCAAGATAACGGACACAATCGTACATCTTTTGCAAAAGACAGGCACAATCATTATTCCAGAAGATGATCAGGAGGATTACCGTTTTACCTATCTCGACATGGGAGGAACCTACACAACAAAGGCTGTGATGATCGATCCAGATAACGCTGATAAGTATTGCCTTATCGTTACTTCTGATGATAACGGTGATGAATATACTATCGACGTTGATGACATCAATTCAGATATGATTATCGAAGAAAAGATTTTGAGCCTTGTTTTCGATAAGTACAATGAGGTTGAAGGATAAATAATAAAACAACCAAACATTAAAAACAATATGAACGAAAATAATATAGGATACCAGATAGGCGACTTCACCCTATATATGGATGATAAGACTGGACTGTATGGAATATCCGACTCTGACGGAAATATCATCGTTGAGGCTGAGTATAATTCAAAGGAGGAAATGGGTGATATTTACAAGAAACTCGTACTCGGAGAGATCGATCAACTTGACATAGATGAAAGATATGAATTTCTTGAAGATTATGGTATTGATACTCTGACAGTCTGTGACAACTGCGGTAAACTGATGCACGAAGGTTACACACTTGCAGGTGAACACGCTTGCTGTGATGAATGTGCTATCGCTCTGTACTGCGACAAAGACGGTAATGTTTATCCTAATGCTGAGGAATTGTTCAAACAAGATCTTGAAGAAAACGACATGGAATGTTACTGGACTGTTTGGGAATAATAAAGGACTAATACGCTTTAATTACTTTCATAATGAAATCTGGGTAGGATATTTTTCCTATCCAGATTTTTTGTTTTGTTAACACGAGTAAAATAGGAACATAACGAATGAGGATGCGCCAGGATTTAATCTCAGTGAGATTAAATAACGCCGAACCAGCACAACACATCGCTTATCATCAAAATAAAAAAGATCGATCCACTTAACATATTTTAGCATGAATTATTTTGTTGTATTATCTTTTATACTTACATTTGAATCGTAATTCAAAAGTATTTAATCATGGATATAACATTAGACTATATCAAAAGCAACTTCGACAAGTTCAACGTAAAGTATTTCAACGGTGAACTAATTACTCCTAAATTCAGGATTACAAGAGCTAAATCGTATCTCGGACAGTTATCTTGGAAATACATCAACGGAGAAAGGACAAACTACATTATCTCAATATCCGCTATGTTTGATCGATCCGATAAGGATTTTTGCAATACTATACTGCATGAAATGATACATCTGTATATCAGACAGAACAATATCAAGGATACCAGACCACATCATGGAAAGGTATTCTATCAGATTGCTGACAGGATAAATCAGTACGGATGGAACATATCAAGGTGTAACAATACAGAAGGATATGAACTGGATTCAAATGAAAAGGTTACATACAATATGGTAACTTGTATTAACAATGATGGAAAGTATTTCCTTATGCGTTATAATAAAAAGAATGAATCTTATTATATCAGGCTGTTTATGAAATACAACTATAATGGTGTAGTATGGTTTACTTCTACTGACAATAAGAAATACGCAAACTTTCCAGAGTGCAGGACAAGATGTATAGGATTGTTCATCACAAAAGGTGAATATGATAAAATCTCAAAGGAAAACAAATATTCTGAGGTTGTTTAATACATTTTAACTAAAATAATTTTGTTATATCAATTTTGATTCGTACATTTGTACCAGAAATAACAAACAATGGTAATAACAAATAAAAACAATGGAATTATGGAACAGAAAAAGATTATTAAACTTACATCAAACAAGAGTGTTAAGGAAATCAATTTGGATGATATTGCACTGGAGGATCAGATTATTATCGTAAACGAACTTAACTCAAATTGTGGTTTCGATAAGATATACTTCGTGAAGGATCGATCAGAAACTCAGAGAGGAGTAAAACTGAATGACGGTAGGATTATATCACTGTATGACAAAGATAATAAATTCTACCTGAGATACGACTTCGTGCTTGATCTTGTCAAAGGTGTTATTATCAGGAAAGGTGGTGAACTTACGCCTACAGACAAGTATAACGGTTACACTACACTGAACGAACTTATCTCAAACAAACAGGCAAAGGATGTGAACTGCTATGATTGTCTGGATTTTGATATGGATGTCTATATGGATGATCCTAAACTTGACAAGAAAGTTACTGCTAAAAAGATTATAAAGTTTTTCCGTGATAAAGGATATAACGTAACATCTGAGGCTGTGAACTGGTGTTTTGAAAACTGGAAATCTGGTTTCAAGAGTGGGTATCGTGATCAGGAAAACGGCTATCATCTGTTTAATCCTTGCGGTGGTAACGCTTTGTCTATCAGACTGACTACACTTAACCATTTGTGCGAGGATTGGCAGAAAACTTACTGGTGCTAAAAGAAAAAATGAATGTATTAACAAACATTAACACAAAAAATTTGTAGTATCAATTTTTTCTTCGTATCTTCGCATCGTAATCAATAAACAAACAATAGTATAAACAATTAAAAACAAAAAGAATTATGGGAAAACGAGTTCATGTAGTAAAGAAACAGAGAGAGTATGGTAAATCAGAAGCCTTTAACTGGGCTGGGTTCAAGAACTTACTTTCATCGCTTGGATGTAATGTATGCGAACAGGATGAATATTCTTCTGACTTTGAAATGTTCTGCGAGGACTATGAGAGAGCAATGACTATCCTTAAAAGAATTATTGATGCTCAGAAGAAGGATAAGGATATGGATCTCAACGATATTGACTTCTCTGATCTTTCTTCACCAGAGGGTACATCAGAATGGGAATGGTTTGATCCAGCCAACTATGACTTCAATTATGTGATAGAAATTGCAGCAAATCTTAACGGATATTCTATGGAAGAAATTCTGAAAATAATGCAGACTTTCTGGGAGGAAAGGGACAAAAATTCTTCTTGGATACAATTCTGTTCTTTCTGAAAAATTATTTCTGAATATTTTTTCAACAATAAAACAGAAAATATTATGACAACAAAACAACTTGTAGCGAGAATAAAGAAACTCTATAATGAAAAGGGATCGATCCATCTTAACGGTATGCAAGTACATGAGTACGAGGGTGGAAAGGGTGATCTTGTGACACTGGACAGGGTTTGTGTGGATGACAACGAACTTGGTGTTATGTGTGTAGGTGAAAATTGGTTCATTCCTTTGACTGAACTTACTTACAGGGAACTGATAAAGATTGTTAAAATGTATTAAATCAAATAAAATATGAAACTGAAAAATAATATCGAGATAATTGATATTACACACGAGGATTTAGTAAACCTTTTCTCTACTGCACTTTATGGTTCTTCTTACATGAGTGCAGAATACAATAAGGATTTCTACAACTCCATTCCAAAGGATAAGAAAGAAGGTGAGTGCTATGAGGATCATCTTGCAGACGTACTTCTTAACGGTGGTGAGATTTATATCTATGATTCCTACTCGGAAGGTGAGGTGTATAGCAAGAACGGTGAACTTATCAAAGAGGAATATGGTGATGAAGAATATGCTCAGTACACACTTACACTGACTGATATTATTGAAGGATTGCAACGTGCAGCAAACGGAACATACAAGACTAACGATGATACAAAATTCGTTCTCCAGTGCTTCTATGACTTTGTTGATGAAGATTGTTCTGACTTTGATATGACTGATGCTGATACACTGATGCAGATAATCACATTCAACGAACTTATATACGGATAATTACTTCCATAATATACTTTTGTTTTTGATTGGATCGGTTCTTTAATTAGGATCGATCCTTTCTTATTTTTTAACATTTTGTTTTCCAGTACGACAGATGAGAGTGGGGCTTTCCATGACAGCAATTAATCTCAGTGAGATTAAATCCTGTATTCAGTCTTCAGCCTATTATTATCTTCCAGAAAAATATTTTATTGTTATTAATAAATTTTAACAGAAATATTTTGTCGGTATCAATTATCTGTATTATCTTTGCACCAGATAAAGATAACAAACAATAGTAATAAACAATTAAAACAAAGTAATTATGAGTAAATTAGTGACTATTTTAAGCGAAGTAAGTAAGGTTGAAAGTTTCGACTTGACACAAGAGCAACATGACCTTGCAGTAAGAATGATCTCTCAGAATGAGAGGGGAGGTAACTATTCTCTGGAAGACGTTGATTCAGATATGCTGGATTGCTTTATCGAGAACGCACAGGAAGATAACGATAAGGAGTACGAAGAATTTCTTACAGATGCAAAATTACATGGTGCAGATGTATATACTTTCACTGATCATTTGGGTGATTTCTCACAGCCACTTGGTGATGTAGCGGTTTATTAACAACTTTTAACACGAAAAATTGCAGGTATCATTTCTTCTTTGTATCTTTGAATCATAATTAAAAAACAAAAGTAATAAACAAAAGTGATCAATTAAAAAGTAAAACATTATGGAAGGTTATGGTAAAGCACTGAAAGCAGCAGGTTTCAACTATCTCGGTGGTCTGAAAAAGTCAGCAAAGATGATGAAGTCTTATACTCACAATGTCGCTACATATTGTGTGTATCTCGCTCCAGCAAACATGGCAGGTCGTACAAAGAAGGGTACTCGTATCAACGTATGTCCTATGTCAAAGCACTGTAAGGATTTGTGCCTTAATTCAGCAGGACACAATAAGGCAGATATTCTATCAAACGGTAAGGAAAATATTAAACAGAGTCTTATCAATATTTCCAGAATCAAAAAGACTAAACTGTTCTATAATGATCGTGATCTCTATATGGATATTCTTATCCATGAGATTAACAGGGATCGATCTTATGCGAAACGTCACGGAATGGAATTTTCTGTACGTCTTAACGGAACGTCTGATCTCTCACCTGAGATTATGAAGAAAGACGGAAAGAATATTCTGGAGATTTTTCCTGATGTTCAGTTCTATGACTATACAAAGGTGTATAACCGTACCAAACTTATGAAGTTCTATCCTAACTATGATATAACTTTCTCCTATGACGGTTACAACTGGGATCAATGTGAACAATTCCTGAATGACGGCGGTAAGGTTGCAGTGGTATTCGACAGTGAAAATATGCCTAAAACATACAAAGGATATAAGGTGATCGATGCAAACGAATATGATATGAGATACCTTGATCCTAAAGGTTGCATTATGGGACTTGAATTTCACCCTATTGCAAAAGACGGTAAGGTTCTGCACGCAAATGATATTGATGATCCATTTGTAGTAAAGACAGAAAATAATCCTGATATAGTTATGTAAGTTCTAACATAATTTTTGTTTCTGGGTGGGCTTGATGAAAAGATCAAGTTCACCCTTTTTATATTTCTTAACACTTGATCGATCCAGATTGGTCAGGATACTCCATACAGGATTTAATCTCACTGAGATTAAAAATAAAGCCAACAGAGCGATTTTATTTCCTAACCTGATATATTTAACCTCAGTGAGATTAAAATCCGTCAGAGAGGCTGTAAACGAGCAAAAACGATAAATAATCTACACTTAACACATTTTAACTAAAATAATTTGGTGGTATGTAATAAAGTCTGTATATTTACACCAGAATTAAAAACAAATTTAATTATGGATAAGATATTTTATATTGATAGTGACCTGTTAGATAAGTGCAATAGAAGTAAATGGGGAAACTATACTATTGTTAGTATAGTTAAGAAACTTACATTCGGCAAGGTAAAAGTAAGTACATGGGGATTTGATATAAGATTTGCATATTATCCTGTAAATCATATCGGATATGATGTTGTTGAAGAAAATGATATTAAGGAATTGAATTGGGATAATATCATTAATGATTTCAATAAATCATCTTACGATAGAAAATATATTATATGGGATTTTCTTAGGAATAATTACCCTTTGGATAGCAGTATGGTTAGAGATAAAGGCGCATATCAGATTGTATATTGGGATTGTAACGAAATAGCAAAAAGAATATATGATAAAACAAATTTACCAGACTGGTGTAAGGATCAAGATATTCTCTGGGAAATAGATTGTGTGATTGATTACATGATCGATCACGATATAGAAAAGGAAAACGCAATAAGGTTAAAGGAATTGATAAGGACCGATCAAGTTACTATGACTACCGACGAATATCTTAGAATGAAAGGATATATTGATTAACATAATAAAAATTTAATAATAAAGAAAATGATTGGATGTTTAATTTGTATTGTTGTAATAGCCTCTTTCTTTCTTGAAAGTTATGTGCTTATGTTGTTATGGAACTGGCTTGCTCCTTTATTCTGGAGTGAAGCACCTATTCTCGGTTTCTGGGAGTGTATCGGTATTATAGTATTGATAAACTTGATAGGATCGATCATTCGTTCAGCGTTTAGATTAAATAAAAATTGATCCTTTAACGTTTTTTAACACGAAAAATTTGTATGGATAGAATATTGTTCGTATCTTTACACCAGAATTAAAAACAAAATATATTATGATTAAAGAAGCAAAAATCAAGGGTATGGTTATTAAAACCTTCGGACTTGGGCAAAATGAACATGATATTGCAGTTGATCGTATCAAGAGAGGCGACTTCGGTAATATTAAAAAGGGCGGTTACTTTATTACTATTCCTACTGAGGAATTAGTAAGGAACTGGATCGATCAAGGTGAAGACAACGCACCTTTTCTTCAGGATGCACTGGATAACGATGCTGAGATCTATACTATCTGGGAACATATCTTCGGTGATACAGCACAGCCGCTTGGTGATATTGCAGTTTTTTCTGAGGATTAACAAATATTAACTAAAATAATTTGGTAGTATCAAAAAATCTTCGTACATTTGTAACAAGAAAATAACAAACAATAGTATTAACAATTAAAAACAAAAAATCATGCCAAACTGGGTTAGAACAAGACTTACATTCATTGGTAAGCAAAACAGAGTTGCTGAGATCAAAAATCTCGTTAAGACAACAGGTAAAGATAATGAAGGAAAGGACTACACAAATGAGTTCGACTTCAATAAGGTAATACCTATGCCAGAGGAACTGAATATTCCTTCTTCTTCGTCGGGTGACGATGGTATGAGATACCTTATTCTGAACGCTAAACATTCTATCTTGTGGAATGATGATGATCGATCCTTTATGGAAAGTATGAAAAAAAATAAAGAGGAGAATCCTGATCGCTTCAATGAGGCTATTGAACTCGGTAAGAAATATCTGAGCAATATTTCAAAGTACGGTTACTCTACGTGGTATAACTGGTCTTACGAAAACTGGGGTACGAAATGGAACGCTTGTGAGGTTGAGTGGATTTCCGATTATTGTGTGGAATTTGAAACTGCTTGGAGTTTCTGCTTTCCTATTGTTCAGAAACTTTCTGAGATGTTTCCTGATGTTGAAATTTCATTCTGCTATGCAGACGAGGACTGCGGATCAAATACAGGTGATGGAATAATGATTGCAGGAAAGGAAACAGATTCTACTGAATATCCAGCAACAGGAGATAAAAGGGCTTACGAAATCTATCTTGATCTTCACCCTGAGTATGAGGATGAACTGGTGTATGATCCAGACTCTGATACTTACAAATGGATCGATCAGGATGATTGTGAGTAGTAAGTAACTTTACTTTCTATAATATACTTTTGTTTAGAGGTGACTTCGTTGCGATAACGAGGTCACTTCTTCTTTTTTATATATTTTAACATTCCTTGTTCCAGACAGAAATCACCAGATGCAAATGCAATTTAATCTCACTGAGATTAAATAAAACCGAGCCCGCGTTGAACATATTATATTCTGAATAAAAAAGATCGATCCATTTAACCTTTATTAACACAAAATATTTGGTGTGGTGAAAAATAGTTTGTATCTTTACACCAGAATTATAAAACAAAATAATTATGAGAAATAGTATTAGTATCAAAATCATTTCACAACACGTAAAGATTAATAATGTTATCGGGCTGTATGTAGTTCCTACATCTAACTGGTGTGACGGTAATTCCTATCTGTGTGGAATACCTTGCATGGTTGTTTCAAAACCTTATATCAAAAGGTGTCATATTATTGGTATAGGTGGGGTTGATAGAAAGATGGTCGATGTAGTATCTTTGCTTACAGGAATAAAATATACGATCTATGCAGAATGGTGTAATGTTTATCTGTTCGCTGCGGATGCAATAGAGAACAGCAAACTAAAGACTGAATACGATCAGACCGTTTCCAGTATTATGTCAATGAAATACTATCCGAGAGACAATTCATATATCGAGGATAAGAATGGAAACTGGAAAGATTTGTTCGGAAATGAAACCGTTGTGTGTTCACTACCTTATGTTGCTAAGACTGACACTGGAGAGGAAAAAACATTTGTAAATGTTATGTATCATGGAAACGTATATCGCACCTTGTTTCAGGAGTGGTGTTTCTATAAGGATGATCGTGACTTGTCTTTTTATAGATTTTAACATTTATTGACACAAAATATTTTGTCTGTTCATTTTTCTTTATATTTTTGTAGTGTAATTAATAACAAATAAACAAAAATAAGATTATGAAGCCAATTAAAATGAACAATGCTGAGAACTACGAAAGTATCAACATTACACTATCGAGAGAGAATACACCTATCGCATACCAGAACAAACTGGATGAACTGATGGACTGTAAGGCGTTTGATACTCAGGCTGAGGCTGAGAAGTGGATAAGTGAAACACCTATCGAACTTGAACTTTATTACGAAAACGGACAAGGACTGTTCGGAGTTGAGGCTGAGGCTGTTGAATGTATGGAACTGAAATCGCCATACTCAGGCGCACCTATACTGGAGGAAGATAAGATCGATCAGTTTAATGACGACGACAAGCCACAGTATTCAAACGATTATATACAAAATGCACTGAATAATGATATGATTAATTCTATCATAAATTGTGCAAATAATCCAAAGGAAATTCAAGAATATAAAATCGAGGAAATCCGAAATATTATTTTCAGATCGATCACAGGAAAAAATCTGGATTAATATTATAGAAGTTTCCAAAAAATATTTTGCAAAAAATTCAAAATAAAATGTTTATATGAAATAATACTATTATTAATCTGGAAATTAAAGCCAAGTAACTTGATCGATCTGTCATTAAAATAAAGCGAATAAAGCAAAATAGTCTTTATTAATAAAACAATGATAACTTAGATTGATATTCTTGAAAGTCACAATAAAACGAATGATGTTTATATTGTAATCTTACATTCATGTTGTAGTGGAAAGATTGATCAAGTTTATAGAAGTAAACAATATACTGGAACGATAATGTTACAGACATAAGATTTATGTAGATAAATAAACAGACAATAAAACATATAAAAATAAAAACATAACGTTATATGAAAAACAGAATTATATCTGATCTTTGCGGTAACAGATACTATATCGAGGAAGCAAAGGATATTGAGGGAACATTTCTTGAGGTAAGTGAGATTGTAAAAGTTGATGGAAAGGATATGAAAACATACCTATGTGATGTTGGACAGCCTTTCTCTGCACCAGACGATGAAATCCTGGATGATATAGATGATCTGAAATCCAAGTTCGTTAAAGAATAAAGGATAGTAAAGAAGAATAAAAGAGAATAAAGAAGAATAAAAGAGAATAAAGGTCAATAAAGACTATTGAGTGTGATAACATGGCTTACAGGGCTTAACGGCTTTGTAAGTCTTTTTTATATCCGTAAGGATATAACCAGATATATCATATAAGAATCTATCATATTATGACATTCTTATATGTTCCTATTCGGATATTTTGACAGAGCAAAGATAAGAATAATTTTTTATATATGTGTCATTTTGACAGTTAATTTTTGTTATAATAGATGATAGATTGTCAGTCTGACATTTTGTCAGTTGCCTGCCAGAATTAATCTCAGTGAGATTAAAACCTGATGGACGTCATCATTCATCTCTATTGACCAGAACAACAACGAAGCCCTTCATCCAGATCGATCCAGGTTTAATTTCAATGAGATTAAATTCTGGAACCAACCTTCAGCCATCTCGAACAACTTATCTTTGATGTGATATATAATAATGAAAATGGATCTATCAATTTAACATTCTTTAATACAAAATATTTTTGTAGTATCATTTATTTGTAGTATTTTTACACTGTAAATAATTAAACATTAGTATTCACAATTAAACAACAAACATTATGAGCAAAAAGATTTTCACACTGCTTGACACAACGGAAACGTTTGAGTATGCAGACTATGTAGATTTCTGTGAGGCTAACGAGATTACTCCAGAACCAGAGAACAGCGATGACTACTGGAACTGGGTAAGCGAGGAAAGACAACGCAATGTAGATGATTTCCTGCTTAACCTGCAATATGCAAAGTTTAATGAGGAACCAGTTATGATTACTGGATCTCTCGGACTTTGGAACGGTAGAAAGGAAATATACCCTATGCTTGTTGAGGGAAGTGACTACGAGAAAAGAAATAGCGGAGAATGGAAATACAAGAATCCTGCTATCAAGAGGGCTATTGAGAAATGTATGAACGGAATGGATGATGTCAAGGTAGAGTACGCAAACGGAGAGATTGTAGTACACGGCTATCATCATGACGGTACTAACATCTTAACTATCAACAAACTTTCAAAGAAAGGTATCAAGACAGCCTTTAACGCTGAGAAAAACGGAAAGGTGATCGATCCTAAACCGTATATGTTCGGTAAATTCACGGAAGAAGATTTGTGGTAGGATAATTGACAATATTGTAAAACATATTATTCGTGCTAATTGGCTGGCTCTTAAATGAGTCAGCCTTTTTTATTCGGATCGATCAACTTACCAGAAGATATGGAACACGAGATGAAGGCGGATGCCAAACATGATTTAATTTCAGTGAGATTAAATAACACCGAGCATCACCGAGTCTTGATTGGATCCAGTCCCGTTGCCTGTTTCATTAATCTCACTGAGATTAAATTGGACGGCAGCGTCTTCGAGCATCTCGTGTCTTAGTGAGTGTATAATAAAAAATGATCGATCACCTTATATGATGATCGATCATTTTCAAATATGAAACAACTTATTAGTTAAATCATTCCGTAGTCATACATCTCCAACTCTTCCTTCAACTTTGTTATATCAACAGTACCATTTTGTATGAGTGCGTTGTATTCTTTTTGAATATCATGCTGGAGTTCATATTCAAATTCACCGTTCCAGTCTATACGCATCTTTACAATATCCAATATCAAATCAAATGTATCATCAGTATCTGTTGAACATTTGACATGGATCGATCTATTTAATGGATCGTCCAAAATAATATCATCAATATATACCGTTATCATGATCTTGAGAATATTACATTAACATTATCCTGCTCATCGAAGCCGTACATTGTCTTTGGTACTTCAGCCCTTTGATACTTACTGAACGCATCAGTATAACTCTCTGTCTGATAATTCACTGTACCGAAATCAGCGATAACAGTGTACCTTACATACTTTTTCTTTGTCATAACTTTATGTGTTTAATTATTTAATAACATTCGCTTTCAATATATGAATCATAATCTGGATCGATAGTTATCTGTGCCAACGACTCATACTCTGGATCACCTATATAGCAATCCAACTCGGCATCAATATCAATACCTATTCTCTCCAATCTCTCAGGGTGTTCAATGTTATACTGTTTGAAATATCCATTACACTTTCGTTTATGGTTCCAGTATTTGTCCTTACATTCAGTAGAACAAAACGACTGCTGATATGATTTCTTAATAAATCTTTTGCCACATACTGGGCAAATTATCTCAGTACCGACCTTTGCGGACTTGTTAATATCATATCTTTTTATTTTCTTCTTTGACATAACTTTATGTGTTTAATCGTTTATAGTTCAAAGATACGACAATTAATTGATACATAAAAATAAATTGCGTTAAATGATGTTGATAAGATCTAACTTTTTATGAACACAAGTATAATCCGATTAATTTCTCTTCATAATAATATTTTGTTTTTAATTCGTTCCCCACAAGCACTATTACCTGTGGGGGTGAAATCGTAACCATTACTGGCTTTTACTATTCACACTGTAAATATACAACAATTATTTTAATTAGCAAATATTTATAATTATTTTTTGTAAAAAGATCGATCTTTTTTAATAATATATTTCTGAGAATATTTTTGGATATTTTCTGAATAATAATTTGAAAAATATTTTGCGATAGAATACCAGATGATGAACGCGCTCAGTGTCGTGATTGCTGGATTTAATCTCACTGAGATTAAGATCCTGGATCGATTTGGATTCTGATCTGGATCGATCATATTTTTTGACAAAAAGATGAGGCTACCCCAATTAAGGAGCAGCCCCATCCAAACTCAACAACATTATGACAAATCAGTATTCTAATTCATCCTCCCAATCAATTTTTGTGTAGCCTTTGGCATCGGCTTCATTGTTTGTTACGGATATAGTATCGTAAGCCCAAGCACCAACGAACTTTGCGTTATGCTTCTTGACATACTTTCTCTTATCTAAATCCTGTTCTTCTGGATTAGTGCAGATTTCATCGTGGTAATCCCCAGAGCCGCGCCCCGAACCGTCAGCAAGTAGGATAGGCAGAGGGTGAATAATACACTTGTCTTTCTCGTATGCAGGTACTTTGACATACTCCTTCTTCGTGTGGTTTATGATGTACCTGTAATTGTGCATATTGTAATCCTCGATCAGATTTAGCACTTCCTTATACTCATCGGATTTTTCCTCACCTTTTTCCGACCAAGCATCAGCCTCGTTATAGGCATTGAACCCACCGACAATCTCAGGTTTCTGTGTATCGGTATTCATCTTCTCGAACAAAGGCAGACCTTCTGTACTGAATGTATCGGCATAGTCCCCGCACCAAACGCAAGGCAGACCAGTTCGATCCTTATCCAATTCGTGAACCAGGTGCATGAAGGCACTTACATAATTGTTACGGACATAGGAATGTTCCATCAACTTTGCGCCATTGTTAAAGTCGTAAGGTGATAACGCAGCACGAATAGGTTTCTGTGTTTCTTTCCAGTCCTTCTTTAGAACTATACACATATAATACTGTCCCATGATGTTATTAAATTAAATTGTTAATACTAATGTTTATTAATTCTGATGTAAAGATAATAACTTTATTTTAATTGACCAAATAATTAATGTTAAATAATGTTAATCACTTATTAAGTTCATTTCGATCAATAAACACCTTAACTCTTTTTGAGCCTGAATACCATAGTAGTATTGATTTAAAAGAAGATCGATCCTTTCATAGTAGTCGCTATTTTTATCTGCTGATTTAAGCCATTGTAAAGCGATATTATATGGATCCGTATAAACAATATTACTTTGATTATCCGTATTAATATAATCTATAATCTCATCCAAAGATTTATAATCTTTAGGAATTATACAAAGAGGATTATCAATAGGTGCAATCCTATAAATACGTTTTCTCGGATAGAACCAGACCTTATATTTTCCTATCGTTTTAATAATGTGCATAGTTCTTTTGCTTTTTTAATTTGACACAACAAAGATAAACATTTAATTTGGAATATGCAAATATTTTGTGTTAAAAATGTTAATTGCTTAATATTTTTTTATTATGTGCTTTTTTGTTGTATTGCTTTATTTTATGGTTAATGTGGCTATTTATTTTTTGTTATTGTCTATTTGTTTTTTGCAATATTCAAGCCATTGTTTTTTTAGTTTATTGCAGTGTTGTTGCATCATTGCTTCTTGTTCTTTTGAATAGAGGAAGTAGCCATTAGCATATTTCGTTTGCTTCCACGTTGTAAGGGTACGGCATCCGTCATTTTCATCCATAGTTACGATACCGCTTTTACTACGTGCTACGATTTGAGTTATTGCTACGCATTTATGACATTGCATATCAAATCCATATGTTAGTAGTCTGTCACCGACTTTAAAATCTTTTAAATTAGCCATAACGATAAATATTAAATGTATTTTTTAAATCTGTGTGCAAAATTACATATAATATATTTTATATGCAAATATTTTGTGTTAAAAAGTGTTAATCCTCTAAAATATCATTCCCCGATAAAACATTAAGTGCTTCTTTTGCAAGATATAATCCAGTTCTAAGATCAATAATGGCTATTCTTACCAATTTAGTCTGGTTATCATAATGTGCTTTCTGTCCTTCTTGTGGTTCATAAATTGCATTGCTATATTTGTGGAAAAGTTCAGAAAGTGTTATTATATCTTCATCAATACCTTTTTTGGTTATATTTTTCATATTATGATAAATTTTGTTTTTAATTCTGTCACAAAATTAAATATTATTTTTGAAACCACCAAATATTTTATGTTAAATGATGTTAATGAAATAACATATTTTTTCAGAAAACATTACTTTCAAAAATCGAACACGCTTCTTTTAAACATTTATCATAGTCATCCCACAACGACCAATCAATCCATCCGTCAATAAAATTCCTTTTGCGTTCCTTGTCATATATGATTTGATATGTACCTTCTTCTTCACTCTCTCCACAATTAATACAGAAAATGTAATTACAAAGAATATTACCAATGTTCTCAACAAAACCAGTTCCCAAATGAACACGTTGGTCACATAATGTTTCCTTGATGCGACCATTAAGGAAATCCCTCATTTCTTCATTATCACACTCAAACAATGATGTGTAATACTCATATCTGTCAGTAAGGATTGAAATCATCCACTTTATAACCTCATTTCTGTCCTTTGTTTCCAATAAAACCTTCATAATATAATATCACTTTAATTGTTGGTCTAACATTTCCAATGGTTGTCTTCAATATGATTCATAAGGCGTTCTACAAATTCCTCAACACTTTCGCACTTATACTTTGTTTCGACTCTTGTTCCAGTCCAGTCCGTGTGCGTGTCAAGGTTTTTTCTACAAAAATCCATTATGATTTCCTTGTTTGTTCTATAACTTGTAATCTTTTCTTCATTCATATATTATCTGTTTTTTAATTTAACACCACAAATATACATAATCATTTTGAAACTGCCAAATAGTTTATATTAAAAGATGTTAAACTATTAAAATATCTTCAAGAATGGAATATTTATATTTTTTATTTGTTCAAGTTTCTCGTTCATTCTATTTCAATTATTAGTTTATAATTGAAAATAGTATCATATGCTACATTAAGAAAATCTTTTATCTTATAATATTGGGATCGTGAGAAATACCCCTTTGTATAGTCGTAATACTCTAAGAGATAACTTGCAACATCACTATCCCCTTTCCATGCTAAAACTATGTCTCGCACGTTCTTATTCACTAATAGATTGATGTTCGTTGATCTCCAACCGCCTATCTCTCTTGCGGTTATTTTCATTTTATATTTTTTGTTTTCCATAATCATTTGTTTTTTATTACTCATTTGAGTACATTTTTATACGATAGAATCAATCATTCTCTCAACCTCTTCTGGATTAGTCCACTTCCAAGTCCCATCAAAACATCTTTCCATAAGTCTTTCCTTCAATTCCTCATCATTCTCGCACTCATTTACCTCGTCTGCGGTAAGTAAAACATCAACCTGACTTACAAATGTTTTGTCCTGCTTAGTAAGAACCTCTTCTGTCTCTTTATAATAGGCATATCTTATTTCCTCACACTTTCTGGCATAACCAGTGTATTTCTGCCAACTCCACTCTATAAGGATAGCACCCTCAAGACTCTTGTCAAAGTCATAGTTTGCACTCTCAACACAATACTCATCGTCTGGATAGTTACGAATCTCTTCTTTTAACTCTCTATTGTAGTGAGGGTTGGTGAGATAGTTTTCAATGAAATCATTCATATCCTCAATGTCATCAGAAAGAAAACTCATAACCTCATCGTTTGTCATATTTTTCTGATATATTGTGCAATCATTATATATGTCGTTATCAAATGACAAGTTCTTTGCTTTGTTTTCAGCATCCTTTCGATTTAAGAACAAATACAAGTCCGTTCTCTTCGGGTCTGTATTGCTACCACTTAAATAGTCGTTTGAGTTCCATACTGAATTTGCCAATACAAATAGTTCCATATTTTTTTCTCCTATAATTTTGTGGGTTTCATTATATGGGGACGAATCCTATTCCCCTTATGTTGTTGATACAAAGATATGATGGATTTTTGGAATATCCAAATATTTTATGTTAAAATATGTTAATCAACATTATTTTCCTTAATGTAGTTAATAAACTTATCTATGAACTCTTCAACGCTCTCACATTTATATTGAGTTTCAACGTATGTTCCAGTCCAATCTGTATGTGTATGCAGATTCTCTTTAAAGAACTCTGTTATAATCTTTCTGTTTACTATGTAATTTTCCATATTACTCTACCTCCATTGTATAAATGTTACCACTAACCCAATATTCAAGGTCTTTAGTCTCCAAATAGAAATATTCGATACTATCTTCTGTCAGATTATTCACTTCATCATTGCAATATTCCTCATCCCCATTTGCCGCCTTAATATCAAGGTATGTGTTGTGAAGATATTTTGCTGCTTTTTCAAATGTGCTAAAAGGCTTTGTAGTAACCTCAACATTTCCACTATCAGAACTTGTAATTGTGACGATTGATACTTTCATCTCTTAAATGATTTTTAATTGTTAATAACTCTGTTTCTTAATTCTTTGGCAAAGATATAAAGAATATTTGAAACAACCAAAATTTTTGTATTAATAAATGTTAAATGATCGATCTTTTTTCAGAACCAAATAACAGCATCGTCTCTAACTTAATCTCTTCCTTCACCAGATTTAATCTCAGTGAGATTAAATTAAGGTCCAACCTTCAGCCATCTCGATCATCATCTCTTATCACAATATAAAAAATTGATCTTCATAACATACATTTAACTTAAATAAATTTGCTCATATCAGAAAAAAGCATTACATTTGCACATATAAGACAAATAATATCAACGAAAACAATAACATTATGAAAGAATTAAAAAAAGACATCGTGATTGATCCAGTTATACAAATCGATCAGCGTCACAAGATTAACACGCTCAGAATAGAGATAGACCACCAGAAAGACGGTCACTCTTGGTTGACGGATGAATATCATGAGAAAGGCATTATCTGCCGTGTAACACCAATGGATAAGTCGGAACATGGATGTGGTGTCATGTATGACGGTAAAATGGAACATCAAGGTTTCTATGTTTATTGTCTCGCCTGTGAAAGAAAAGCACAAAAGAAAATGGGAAAGATAGCAGACGCTATACTTCCACTCTCGGATACTATCAAGGAGAAATTTCTTAATAACGAGTTCAGAGATATAGCAATACTTATTACAAATACGGTAAAAGAACTGCAATTCTAAAGTAAGTTTGTAAAAATAATTTACTAAAGGTGGGAAAGATCGATCTTTCCCACCTTTTTATAACTATTTTATACGGAATACCTTGAAAAAATTTCAGCAAAAAATTCCAAAAATATTTTGTAAAATTTTTTCATAATTATTTTAAGAACGAATCTGATGATCAGGACGATGCTCATGGTTTAATTTCGATGAGATTAAAACTGGTGAATGGATCCATATCATCTGGAGCCATTATCTTGGCAGGTAGATAGGAGACGCTCCGCCGTCTTCCTCCAGGTGATTAATCTCAGTGAGATTATTCTACTGTATCCAGAAGACCGAGTAGTCGTTGTAATTCTGGTATTGGATCGAACATAATAAAAAGAGAAAGCCGATTACCAAAAGGCAACCGACTTTCCACAAACTAACATTATGGTCAAAAGAATTGTGTTACATAACAGTAGTACACTTCGTGGCTATGCAGAGATACTTTGACTTATCTTCTGTCATAATCTCGCAGATTGCATCCGCATCATGTACTTCATACTTCAATTCATATTCATCACAATTCTCAGTAAAGGCACAAACCCTGATCATTTTTGCTTCCTTACATTTCTCCATGCTGTCATACGCATAGGATTCAGCAACAGCACGTCCGTTATCATATTCAAGGACTGTGAGAAGATAGATAAGTTCATCTTCTTTTTCTCTCTCAGAAGGAATACAAATGTCGTTACATTCGATAGCAGTTTCAATCGCATCTTTCAAGCACTCCACTGATTCCTCGTCATCCTCGTCATAGTATGGAAGATTCCACAACTCCCCCAGATGATTATCGTTATCATCATAGGCATCGTAGAAATCCGAACTGGAATCACAATCGTAACATGATCTCAGATTTACATTTCCGTAAATTGTTGCAATTTTAATTACCATAATTGTCTTGAGTTTAATTGTTTATTAATGTTATTAATTACAGTACGAAGATACGGATTTTATTTTAACCAACCAAATCATTTTAGTTAAAAGTGTAAAATGATCGATCTTTTTTCAATAGATTGTTTATTCTAAATAATCTAATGTTTTCTTTGCATCATACCATTTCCCGTTAATCAAAACTTTATCAATAAGTTCTGGCTGAATTCCGACATAACTTCCATTATCGTATGGATACTGAATACTATGGCAGCAGGCATAATACATAGTATTATTATATTCAGAAATTGACACACGATCGATCCTTACTACATTTCCAAGTTCGTCTACAACATTAGGTGGTACTAACAAATCAATATTATTTTTAGTAAAAGATTCACCGCCAATAATAGGGCAATGCTTCTCATGCTTCCAACCTTCAAGTATAAGATTATTGATAGATTTTAATTTTATAAAATCACCTTCTTTAATTACGTTAATGAACTGCATAACTTTATTGATTTATTATTTGATAATGTAAAGATACTACAATTATATCATACAACCAAATTATTTTTGTTAAAGAATGTTAATATGATCGAACTTTTTTCGAGTGTCTAATATATGACATACATATTCGGCGTGATGCTCCAGTATTTAATCTCAGTGAGATTAAATCTGGTGAAAGGATCCACTCATCTTCTTGACCAAGTAGTCTTTTATATGATCAAAAAAGACTGACTACTCATCAAGAGTAATCAGCCTCAACTATATAACAATGAAAACTAAGACTAATGACGTAGTGATTTCATACGGATCCTATAAGCGAATATCCAATAGGCAATCACAACCAATACTATTCCTGTTATCGCCCCAGCATCCTCTATCAGTGATAGTCTGAATGGATTATTTGGAGCATCAGGATGCTGTTCAAAATAATCCTCAACATCATATTTATAATCAGGATAATGCTCTAAGAAATAATCCCAATAATCAATATCAACATAAGATACCCAATCTGAGTCATAATCTGGGTTTATATTATATCCAAATACAATTACAGGATTCATTCTGGCAGCATCCTCCAAATCCTCCCTCCAATTTCCCGAAAAAGGTCTTGCTGGACTTCTTACCATTTTACTACCATAATACTCAACAACGAAACACTCGCTCTTACTTGAATCAAACGAGTGTTCTGGAGATTCCACTCCACCGCAGAAACACAGTGGAAATATCAACAATATCAGTATTAATATATTTCTTCTCATAATTTCTTCTTTCTCATATATAGAAAAGTTATTTTCTAAATAAGAGAAAGCACAACGAAACAACATCAGGAGAATGTTAAACAACATCAGGGAAACCCCAACTTGTATCTACAATCTGATCGAAGAATTGTTTCTTTCATATTTGTTTATTTATTTATTTATTTAAGAAAGTTTATCGAACTTATCAAGTATAACATAGGCAACAGCCTTCTGTAAGTTACCATCACCTGCCTCTTTGTATTCATCTACTACTTCATCAGCAATAGAATCAGCAACTTCATCAACCCATTTACCGAAAATATTCCAGCCACTACAAGCGAACAAATCCAGCACATCCTGTCTTGTAATACTGTCATCGTCATCATCATAGAATCCAAACGCTAATACGTAATATGAATCGGGATCAAATCCCTCACCATCAATAGCATCTCCTGGTGTAGCATACTTGTTAGCATCTAACTTAATGATATGACTATCAGAGTAATCATTATCATTCGATACAAGATTCTCCAGAATATCCTCAGTGAAACGCATAACATCAATTTCGTTATACACTTCCTTGTCAATCAAAAATACTTTCTTATCCATAATAATTTTATTTAATTGTTAATACTTACTTTCGTAATACGACCTTTTTCAGTATGTTCATACAAAAGAGTAAAGGTTGATCCAGTCGCATCATCAATAACATTGACAATAGATCTTCTTTCACTTTGTTCAACAACTTTGAAAGTCGAGTAAGGAAACGTACACTTTGACTTGAATAAATTGATATTATTCATGTTTCCGTTTACACCTAAACCAAGAGTGTTAAGTAAATTGATTATAAATTCTTTCATATAATGTTTATGTTTTAATTTTTACAATACAAAAATACAGAATTTACCTTGTGCTATCAAATTATTTTGGTTAAAGAATGTTAATATGATCAATCTTTTTTTCGAGCTCAATAAAGACCGATGAACCTGCCGCTCTGAACTTCACAAGATGTTTAATCTCACTGAGATTAATTGCTGTGATCAAGATCCGCTGAGGCAGTTCCAACAGTCGTCTATCTCGGATCGATCCAAATAAAAAAGAAAAACCGACAAAGCATTTCTACTTCATCGGCTTTTCCAAACATTAATATTCAACAACTCATACCTTCAACTTATTATAGACAGCCAAAGCCAAAGTATATAAATCATCAGTATTCAGACGATTAACAGTGTAATCATCGTCATCTTCAATTTTGATACTCAATCTGTTCTCATCATCATTGAAACTTACACTGTAAACAGTCGAGTAATAAATACCTCTATACTCAGGATGACTACCTCCGTCATAGAAAACACAGACATACTCATCGCCATGTTCAAAATCGAACTCGATTGATCCGTTCTCCTTAGTTACTTGCGTAAGATAATCAACACATTCTTGTCTTAACTTGGTGGCGATATTTGAAAAGTCATCACCAGTCTTAATGAATTTTACTTGTTCCATATGTCAATCTAAATTTTTGTTCACATATTCTACAAACTCGTCATAGGTCAAGGTCTCAAACAACTCGTCATCGACAAAGCCATAGAACCTATCATCAATTCTCATTGCATAGTCACTATTATATGAACCATTTTCATCAACAAGTTCATTCTCAAAACTTGTTGAACCAATAAGCACATCGTGACCTGCTGCTTCGTGGTGTACTTCCTGATAAGGGAAATTCTTACCATTGAAATCAATCTGATAATAATTCATCTTTGCCATAATACTTTTGTTTTTAATTATGAATACTATTGTTTATTATTTCTACTACAAAGATATGACAACTATTTCATTCTACAAAATATTTTGTGTTAAAAAAATGTTAAATGATCTATCTTTCTTTCAAAGCCCTAATAGCAAGATTACCATCGCTGGATCCTTTTTAATCTCAGTGAGATTATTCACTGTGACCAAACAGTCTATCTCGGATCGATCCAAATAAAAAAGAAAAACCGACAAAGCATTTCTACTTCATCGGTTTTCATATTGATATGTTTTTGTTTTTATACCTTTACTCTTATTCTCTGTTTGAGTGATTTGATCCAGTCGATACACTTACCAACCTTACCATATTCATTACCAAATCTGTCTTTGAGTTCAGTAAGATTATCAACAGACCACTTCATGAGATCTTCATCTTCTTCACTCCAAGTAAGTTTCTTCTCAATCTTCATCAACTCTTTCTTTGTAAAATCAAATTCCCATCCTGCATCTTTCATTGCTTTTTCAAGAGTATCACGTTGTTCTTTTGTTGCAGGTAGATAATCATTAGGTAACTCACTCCAAATTGTACCATTTACACAACTATCTTCTGGGTGAAATACCCTAAAATAAAACCCACAATAATCATATATACCAGTACCTTTAATATTTTTAAATATAAAGATATTTTTATTTGGAGTCACTAATACATCACCATCCTTTGCATCTTTGATAGTCCAAAGATGACACATATATTCTTTGTCAAAGCCGATTGAATAATGTTTATCTTTGCTATCAACAACTTCATACCAAGATTCGCATACTTCAATAACTTTATAAACTCCGATTTTTTCTTGTACAACCCAATCACCAACCTTGAACTTCGGTTCAACCTTATCAGCAGGCTTCTGCTCATCCTTGCAAGTTTTTGCAGAATTTGCAAGAATTTGCTCACCTTGTCTTTCAAGCCAAGCAATCATTTTATCATAGACACTCCCATCTATGTGACATTGTTGTTCTTTTTGAGATTTTACAATATCAATGATCTCTTTCTTTATCCTCTCATCCTGGCTCTCTTTGAGTTCAGGAATAACAGTATCTAAGGCTTCTCTTATTGAAAAAGGTGCTGACTTATCGTAAAAGCCTTTTAATGTTTTCATTGCGTCTTTCTTTTCCATAAATGTTTTTTTTTTATTTACTATTGGACTATCCTCAAGTTTCTATGTGCAAATTTACTAAAAATATATGGAACAGCCAAATATATTTTGTTAAAAAACACTTAATTGTGTTAAATTAAATTTTCAAGTACATATTTAATACCTGCTTCAACTGCTTCTTCGTAAGTTTTAGAACCTGTTATACTAAGATACATTTCTTTATCTTTGTAAATTTTTACTTTATAACTAAAACTTATATAATCTTCTTGATATGGAAATACGCATATATCAATATTATGCACTTCTCTCAACCACTTCATTGCCATTTGATGTGTGATAGATTGCTGTGTGTAACCCTCTTTATCAAAAGTTGTGTGGATTTCTCCATAAAACCCATTCTCTTTTAACAATGATGCTATTTCTTGAGTTACATAATCCTCTTTTATTGTTTTGTCCATATCTTTATATTTTATATTCATAATGCCATTCTCCATCAGCCCAATACTCATCTACAATAATACGATCGTGAACTTTATTTGCTATTTTATAACTTACTTGATCTTCTTTAATCATAACTTTAATCTTTATAAGGGTTATTTTCTTCTGTTACTTCAATAGCAAGACCTTTTTCTTTGAGGTATTTAACATAATCTTCATAAGAAGAAAACTCAATAGGAAAATATCTATAAGACATCTTTTTGTTGATTTTAGTTATACATTCCTTCTGGTGCTTCAATAGCAAGTCCTTTTTCTATAAGACCTCTGTAATCGAAATGATGTGCATTAAGCCAATCTGTCATATTATAGTTTGGTCCCCAATCATATATGTATTCAAAAGGTGCAAATCCATAATACTCACTAATCTTTTTCAGTTCTGTATATTCTTCCTCAGTCATGCTTGACATCGGACGAAGATAAGGCAGGCAATTTTTATGTAGTAGATTTGAAAGTGGATGATAAATATGATCACCTCCGCAATCGATGGTTACAAATCTGTCGCAATCAATAGAAATTGATTCGAGAGTTCTCGGAACATAAAAACAATTAATCTTAACCTGATATGGCAACCTTTCACATAGGTCTTTCAGTAATAAATCTTTATCTTCTTGTGTCATTTCTTACCTCCTTTTATTGATTTTTTATCCGTTCTTGAACTTTGGGATC
>Ga0247611_10001701_pt1 | contig 38531 bp, 40 predicted proteins | sample 177DNAGHGhighgp2_FD_192422 | JGI IMG/M metagenome (GOLD analysis project Ga0247611, IMG submission 192422) | Sheep rumen microbial communities from Palmerston North, Manawatu-Wanganui, New Zealand - 1770 DNA GHGhigh gp2 | ecosystem: Host-associated > Mammals > Digestive system > Stomach > Rumen... | reverse complement strand
TTCCCTTCCCGACCTTACGAAGCGTTTTGCTCAAGCGATTGAAGTAAGTCTTATAATTCGGGACCCTCTCCAGAATGTCAATGAGATGTGCCTCACCTTTGTATTTCTCGATGATCCGTTTCGCTTCTAATTCGATCTTTATGGAATACAGCTTGTGCGTCTTTCTTCGCTCGTATTCGATCCGACCGTTCCTGGGCTTACCGAGATATGCAAGGTCAACAGAATTGATGCCGATAAGGCAAAACATCAATTTGAACATGTCAATAGCTTCTTGCTCACCTCCAGGATAGCATTGATGATTAAAAAGGTGACGAAGTTGTGAAGCCGAAAATGACTTGTCCCTCGACACTTCTTTCTTTATCTTTAGCTTACGAAAAGGGTACTTGGCCGTGATTTCGTCATCTATTGCAGCATTGAATACGGCACGAATGTCGCGGAGATGACGGCTTGCGGTATTCTGTCTCTGTGTTTTCAAACAGAACTGCTCGAATGATGTCAGAAATGAACGGTTTACATCTTCGAAGGAAAGAGATGTCCAGTCAATCTGATTCTCATCACAGAAAGCACGCAACTTGTTGAAGGTATCCTCGTAGAGCTTCCTTGTCCCTACGTTGGACTTCATCTGGGCAAATCTTTGGAAATACGCGAAGAATCCATTGGCCTGCATGTTCTTCTTTTTTTGAGCATCCTTCCTGCTCTGCACCGTCATCGGATCAAGCTCTTCCTGCAGGATAGCTACAATCTCTTGAGCAGTTTTCCCAGAAAGACTCCCCGCACTAGAAAGCTCAATCAAAGCTTTCTCGACATTTCCGACCTGTATTTTCAAGGCGGAATTGAGACTTTTCATTTCCGGATGCCTTACAATCATTTTACCATCCCACTGCTCCGGCAACAACTTGATACCTGTCGAGAACATCGAGGTGGAGCCTTTCTTCGTAATAACGATTCTTAAAGTCCCACGTCCTTTCTTATCAGGTCTTCGATTGTCGAAATATAACTTACTATCTACTATTGACATACCTCAATGTTCACGAATTGTTCACGAATTTCTCATTTAATCGTGATAACGTATGCGCAAATATAATTAACAATTACAATAAAAGCAACCTAAATGTTAATAGTGAAAGCTCGTGCAATCGCAATTGAAAAGGCCAAGAAACACAAATGAAAAAGTGCTAAACCGCTTTATATCAGCAGTTTAGCACTAGTAAAAAAGACTCGTGATTCCGTTGGGATTCGAACCCAAGACCCACAGCTTAGAAGGCTATGGAACTTATTAGTAACTCGCTGTATTTCAACACATTACGATTGTCGAAAAAAGTTTACTCACTTATTGCTCATTACATGGAGAGCATCTGTTATCTGCTTCGAGAGAGAGCCCACCAATCGTTCGACAGTATTCTTGTATTCCTCGATGGCGGCTTCTAGATTGTCAATCTTTGCTTGCAAAACTTCTATAGGTGCTGGCTCTTCAGACGCTTTCTGAACTAACATTTCCCCTTCTCCATAAAGAAGCCATTCACGACTTAACTCAGGTGCCCCATGACACCAAATACCAGCGATATACTCAGGAATACCCATCTCCCCATATTTGATTGCGAGATCTTCTCCATCGTAGCCATACGCGAAGAAAGAAGGAGGCAAACCTTCTGCCGCCCTCTGTTCATTACGCGTCTGATTTAGATATACAAGTGCCTTTTCTATACGAGTATAAGCAGGAACAAGATCGTCAGTATTCCAGTGAAAAGGATTGTCATATAACTTATCCAAATTGTCCCGAGAGAGTCTAGACTTCCCGCTTTCTACCATTGAAATATAGCCTCTTGACACACCTAGATAATCTGCAAGATCTTTCTGCAAGATTCCATTTCTCTGCCTAAAGGCTGTAAGATTCACAAGTGAATTGAGATTAATTCTGGGCATTATTTACTCTTTTTGGCATAAAAATACTTGACTTTCCCAAAAGTTAACTATATTTGCAAGTAGAATTAAACACTTTGCAATCCGAATTAACAAGTTTGTAACTCAATAACAAAGATAACAAAAAATATGATTAAAACAGTTCCCAAAGTCGTGGAATCAGCTCAGTACGAGCTTCGCGACACCGCCGAAGTACTCGGCGTCTCTATTAGCACCATAACTAAATGGACGGCTAAAGGCTTGCTCCGCGCCAGCCGCAAGAGACTCAACGGACGACGCTTTTGGACAGGATCTGAAATTCTGCGCGCCTGGCGAGCGAAAATGTAGCAAAAAAACCGCCTACCTGGGCAGGCAGACGGGAGATCTCTCTTGGCGGGGAGTGTAATCTCAAGCAAAGGTAGGCAATAAAGCGGACTTACGCAATGGCAAGCAAGAAAAAGGCTCAGCTCTACTTCATCGTCTACCCATTCATGCACCGCGACCTTGGCCTCTCTGGTATCTCGAGGGATGTTTTTGCCATAATTTTTGGGTTCTGGCGAAGTGTGAAAAAATCGGTATACGTACCATATTCCATCATCCGCGAAATGACAGGAGCCACAGATCCATCCATATCTGCTGCAATCCACAGACTGAAAAATGAGAAACTAATAGATTCTGACCAACATGAAAGAGGGCTTAAATCCCGCTATCTTGTCACTCTTCCTCCTGAAGTGCTGGCCGAATTTGAGAGTGAGTACAGTCGGAAGAATGATACGCAATCCCGTCAAGCAGTCCCCCCATCCACATCATACGATCCAACAGAGAATACCATTGCGTAAGTACTTACCAAAATTAAGTACTAAAATAGACCACTACAGTTTATTAAGACCCTACCACTTAAAGATTTAAAGTAGAAACCACTTAAAATAATATAATGGTGCCACTTAAGAAACTTTAGTAGACCACTTAAGAAAGTAAAGTATCATCCTAAATCATAGAAGAGAAGGAAAACTACCACAAATAATCTTTTATGGGCGAGGATAGAGGAAGAACCGGTGAGATATTCCAAAATAACATTTCGCTACTTAGAATATTTAAGAACTTAAAATACTTAAGAACTAATGACACCGATAGACATGACTCAGTTTCAGCTTCCGGAGCGAAAGCCGAAGTTCACGAATCCTGTTCGGGATTTCGAGGCTGCACGAAACACACTATTCGCCCTTTACGAACGAATGGTGAGAAACACCGCCTCTGGTTCCCTCATCAGGGATGAAAACACAGCGAACAACGTACGTCGAGTCGCCCACTGGATTACCCGCTCTCCCCAAAAAGGGCTCCTCTTGCTTGGATCACTCGGAAACGGAAAGACCACTATGCTTCGCACATTAAAGGTATTCCTGGATGGGACGGGTAACTGGGTTGGCCCCATCTGCGAGGCAACGGAAATATGGAGAGCAGAGCGCTTAAGCTGCCTTGATGACCTCAATGACGAATCCGTCGTCAGCAGCAAGAACTTTATATTTAGGTGTTATAATGAACGTATTCTCATCATTGACGACCTCGGAGTCGAAAACAAAGAATGCAAGGTGTTTGGCGAGCAGAGACATCCTTTAGAGCATCTACTGCTTCACCGTTATACTTTGGACCTCACGACTATCATCTCCACCAACCTGAAATCTCTAGACGTGATCGAGGAAAGATACGGTTCTCGGGTAGTAGACCGCCTATACGAGACATACGATCGGATCGTTTTCGAGGGTGAGAGTTATCGTCGTAAAAAAAGATAGCAACATACCCCAATGAAATCCACTCCGATTATCGCATTCGCCGTTGACAAAGGCGGCGGCGGCAAGACTACCACCTGTGCTAACACCGGTGCCGGACTCGCTTATCGAGGGAAGCGCGTCCTCATGATTGATGCCGACCAGCAGGCGAACCTCACTCAGACTTTTCTGCCGCAAGAGCCGGAGAAGACTCTGTATTCGTGCCTGATTGACGAATCAAGACCCCTGCCAATCATCCGAATTCGTGAGAATCTCAATCTGGTACCTGCGTCTCACCAGATGTTTGGCATCGGCATAACGCTGATTTCGGAGATGGTGAAGGCTTCCATGGAAGGGATAGCAGTGAAAGACTGCCGAGGAATCCTCGCACGCCTGCTCGCCCCGATTCGCACCAAATATGACTACATCCTCATCGACTGTCCGCCATCCGACAACATCATGATGATGAACGCCCTCTATGCCGCTACGAGCGTCATCATCGTGACGAATCCAGAGCCGTACAGCGTGCATGGTGCGCAGAACTTCGTAAATATGATGTGGACGGTTAAAAATGACGCCAATCCCTCTCTCCGCCTTGGAGGGATTCTGATAACTGATTGCGAAACGGGTTCTCCCGGGCACCAGAAAGGCGAGGATATCCTCCGACGGTGGGCGCCTGACTTCGTTTTCAGGTCACGGATTCGTCATTCCAGGCCGATCTACAACGCGGTACTCGCGCACCAGGATATATTCTGCTATTCGCCCCAATCTAACGGTGCTCTCGATTACGATCGCTTCATTCAAGAACTGATAACTAGACCATTATAGACCCATGAAAACCCACCCCACGCCCAATTATGGATACGATGCCTTGACCGAGCCCCTCCCTTTCGTCGTGGAGCACCAAAATGTATTAAAGAGTAATACGAGAAAGAAAACTAATACGGGTAATACGAAATTGACAGGTAAGGCCGCCAAGTCAAGAAAGCAGGGTAATATCGAGGTCCCCTCTTTGATTGTCAAAACCTACAAACTGCCCCTCGATCTCGTCCGGCAAGTGGAAAGCGTCGCCTACTGGCGTCGAAAGAAGATCCAAGACGTGATGGCCGAGGCCCTGACCCTGTACCTGGGCTCCATTCCAGCCGAGGACCGGCAGTCCATTCCGGGTCAATGACAGCTTGTATGCAAGTATTGTTTAGCAATATGAAAAATACTGTAAATACAAGTAATACAAGCAAGATAGGTAATACTACTAATACGGATAAGATAGAAATGTAGTATAGTAGCATGTATTCACCGTTCGCTGTTATGATGACATTTTGGGTGAGTTTAGAAGGGTATCTGGGGATAGTGTGACAGAATCTATCACCGTATACTTATAACACGAGGATTTGTGTGGGAGGGGATAAATTCGTATCTTGTACAAGATGAAGAGAACCGTAGTCATATGAAGAACGTTGCACTGGTGCTCTCCAGCGGCGGCCCCAGGGGATTCGCCTACATCGGGGCCATCGAGGAACTGGTCCGACGGGGCTATATCATCTCGTCCGTTACCGGGACGTCGGCCGGCGCCCTCGTGGGCGGGGTCTATGCCGCCGGAGGGATGGACGCCTTCAAGCGGTGGATCACGGGCCTGACTCCCGCGCAGGTCATGACCCTGATGGACCCGTCGTTCAGCCGTACGGCCCTCGTGAAGGGGGTGCGGCTAATGCAGGAGATCCGGAAGAGGGTCCCGGAGGTGGACATCGAAGACCTTCCCATTCCTTTTACCGCCGTCGCGACGGACCTGTATACCGGGGAAGAGGTCCTTTTACGAGAGGGGCCGCTTTTCGATGCCGTCCGGGCCAGCATCTCGATCCCGTCGATGTTCGTGCCGGTCCGAAGGGGCATCCACACCCTCGTCGACGGCGGCATCTGCAACACCTTCCCGCTCAACCGCGCCGTCCGGACGGAAGGAGATATCCTGGTAGGCTTCAACGTGAACGAAATCGACGTGGAAGGGATCCGGTCCTATCTCCAATCGCGGAACAAGCTCGAAGGAAAAGGAGCCGCTCTGAGGGAAGAGGCGCAGCACCTCTTCAGGGAGACGCTGTCCGCTCCGGCAGCCGATTCCCTCCGGCGGATGAAAGGAGTGTTCATGACAGGTGTCGAGACTATCCGTGAGGACAGGCGGCTTGATGCGGACGGACGGGAGAGACGGATCCCGATCGGGGCCGATGATAACGTGGCGACCATCCTGGACCGGAGCTTCGGCATCATGAACTGCACGATGGCACGCCAGAGCATCGCCCTCCATCCCCCCGATATCCTGGTCAGCCTGCCGTACGATTCCTATCAGGGGGTGGCCGCGTATGCCCGGGCCGGGGAGATCATCGAGAAGGGCCGGGAACTGATGTCCGTGGCGCTGGACCGGTATGAGGATTGACTGAAGGTGGCGGGGAGTAACTTCTTCCCTTGTTTCCGTAACTTCGCAAGAGAATGCTCACCAATGAACATACAACCATGGAATACGTAACACTTAACAACGGGCTGAAGATGCCCCTCGTCGGATACGGGGTGTACCTCGTGGACCCGTCCGTTACCGAACGCTGCGTCCTGGATGCCTTGTCCACAGGCTACCGGTCCATCGACACGGCGCAATATTATGAGAACGAGGCGGCCGTCGGGGCAGCCGTCCGGAAGTCCGGCGTTCCCCGCGAGGATGTGTTCATCACCACCAAACTGTTCCTATCCAAGCCCACCAGTCAGCGGACTAAGGAAAACGTAAAGGGATCCCTCCGGCGGATGGGGCTCGACTACCTGGACCTCATGCTCATCCATTGGCCGATGGGCAATGATGGTGAGATATGGTCGGCCTTCGAGGACCTCGTGAAGGAGGGCTGCCTCCGCTCGATCGGTGTCTCGAACTTCTATCCCGTGACCTTCGACCGGCTGGTCCGGAATGCGTCCATCGTTCCGGCCGTCAACCAGATTGAGACCCATGTCTTCTACCAACAGAGGCCGATGGTACAGAAGATGGCCGCCGTCGGCACGGCCGTCGAGTCCTGGGGACCGCTGGCGGAAGGGATGAACGGCATCTTCAGCCACCCCGTCCTTTCTGAGATTGGCGCCGCCCACGGGAAGACCGCCGCCCAGGTCGCGCTCCGTTTCCTGACCCAACAAGGCATTATCGTCATTCCCAAGTCCGTCCATAAGGAACGGATGATCCAGAATCTGGAAACGCTGGATTTCGGCCTCTCGGAAGACGAAATGGAGGCCATCCGCGGCCTTGACACCGGCCACAATCTGGAAGGCTGGCCATCGGATGCGCTGAGGTACGAACCCAGCGATTTCAGTCATTGAATTCGAGAACAGTCAAGATTGAACGATGAAACGGTTATTCCATCTGATTCTTTCAGTTCTGGTGCTGGGTTCTGCGGCCACCAGTTGCGGGACCCTGAAGAAGGTGTCATCCACGCCGACAATAGACCGGATTCAGGAAAGGGGGAAGCTTCTTGTCGGTACCACCGGGGATTACCGCCCCCTCAGTTACCAGGAACCCGGGACGGGGGAGTACTGGGGATTCGGCATCGACATCGCCGGGGAAATCGCCGGGGAACTGGGTGTCACCGTCAGTTATGTCCCCACCTCCTGGCCCACCCTCTCCGCTGATGTCCAGGATTCGTCCCTGTTTGACTTTGCCATCGGTGGAATCACTATCACGGACGCCCGGCTGGAGACCATGGCCATGTCGGAGGGGTACCTCTGCAACGGCAAGACCATCCTGTGCCGGAAGGAGGATGCGGCGAAATACCGAACCCTGGAAGACCTCAATAAGCCGGAAGTGAAGGTGATGGTCAATCCAGGCGGGCTCAACGAGAAGTTCGCCCAGGAGAACCTGCCGGACTGTACCTTGATCGTCTATGAAAAGAACGAAGAGATTCCCGGCAAGGTGGCCGACGGGGCGGCCGATGTGATGATTACGGAAATTACGGAAGCGCCCTGGTATGTCCGTAGTGACGTCCGTCTCGCGGCTCCGCTTCTGGACAGGCCCTTCACCCGCGGGCAGATCGGCGTCCTGATGCGAAAGGGGCAGGGGGACCTGCTGGATGCCGTCAACGCGGCCATCCGGCGGATGAAAGAGGATGGCTCGCTGAAGGCGCTTCACGATAAATATGGCTTGGTTTACGGTTATTGACCTGTCAAGCGATGAAACTATCCAGTCTTAAGGACCTGGCGCCCGAGACGAGATTCGACCTCGGGTAAAACGGCCGGAAGTAACCGGGCTCAGACATGAGCCTAAGGTCCGACCCGCGCTACCGGATGATACGCTGGTCCTTCTCCGCATCAAAGACACAGACACGCGCACCCAGGCCGTAGGCCAGGTAAGACGCGAACAACTTCGTGTGCAGGGTCTTGCCGACACCGCCCTTCGGATTGAAAAAAGCAATCGTCTTCATATCATGAAATCAAGGATCTATCAAACCCATGGAAACATATCTGTCATACACGTCACGCGCGTTCTTCTTTAAGTAATACAAATATGCCTCTTCGACGAGGTCGCCATAGAAACGCGAAACTCCGTCCGCTAACTTCCGGCGAGGCTTCTCATAACCGAGGAGCGCATGGAAACTCTTCGACACGAAGATACGCTCCCCGTCCTCGCTGAGCGGGCGTCCTGACTTGCCGGAAACGGAACCCCTGCCGGAGCGGCCTCCCTTCCCGGAAGATTTCCGCGCAGGCCTCCCGCTGACCTGAGAACCATCCTCCCGGGATACTTCCCGGACAGTCCCATCCGGACTCCCCGAAGGGACGGAAGGAGTTTCCGAAACAGATTCCGCAACGGGGACAGACGGGCCCGGACCTGCCGGCAATCCGCCCTCCTTCACGCTTTCACCTTCATTTCTACCAGGAAGACTGATATCACCAGCCATCCTAAAAAACTTGGAATTCCTCGGTTCCTTCGACATAACCATTTTTATCAAATAGCCCTTTTTATCAAAAATGCAATACGGGCTTTTTTATCAAAAGTGCCATACAGCCTTTTTATCAAAAAGGCAAAATTATCAAACTTCAAAAAGTGCCATACTGCTCACGTGCAAAGATAAAAAAATATAACAACAATCGAAAAAATATTGCACCGTGAATATTATTTCTTATATTTGCAACCAAGACCTGACAACGAAACGGGCAAAACTGGAGCCCTTGGGGCTCTGCCAGATGTGCGTTTGTATAAGGAAAATAAATTTTCGCTTATACAGCACGCCAACCCCCTGAGAGGGGGCATCTGGCCTTTCCTCACCGGAAAGGAAGGTCGCTCCGAAGTCGCAACCTTAATATCGGCAAACCGACATAATTCATCCTTTCACCTCTAAAAAAAAGGGAAAGAAACAACAGCTAAAGGCTTACAAAATATGGGCAGAAGAAAATCCGAAAACGCCAGAAATGACAGGGCTTATGCACTGCGTCTGACAGACGTAGAGCACGAGCAAATCCTTAATGACATGGCTGCATTCGGCTACAAATCCTTCTCGAAATACATGAGGGAAATCGCCTTGAAAAAAAGACAGGCACCGCCAAGATATAAGATAACAGACCGGAGCATCAGGGACCAGATCAACAAACTGACGACGGAAATCAAACGCATCGGGGTACTCTTCAACCAGGTCGCCGCCAAGGTGAACACCCTTGTCAACGCAAGAAGGAAAAACGGGGACTACGTCATAAACACCACCTACCTGAAGAACTACACCGACAAGCTCGACAGATACATGCAGGAGATCATCGACAAACAGAACGCGATCATCGAACAGGTCAAGAACATAGAACTGAAACAGGAGTAACCCTTAACCCTATAAACAAAAATAATGCAAGTAATCTTTCTCACCGGCAACCTCACCAAGGACACCGTCCTGAAGTCCACTACGGCTCAGGGAATCAAGCGCAAATTCATCTCGTTCGAACTCGCCTGCAACGAAGTGCGCGAAGACGCTGGACTTTGAAATGCTCTGACACGATGGTCGTCAAGATCCAGAAATCGAATCCCGGAATGAAGGGGACGCTGCAATACAACCAGAAGAAAGTCGCGAAGGACACCGCAAGCATCCTGCGCGTCTGGAACATGGACGAAGGCAGCGTCTCCTTCCGGGACTTCGCGAGGACCTTCGAACGATACGAAAAGGCAAACATCAGAACGAAAGGGCTGTTATCCTTCCAGATGAGCATCAACCCGAACCCGGCCAAGCCGGAAGAGGCGCTCACCGACGACGAGGCACGCGACTACGCAAAGACGATCATGGACGCCCTCGGATACGGCGAACAGCCGATCATCCTCTACGAGCACCACGACATCGGACGCAAGCACTACCATGTCGTGTCCATCAGGACCAACGAGGAAGGCCGCAAGATCAGGGACTCCTTCGAGAAGGAGCGCCTGCAGCGGATCATGGCAAGGAACGCCAGGAAGTTCCACTACGTCATCGGGAACGACACCCCCGAGGAAACCGAAAAGAAAAAGAAGACCCGGACGGACGCCATGGGCGAGAGCGTCCCTCGGTTCGACCCGAAAGGCTCAAACATACGGGGCCAGCTGACCGACCTCTTCGACGAGGCCATGCGCTACCACTTCACGACATGGAGCCAGTTCTCGTCCATCATGGAAAGCTTCGGCGTATCGACCGCATGGTACGGGCAGGAGTCGGACACGCACCTGTACTTCATCGGCCAGGACGAGGACGGCAACGAAGCCAGCCCGTTCATCACCGAAGACGAGATGGGCGAGGACTTCGGAACGACCATGCAGCGGCGGATGCAGGAAAGCGCCGCCAGGAAAGAACTCACCAAGGAGGAGAAAGCCCGCCGGTTCGGAGACAGGAAACGGCTCGCAGCCTCCATCGCCGGCGCCCTCGGATACTCGCGTAACGAGGAGCACCTGGTGAAAATGCTCCAGCGCAAGGGCATCCATCTCGTCCTCTCGCGGACGGACGAAGGACAGGGCGAGGTGTTCGGCGCGACCGTAGTCGACCGCGCCTCGATGCGCGCCTGGAAACTGTCCGAAATCGACCGCGAACTGCTCCCCCCCCATCCAGGAGGCCGCCCGAAAGGACACCGGACGCTGGGCGAGGGAAGCACAGGAACGCAGGGAGGAATGGATCGCCCGCAAGAGGGCGGAACATATACAGGACAACATGGACCTGGCCGCGAGCCAGTCCGGGCCCCGGGAAATCGTCCCAGTCCGGGGCGGACAGCGCCTGCAGCCTTCACGGGCAACGCATCATGTGGACTGGCTGGAAGTTGCCATCAAGACGCTTCTCGGGATTACAACACCATACCCCTCAAAAAGGAATCAGGAGCGTCAAACCAATATTAAGGGTTTGAGGAGGAAAGGTCACTAATCGTGAATCTTAGCGAGACGCCATAAACATCCTTGATATGAAATAGATGTGAGATGGCGATATCATCGGATGAAAACCACTTGGCAATTGCTCCTGAAGTGAGGTCAAGATCTTGGGATAATCTCCGCTTTGTCAATCCCCTTGTAATCATAAATCGCCACAGAAACCCCAGGTTTTCATAATGAGAACTATCAGCGAGTGCCGCCTTTTTTTCAATTATGCTTTTGGGGAGAACGAGTTGATAGGTATCGATCGATGAGGAAACAACGGAGGAGCTGTTGTCGATGATTTCAACATTTAGACGATAACCCAAATTTTTGACGATACCTTTAGCTTTGGACAGTTTCATATCGTCATAATTCAATTGTGCTCGTAACGACGATGACGAGCTTGTGGGATTTGGCGTGCGAGCGGCGTATGAATTCGGAGTCAATCCAAGGGCCTCAAACAAGTCGAGCAGAAAGCGAAGACGTTTACAATTGGGATAAGAAGCATAAAAACGTCCTTCAGAGATTGTGGATTCTGATGTATCTTTTATTTCTTCATACGCCATATTCGAGCCCTTTGGAGATGTAGCCAGACATCCGAAAGCAATGCACAAGCAAACTTGTGCAAAAAACATGAAAGCAAAGGTAACGCTTAAAAAAATAAAAAGCAAAAAGGCCCTCGGGACAATTGATAGAGGCTTAATTGGAGACCAATTTGAGCGCTTTCTTGATCTTCTGAACGGTCTTCGTAGAAAAGCCACATTCTCCCGCCACTTCCCTGATGGTGCGGCCAGCTTGCAGCCGCTTCACGGCCTTCGGGTACTTGGCCAGCAGTTCCTCGTCGGTCATCCTGGATCCTGACGGACGCCCCGGTGTGAATGCACCCTTCTCCAGGGCGACGCGGCGGCCGGACTGCAGGCGGTCAACGATGGTCGAACGCTCCAGCTCCGCGAAGGCGCCGAACATCGACACCATCGCTTTCACCGTCGCATCCGGCTTGCCGTCGACGATGGTGTTCAGCCCCTGCGCCTGAAAGTAGATGTTGACGCCGGCGGCCGTGAGTTCGTCCACTACCTCAAGCACCTGCTTCAGGCTGCGGCCCAAGCGGGACAGCTCAGTCACCAGGAGGTGCTGCGCGCCCCGCCGCCCAGCAGGAACGCCCGGCATGCGGCCAGCTGCTCGCGGTCCCTCTTCGCTCCCGAGGCCTTCTCCTCATAGACCGCGACGACCTCCATTCCGGTGGCCTCGGCGTACCTCTTCAGGTCCGCCACCTGGCGCGCCGTGCTCTGGCGTTCACCCATGCTGGAAACACGGGCATAGATCGCCGCCTTATCCATCACTTTGTTCTTTTGGAGTTTAATCTATCCACCAACCACAGCCACTTTGCACACTCCCTGTTTTGACCGGGAGAGGCTGACATAATAATTGGCGTCCAGCCTATTTCTTCATGGGCTTGAATGCCTTGTACGTATTGATAATAAAGAGAACGAGCGAAACGGAAGTCAGTAGCATGAATAGAATCACACGGAGAAATACATAAAGGAAAAAACTCATGATGCACCCTCCCCCATTAGGTGTGCTCGAATTGATCATCTGCTTCAGGAGCTTACCACTCCAGAACCAGGAAACGACAAAGCCCGGACCGATAAAAGGAACAGACAGGATATTGTAGATACCCATGCCGGAGGACATATTGAAGTAGGATTTGAGAAAACCTCCATATTTGTGTGGTAGTCAATATCAAAGATTAAGATGATAACATTGGAAATATCATCAATCCACTTAAACAGTATTTATAATGAATTGTTTTAACCATCCCGACCGCCCAGCAGTTATCCAGTGTAAGGAATGCGGCAAAGGTTTCTTTCACGAGGAGGCTGTACTTTTCAAGAACGGCCTTTGCCCGGATTGCCAGAAGAAGATGCTTGACGAGCAGCTCCATCGACAGCAACTTCTGATTCAACAAGAAGAGGAACAGAGGAGGCAGCTCGAGGAGCAAAGAGCCGCCGAGCAAAAGGCGACCTATGAAGAGGAACGCGCCTGGTACCTTAAGGTTTTCAAATACTCGATGTATGTCGGGATTCCCCTGACTATCGTACTGCTTGTCATTTTCATCGGAGAGGATAAGGGAGGTTTTCTGTTAATTTATCAAATTAAAAGTACAACAGAACAAGGACTTTGGAGTATTACAACAAAACTCCCTTCCGGGCCTCCGGAGGGGCGGCCACGCCTGCAAACGAAAAAGGAGGCCGGCCCAAGTGAGCCAGCCTCCTCTCGGTTGTGTTCGCCTGCGAAAAAAGGGACCTATTCCGATTGCCAGTTGATATACAGCGGACTCTCGCGGAGTCTCCGATTACCAGCATAGAAGGTTCTTTCGTTCCAATACCCCCATAACTCTCCGTTGATGAACACGTTGCCGCAATGGAGATAACGAGAAGCCGGTCCGATGCTGAATTCTGCGCCATCGCCCTTCGTAGCCTTGACCTGGGCCGGATCGTAGATGGCGATGATGCCGCAGGAACCGCAATTTCCGCTGCCGATGCCGGCCGCATCGCTGCCGCCCGTCGCCGTGACGGTGCCGCCGTGGATGGCGATGTTGCCGCTGATGGCGACGTAGCCACCACCGATGCCGGTCGCACCACTGCCGCCATTCGCCGTCAGGCTGCCATTGCCATCGATGGTAAGGGTTGACCCTTCCGGGACGGAGATGCCTGCATGCTCCTCGCCCCCGCCGACGGTGTTCGTCCCTTCGAGGAGGAGGGTGGCGGAGCCGTCCGGCGCGATGCCAGCATACTGAATATCCTCGCTGTGCACGATATTCACATTGCGCAGCGTGACGGTGGCGCCGGGAGCGATCCGGACCTGCTTCCCTGCGAGGGAGGTGCCCGTCAGCACGTTGCCGTCCTGCGCCGTGAAAATGCCGTCTGTATTATAGATGCCTTCATTGCCAAGGTCGATGGTCGGGTCCATCCTCACCGCGATGCTGTAGTACTGGCCGGCATTGAGGGTCACGCCGGACCTCCAGTAGGTGTAGGTGTCCGGGCCGGACGTGGCGGAGAGGGAAAGGGGCCTGTCCGCGATGCCGGGAAGGGCGACGAACAGTTCGCTGGCCGCTTCATCGGGGGTGACGGTGTAGGTGGCCTCCCCGTCCTTGACAACGAACGAGGCGGCGGACACGGCCGCGCCGGCCTTGTCCTTCAGCAAGAACTTCACGACGGCCTGCCGGCTCACGAAGAGGGCGTCCCCACAGGTGATGGTGGTTCCCTCCACGGTGACGTTGACTTCGGCCTCGGCGTAGTCGCAGTTTTCGGAGATGTACTCCAGCGTACCGTCCTGGTTGGCATAGTCGGGGCTGAGGTACTTCAGCGTCAGGGGAGATTCGCCGGGGAGTCTCTCAAGCTCTCCGGAAAACGTGCAGGACGCGCCGTCATCCGCCACGGCGACGGCCGTGAGTTCACCAAGGCGGGTCTCACCTTCATAGACTTCCACCTTGTCCCCCAACTCCCATTTGCCGTTGAGGGTGTTGGTGGTGCCGTCCAGCTCCAGCACCCGGGTGCCGGCGTCCTTGGTGGCCCTGACGGTCAGGGTGTAGGTCCGGGCGGGGGTTTCCGTCCCTTCCGGAGTCGCTACCGGGGTCTCGTCCACGGGCTGCTCCATGCGGGCGCAGGCGGCCAGCGAGGCGGCCAGCGCGAGGATTGCAAATACTTTCTTCATGATTCCGTCCTCCTTAGTCCCAGATCCAGTTGCCTTCGGTGTCCTGCTGGCTGCTGTCCACGCCATAGTTCGCCGGGCCGTAGGATGCCCGCGACGAGCTTAATTGTGCGGAGAGGATCGTCCTCTTCATCTTCACCGCCACGGCCTCCGCCGCAGGGGCTTCATACACAGTACGTTTCATCGTTTCTGAGTCGTTTCCAAAAATCTTGCATAGTTAGCGATTCCCGCCGGAAGATGCAAGCGGGGACCCCGAAGGATCCCCGCCCGTGTCCGGTTCCGCCATACACGGAAAAAGCAGACTCAATCCGTGCGAACCCGGCGCAAAGGTAATGTCATTCATCAAGATCCTCCGGATCGATCCGCCCCCACATGAGATCGTTCCGCCCTCGATTCCTCAAATCTGCAGCCCGCAATGCCTTACGGACCTCTTTGATTTTATGGTCAACGTCTTCCTGCTCAGCCCCCAGGGTGGTCATTTCCAGGAGGCAGTCCGCGACAATCCTGGGGGCACCTGCCACCTGGAGGATATCATCGTCGACCTCCATAGCCAGCCATTCCGTCCAAGGCGTCATGGCAAGGCCCCAGAGGGGATCCCCTCCGGCTCTGCCCCCGATGGCGGCCAGCTGGATATAGACGAAACCATCCCCCGTGAAGAAAGGGAGATACGTCAGAATGGACTCAGAGTGTCCGGGATGAATGGAAAGAAGGTTCATGAATGCCCGCCGAATGGACGGAAGGCTTTCAATACTCTCGGGATAGTATGTGGAAAACGCATCCAGCATGTCCATCCAGGATGTTTTCGCCAATATGTCACACAGTTTCATTCGTCTTGATCATTTAAGGGGACCACGTTGAGCCAAGGTATGCAACGCTTCCACCAAACAGTATAATCTGGAATGTTAAAGAGTCCCGGAATGGGACTTGAATGGGACCGGCCGCTAGTGTCCTCGCCTCTTCATCCGTTTAACGGCATGGATTGCCGCATTCCTGGTTGGGTCCAGGCACCGAGTTCTGCGCCAAAGTTAAGCAGAGTATTATTAATACGCAAGAGAACCGCGTAACAAGGGATGATATTCAGGATTCTTTCCGGTGAGATATAAAAGGGGAGTCGGTCTCTTACATTGCCGGGGAGAACGCTGATGCGGGTGTAGGATGGTGTCCTCGTTGATTGGCTGTCAAGATACTGACTCCGGTTTTATCTGATGCTTGGGAATCCTTTCTTCCCGTCCGTCAGGTATCTATCAAGGGGATTTTCGAAATGGTTTATAACTCACTTACGGTGAATACGACATCCACTCCATACGCTTTTGCGATGGCATAGACGTGGGAGATCATGATATCGTCTGAATTGAACCAGGTGAACACTGCGCCGGAGGACAGTCCGAGCTTTATTGCAAGCCCCCGTTTGCTGATTTTGTGCTGAAGCATAAATCTCCAGACAAAGTTCAGATTGCTGTATTTCGCGGTTTTTCTGTCCAGCAGCGCACTGCGTTTTTCCTGCAGGGATTTCGGAAGGACCAGCACATACGGCAGCGCCTGCGGCTCCACTTCCGGATCGGACAGTTCAATCTCAAGCCTGTAACCGAAGGCACTGACTATAGCCTTGGCCTTCGAGACCTTCATGTCGTCATGATGGAGCTGCTGCCGCAGCGACTGGCCAGTACTGGCCGGGTTGTCCGTAAGCTTCCCATAATCTTGCGGGGTTACGCCGAGGGCTTCGAAGATATCCAGGAGAAACCTTAGGTGTCTACAGTTCGCATAGACTGTATAGAGATCCACCTCCTGTAAGGCAGGAGGCTTGCGCGTGCGCTTGGGTTTCATTTCAGATAAGGAATTATGCTTCATTCGCTATGGCGATATCCTTTCTTGAACACTCGTGGCAAAGTCCGTCCACGAACAGTTCGGCTTCTTCCCTGCAGAAGCCCTTGCCGCAGTTCCGGCATTGGATGACCGCCGGTCGGTCGGGGTGGTTGTAGCAGTTCATGATACGTTCGTTTGTGGTTTGAGCTCACTACTCCAAAACGGGACTTAAGGCTGGATGGGGAGGTTAGCATACAATAAAAGTGTGGAGCCAACGTCCCCTAAGGCGAAGGCTCTGGTAAACCCTAACTATCAGGAACAGCTCCACACCGTATCAAGAAGAACCTTACCCTGTGAACGGTAAGGCTCATTCGACACTGTGAATGAAACCGCCTTGTCTCTAGTTATTAAATTTTACCAGAATTTACGCCTGAGACTCAGCGTTCGTGTCACCGCTTTTGGCGGTACGACAAAGATAATATTATTTCTTGAAAAAGGAAGAGGAATAATAGATATTGTGAATTAGGCGCATCTTCTATCATTCACCCCCTTTGGGGCCTTGCGGAGTTGGATTAAACGCAGATAGTCCCTCAAAAACCTTCTTGATGAACGCTCCATAGTCATAATTGGCAGTAGGGTGCGGAGTGGATTGAAGCAGGATCTGGCGCCCGTTGACGAACAAGTAATATGACTGGAACGAGATATTCGGCGCCGATTTGTATTTGTATGCCTTTCCTGTCGGCTCCGCGTCAGGGAATAGACGGTCAAGCGCCGTCCTGATTTGGGCGGGCATCCACATAAGGACTAAATCAGGGTCAAGTTCCTTGATAACTCGTTCTATAACATGTCGCGACATTTCATAAATGTCTTCATAATCTGACACACGAGGCGTTCTAGTACCGTCCTTTCCATCACTCCAGACAATCGGCTGGAAGTAATTCACGAAGGATAATTGAAGCCACACCTTTTGAGGTTCATTACACTCAAGAATAGGAGCCATCGACTCTTGAAACTTCTTGTATGCCTTCGGCGGTTTCCCATAGTATGCCTTCAGGACGCTGGCAAGATTGATATCATCAATTTTCATGTCTTTGTGGGTCCCCTTTCTAGCTGCTGTATCATTCACGAAAAGACAGTCGTCAGCAATTTGTAGGAGTAGTTCACGATTACGGCAGAAGCAGCAGGCATCCCGATGGGGGCATGCTTTTCCCCCATGCTCCGCAAGATACTCACAGTAACGACTAGCACCAATCACAAGGACTCTTATCCTTCGATTTAACCCTGGCAGTTGTACACCCTCGTTGTACAGTCTGCCAATCCATGGCTTAAAGAATAACTCTTTATTCTCCCAAGCCTTCTGTATCCTTTTTTTACACGAGATCATACGCATCTATAGAGATTTCAACAACGAAATGACCCTGACGGCGACGTTATGTGTAATACCTGCCCGGGGATCGGTACAGATTAGAAACGCCTCCTGTTCAGGAAGAAAGTCGGGGACATCATCAAGGATGACATACTTGCATCCATCGGGGGCAAATCGCGAAAGCCACTCTTTCACCTCATTGCCCTTGCCGGCAAGCATGGCCATGTTATCGGGATCAGCCTGGTTGATATCCAGAAGGTCTGGGACATAATCCGGTGTTACACCATGGACTGTCCCAGGCAGGCCGCGAGCCTCCCAGAGGGCTTTCATCCTGTCCAAGCCTTCCAGTTTCCAGGAAGAACTGATGACAAGGAGAACATCGGGGACGGCGTCCAGGATCATCTTCAAGTTCTCAACCGCCTTGGGATCGAACAACTGTCCAAAGTCATCCCAGCGGGGTTCCCCTTCCAATCGGAGCTTCTCCTGATACTTTTCTGTATTCAGTACGCCGTCAAAATCAAGAAACAGCACTCTTTTCATGCCTTCAGTCATCATCTACTGGAAAATCGTCCAACCTTCAGGTACTCCATGTGGCCCGGACACCTCCCAAGAGGCGACCGGATTCTTGACGAACACACCTTCGCTGGCAACCCCTTCTAGCCAGTTCATCGTATAGCTGGTGGAAGGATCGGTCAGAAAAGCTGCATTGACATAATTGAGGCTGCTGCAGCCTTGGAACATGTTCGCATAGCACCAGCTTTCCAGTTGAAGAGCAGGGAGGATGGGCGCTTTCTCCAGGTGAATTGACCCTTCGAACATATGCTGGTAACACATTACCTCAAGATTCGTAGCCGGGAGTTCCGGGGCTTCTGTCAAACCGCTGTTTCCGAACATTCTCTGATAACAAGCTTCAGCAAGTTCCAAGGCGGGGAGTTTCGGTGCCTTGTCCAGGGAGGCACAGCCGTTGAACATGTGACTGTAACAGCTGTATGCCATTACGGTTGCCGGCAGGACAGGTGCCGACTCCAGCCTCCCGCAACGCTGAAACATTCCAGCATAGCAGTATACTGCCAATTGGGTAGCCGGAAGAATCGATGGCCCCTTCCGCAATTCCGTACATTCTAAAAACATGAACTCGTAGCAAGAGCGGGCGAGGTGCATCGCCGGCATCTCGGGCACCTCTTCGATACCGGTCCCCATCATCATCCACGCGCAAGACATCTCGGCCATGTCAGTGGCGGACATCTCAGGAAGTTCCTTAAGCGATGAGCAGTACGCGAACATCGAGGCGTAACACGCTTCCGTCAGAGCCTTGGCGGGGAGTTTTGGGGCGCGGGTGAGTTTGGCACAACCATAGAACATGTTCCTGTAGCAGGAAGAAGCCAGGGTGGTTGCAGGTAGCTCAATCTCCTCTTTGGGATGGTTGATAATACGCTCATTTCCGGAGAACAGTTTAAAGAATGTGTATTCGCCGGTAAGTGCCTTCTCGGAATCATAGTCATCCCCGGACACCAAGCTCATGAGGTTCCCATACAAGAAGAAGTCGCCGCCATCGCAACGGATGATGGTCGATTTGGAACTTTCGCCCTGCGCGACCGCGTAGGTGTCATTGAGGCCCCGAAACCAGACTTTTTCTCCACCGTTCACCGGGATGGAAATGGAATTCTTCTCGACCGTTATCCAGTCATTCTCATCAATCTTGTAGTCAATGGAGAGCTGCAAAGGATTGGAAATGAAAATCGTCCCGTCAGAGATAGCTTCCAGGCACATCCCACCATAATTGAACGGTGCGCGAACACTGATCCGGCAGGTGGCGGATTTGCCCCCGGCCGTTGCCGTGACGGTCGCCTCGCCAGCGGCGAGGGCCGACACGTTTCCGTTTTCAACGGTGGCCACGTCCGTATCCGAAGACGCCCAGGTGATTACCTTGTCTGAAGCATCCTCCGGCAGGACTAAAGCGTTGAGCAGAAGCGATTCACCGATAAGCATACTGGCTTCCGTCTTGTCCAGGGAGACGCTCTCGACCAGAATGGTGGGCGGGATGACCGCAACATCACAACCGGCTCTCTTCCCGCCGCATGTGGCGAATATGATGCAGAAACCAGGAGAAACGGCTGTCACCTCGCCGGAATAAGAAACAGTAGCCACACTGTCATCTGAGGAAGTCCATGCGACCTTGTTGTCCGTGGCGTTAGAAGGTGCAACAGTAGCGGTCAGGGTCACTTTCTCACCAGGGAGGAGCGACAGAGAGGTGGAACTGAGTTCCACGGACTGGACTTGAACCTCGGATTGATTTTGCGTCTGAGGGACTAACTCGGGCTCCAGGTTCGAGGAACAGGAGAGTGCCGCGATGGCACCCAGGATGAGCGTAAGGATTCTTTTCATATTGCGTGTAAATGTCATTGTTATTCTTCATTATCAATCAGGTCTTCGTAGAATGCGAGGAGGGGACGATCCCTGCGGATCGTCTTCATCGAAACGGCCTTGACCGGAGCCTGCCCAGCTTCGGGAACGCTGAATCCGGCAAGCCGCATCTTTTCGACGATCAGTTGCTTGGCCGCTTCGGGAACACCGTTCTCTCCGGTGATGTGGTCCCACAAACCCTCGCCAAGGATTCCGTGCAGCCGGTCCTGCTGCTCCTTCGTCAGTCTTTCAATCAGTGTTTTCATATGTGTTTCCGTTAAAAGCCAATCTTCCTCATCTTCGTCACGGCGGAAAAGCCGTCCTCCTGGCTGCAATAGGTGGAGAGCGCTTCTGCGTCAATGCGGATATCATCCAGAATCTCATCGATACTGGCCTTGCGAGCGACGTTCTCGATGTGGCCGCCGGAGAAGGAATACTCCCTGGCGATATGCGCCACGACAGCGTCATCAAGTGAAGGCATCATGCTGTGCCAGATCCTAGCTCTGACCTTCTCGTCGGGCACATGGAACTCGATCTTCATTAAGAACCGACGGTCCATGGCGGGATCCAGATTCTTCACGTCATTGGTCGTGACGAAAAGGAGCCCTCGGAAATCATTCAGTTCCTCCAGCAGGATGTTCTGGACGATGTTCGAGGATCGGTCGGCCCGGCTGGAGGCATCGGCCACACGCTTCCCCAGCAGCCCTTCCGCCTCGTCGATGAAGAGAATGGGGGCCAATTGGGACAGCGCTGAGACATGGCGGAACAGCCTGAAAAGGTCCCGGATGTTCCGCTCGTCCTCACCCCAGTACGATCCGTGCAGCTTGGATGCGTCGACAAGTAGAAGGTTCCTTCCCGTCTTGCGGGCAATCTGACGGACCAGTTCCGTCTTCCCCGTCCCAGGGACGCCATAGAGTATGGCCGACACGGCGACTTTGAGGTTACGTTCGGCGAGGCCCTTTGATATCCGCTGGAATTCTTCCTCACCTGCTATCCTTTCCAGCTTTTCTATGGCTGGAAGGTCGCTATCACAAAAGAACAGGGTTTTCCCCTCAATCTCTCCACCGTGCTTGAAAGTGGCCAGGGAAGAAAGGATTGAATAGTCAATGAGATTGTCCCGCCCCATGAAGAGACAGCCGGCAACCGAGGCGGATAGGCAGTAATTGTCCTTCTTGGTGAGCTCCGATGAATCGCCCACCGTGGCAAACGTCTCCACCCATCCTCTCTTGATCAGTTCACTCATCGCCTTGCTGGAGAACTCGTCGCCGTACGGCGCCGTGAAGTGGAGCAGGTAGCATCGGCACAGACCCCAGAAAAGAAGCTGCTCTGCATCAGGAAGGTTCTCCAACCTGTTCTCCCTGATGAAAGAAACGATTCTACCGGAGGGACCGAACCTCATGAAGGTGGAAAAACTGGACGTCCTGAACGAGACATCCTTTCCCTCCATCATCAGGATGCTGATGATGCCTCGGTCGGAGACCTCCGCCAGGGAACAGGATTCTCCGATGCACATGGATGCAACCTGCGTCAGTATAATCGCATCCGTGCCGCCTGGTTGGTTGATCATCCCATTCTCGAAAAGGTGCTGCAGACCGGCTTCGACTTTCGTCACCGGTTGTCCCACCAAGGCGGCCAGCCGGGCAGGAGAGGACACATAACCGTCCAGTTGTGCCAGCATCGAAACTAGTTCTGCCTCCGCATCTTCGCAGTCGAAGGCTTGTTTCACGGCATCGAATGCTTTGGTGTCGCGACTGTTTCTTCCCACTGTTGTGTCGATGACCCGCTTCATGTTATCGGCGAGGTTCGATTGACCTAGGAATCGCTGGAACCGGAAATGGTTGTTGCCGCGGAGATCCTCCGCAATGGTTTGATGATTATGATACTTCATAGTAGGGGTCTTGGTGGTGATATCAATGCTCGTTGCAAAGCGTGAAAACGCATACTTGTCCATGGTGTCGCGAAGGGCGGCATCAGTAATGTCTAATCTTTCAGTGCCATCATCATGGCTCACAAGCCGTACCAAACCTCTCCATACCAGAAGGTCCACAGCTACCGCAAGACTTTCGGTGTCCATATCAAGGTTCTTCATGGCACCCTCAATAGGACGGGGGTTGGACCTGTTGGAAAGCGCGCAAAGGTATACGGCCGCTTGCTCTCTGCTCAGATCCTGCACATCGCCGGCAAACCACGACAGAAGGCGCGACATGGTTCCAAGGGCGGAGGAACGATCAACCTCCGCCTGGAATTCTTCATCAAAAGTATAGCGTGTCTTATCCATACAAAACTATGCTATGGCCAGGATCTTATAGCTGAAGGCATTCCCTCCGACCTCGACACCCACAATGTCACCGACGGATCTCTTCATGATGGCACTCCCGACAGGCGAAACGCAGGATACGGATCCCATCTCGGCTCCCACCTCGTTGGCCCCAACGATTCTCAGGGTAAGCCGGGTCTTGGACTTCAGCTCTTCGACAGTAACCTTCGACCGCATTCCTACGATGGATTTGGCCCCGGTCCCTTCCTTGATGATGACCGTGTTGCGAAGGATGCTTTCCAGGTTCCGGATCTTGAAGGCGAGATCCTCGCAGAGAGACATGGAATAGTTCAGTTCCGCGCCGACAAGGCGGGAATCCTCGTCCATGGGCTTCATGCTGTTTTTCTGTTCCATCAGGCTCTTCCTGAGCTGGGCGAGCTCTTCTTGCTTCTCCCGGAATTCCTCCGCAGTAAAGTAGTGCGTGGATGACTCGCCGAGCTGCCGGTGGCCGTAGGAATCGCCACGTCTCCGCATCCGATCGTCGATGTGATGGCCCCCATAGTTCTCGAAACCGTCAGGGGATGTGCATTCGGGGTAGTAGTCGTTGTAAATCATATCTTGAAACTGTTAAAGGTTACCATAAAAAGGAGTGAAATAGTCGAAGCAATTGCCCTCTCGGTCGATGTCTAGGCAGTGCTTATACGCGCAGCGCGCAATAATATAGGCCTGCTTGTCAGAGCAGGTTGTTTTCTTGAAGCGCATCAAGTTTCCCAAAAGCGTGTCGGCGATAAGACCGGCGAAGCTATCGTCGTCTGTTTGCTTGATTCGGGTCAAGAAAGTGACGAGCTGCTCGCGGACCTCGGCGTTGGCGCTTTGGTTGGCCATGCGGAGGATTTGGTACTTAAGGCGTTCCTGATGTGTCATAGTCGAGATAATTATTTGTTCCATGACAAATATAGCGTCTGTCAGACAATCAGTTCTGCCTTTTCCAATGTCGTCGAAAGATTGTCGAATCGACGTCGAAACCGCCCGAGGAGCAAGATTAGTTCAACACATACACAAACGTTCAACAACAATTCATATATTTGTAAACATAATAACCCCTACATCATGAATATCATACCAGAATCATGGCTATATTTATATGCCTTGTTAAGCGAATCTGTTGAGAAAGATTATTTAGCCTATCGCTCGAAGAAATCATGGCGCGAAGATGAAAAGGATTTCTTTAAAAAACTGGACCAAGGAATCGATTGCATTGAATTCGATGACGTTCCTGCCTCACAATGGTTTTACATTGACGATTTACGGTCAGTGTATCAAACCGTATGGGATTCTTCGTTTAATAGAGTTGAGGTAATCCCTGACGATTTTTTCTCGTGCGAGGAGAAGCTGGAATCCCTTGTTGTAATGAAGCAATTTGCACAGAGACTTCAGGAACGGTTGTTCGCCCTACATGGCAGACCGTACTTTCTTATGAACGATGGACAGAGAAATAAGTTGATTTCCGAATGTTCATCGATTATTAGAATAGTAGACTGGGTTCTTTCGTATGAGTCGTTGAATACATTGGATATAGAGGAGTTATTCTGTTCCGCACATTTCAATGATAAAGAACTACATCGACTATTTTGCATGCTTTCCTGCAATGATAAAGAGGCATTCTCGGTCGAGATTAATGATAAGTGCAGAAATAGTATTAGGGATAGCTATTTATCCAACGTTCTTGAGCAAGTATTCCGATCTATGGTCAATCATCCGATGGTCGATCAGAAAGAGATAGTCTTTATACCAGGAGAACAGACAACTTTGTCGGAGGATAATCTCTGGATTACTTCTTACGATGAAGATAAGGAACAGTACTCATTCGGCTATCCCCTGTCAATGGAGAAGTGCAGAATCTATCCGGTACCGTCATGCGCAATGTCAATATATACATTTCTCGTTGCCCTGGTCTCGGTAATGGAACCCGACCCTATAGATGATGATCCTCGGAATCCTACAGTTTTCAGTAAATGGAGAAAACACTGGTATCAGCAGTTCCTCAATAGAATAGAGTGGGAAGAAATACGTCGAGCCGATAATGAAGACTGGATGAACCTGTATAGAGTAGAGGCACAGAATGATTACAAGGAAACAGGCGAGCAAATTGAGAATAGCTATAGTTTTCTGAGGAAACGGAAGAACTTTAATTCAAAGATTATAGAGAGCATAATCCAAAGGTCATCAACCACTGAAGTATTATCACGTGTCTTTATTGAAAGTTACATTAGCAATGGATGCCCCAAAGAAGATTACAGAACATTGATTTCAAGGGTTGATAATGATGAGAAGGGCATTTCAACGAGGCTTGATATCCTAAAGACTACTCTGTTTGACTTGATTAGTGATATTCGTTTTATCACGGCGGACCGACGGTACATAGAATCTCGTTTTGTGTCATCCGCAATTGCTGAAGATATTCATAATAAGGCAGTTCAGTCGGATGTTCGGATTCGTGAAGCGCAGAGCGACATTTACAAATACTGTTTTGAAGGGGATGGTGGTAGCGATATTTGGAATAGTCTACTGTTTTGGACTAATAATAGTAAATACCAAGTTTTAGTCGGTCGTCCCCCCATAAGTAAGGATACCATCTCTCGCATGATAGATGATATTATCTATTTTGAAACTGAGGTAAAAAACTATTTGAGAGAATCAATCTCAGACGAGGTATTTGTCTCCACTATTTCCAAATCGCCGTTGACGTATCGCAAAGAAGATGATCCCATAATGGGTGGAAAGAGGCTGCCATTGCATGAGTTGGAAAGGATGAATATTGTCAGAAGAGATGGCAGCAGGATCATTTTGCAGAAAAGAAAAAGGTCAGATCTTTCAAGGGTTCTGGCCGAGAACGATTTTGTTGATTTTGAGTTTGGTCGCTATATCAAGTGGAAGTTTGACCGCAACTCCTTTTGTGAGCTTAAGCAGGACGAATTGGCTGACTTAAGAGAAACGGCGCGATGGGACCGTTGTGAAAATCTGTTTTACAACCCGGAAGATCTGGAGAATGCTATTCCGGCGAGTGCAATAAAAAAATCCTTTACGGAAAGGATGGATAGTTTGGGAGTAATCCAGAACCTTTGGAAGATACTGTGGGATAAAAATAAACAATCGCTGGAGGCTAATCAAGGAAGGTAGGTGGTTCTCATAGTACTGTCGGTAAAGATGGTTGATGGGATGGATAGTTCAGGAAGATCGCTCTTTCCTGACTTTATCACTTTTCCTTCTCTCTTCTAAAAATCAGCCTCTCGCATAGTTGTAAGGCATATTCCTCGGGTGACTTGGGTGACGCAAGGCTTTTTCGTACCTTTGCTGTATGTTCATCCGCAGGAAGTATAACCGTTCCGGGACCGTTGTAATCGTAAAGATCCTTTGCAGTGAAAATGGAAAGGAGGGATGCAGTAAGAATGGAAACAAGGATACAGTAAAAACGGAAACAATCGTGCAGTAAAAATGGAAACAACAATATCACTGTACTGTTGTGGTGCTCCGTTTTTGTACAACTCCCCGCGATTAGGTTGGGATTCTTTTCCTATGTTATAGCACCTGCATACTCTGCAAAATATGAGGATATCCCCCTTCCTATTCACCGTTTGAGATATCTAGATAGGTGTTTAGGAGTGTTAAGTCCCTTTCCAGCCATTCCTTGTAATGGTTTCGGAAGTAAATGTCACCCATAACCTTATCAACTTTGTCGCTCCATGCGATAATTTGAGAATATAGGGTCTCGAATCCCGGATGCTTTAGACGAAACTCTTTATCAATCTTTCGGCGTTCTTCATCACCAAGAGACCCCTTTAAGTCAGACAACTCACCATCGAGGCTTTCCTTTTTCTTTTTCAACTCTAATAACTGGAGTTGGTACTGTTCTTTTGTCTTTTTCAAGGCAAGGATGTCACGTTCGGCTATAGCAATGGCTGATTTTACATCAGGCGCAATTGCGCAATTGATTGTTTTAATTTCCTCAATAAAATGATTAATGCGAGGGTAGATGTCGGACAGGGATTTCAAGGTTTCAAGAAACTCAAGGGCCCCGGTGAGTTTACCCAGCCGAAACGATAACGCCATTTCATAGGGATAAGCTTTGAAGTCTTGCCATTCGCCTGCACAAATATGACGAACGCGAACATAGGGGGATGTCCTTTCGTGGAAAGCCGTTAGATTGACTATCTTCTGAACCATAATACTCGGATTCCGGTAAAGATCTCTGATGCCAGTCATGAAGCGATCCAGTTCACTCGCTAGATACTCGTTGACAAATGCTTCGGTTGAGTCTTGCGCAAGATTGGCAGCTTTTTCGACAAACTTGAGCGCAAGCTCCCAGTTCTCTCTAGCGGGCCTGTAGTCATTCGTACACTCAATAATGTCAACCTTCTCCGCATAATAGTATTGGACATACTTGCTATACAGATAGATAGGGATTCCTTTATAGGTTAAATTTAAAGTGAAACGAGAGGCATTCCCGAAGGCAAAGTTAGTATGGATGCTAACTTCAATGTCCTGGCTTATGTGGTAATACTGGTTAGCCCATCTTGCCAAGAATCCAACAGGCTCCGTCGAGAACATTCTAATACTTGTGTCCGCCCGAAGACACTCCAACTGCCTTTCATAATCGTATGCCCGGATATAATTGACACAGTGCTCATAATATGTTTTTCTCATTAAGCGCTTGAAGGAGTCCAACTCCCTTTCCATAGTCTCCACGGATATGGATGGATACTTTTCCAACAGCTCTTTCCTCCTGTGTGAGATGGCCCCTTCGTATTCTTCCATCGTTAATTGGTATGGAGGCATTCCAGCAGCTTGGGACGAATCACTTCTGTGATAATACTCAAGAGGATAACAATAGTTATACGGCTGAGGGTGTGGAATATAACTCGAAAAAACGCTTTGTAAATCAAGCCTCGTGGAGCATTCCTCTTGGCCGCATGCGTTCAGTTGCATCAAAAGCTCGTTGGAGTGCATAATAGGAACCTGCTGGTAACGATACTTCCCATCAGAGAAACGAATTACTCCAATATAATCAACATTTACAATCATTCTCTAGTAGTTTGTAACATTTAATTCTTGATTTTATGATGGGAAACAGGTGTTTAAGTTTTATTCTTGCTTCCCCGATTCTGAACTGCCAATCAATACCTTCTGCCGAGGATTTTTGCCCCGATAAAAGGTATTCCTATCATCTTCCTTCTATCAATTCGCCAATTCTCACTGCTTCGTATGGCAATGATACAATACCGTTCAACGACCTTCCCGTCCCGGACCACTTCGAAACCATCTGTACTGTCTTCTGTTTTACATCGATATGGAAGATGATTCGGGATATGCGGAATCAGACAATCGGCTTCGCTATTCAAATCTGGTCACATTGTAATTGTTGAGTCCAAGCTTCTTGGCAGCGTATTCCGCTTTCGAATGATCCGTATTAGAATAGTAGTTCAACACCCATAAACAATCAGGAGCCACGGATGCCGCCACCTGTTCCAAATAAGGCATGTCGATGGGATTGTAGGAAAGTCCTATAACGCAAACCCCTTTGCAGGAATTCAAGGAGTGAAAGAATGATTTGTGCGCGGCTATTATTTGTGTTGGATTCTTTCTCCACTTATTCATTGTCTCTATCACTTCCTTGAATGCGTTCTGATAAGGAAGAAGCAGATCATCATCCGAGAACGGATCATTTGGATTGCGGTGGTTTCCATGGCCTATTATAAACTCATCCTTTGGAACAAGTCTGTTCCCGTGAAGATGAAGGATATTCTGAGCGGAGATTCCATAGGCACTTTCAAGCGTATCCGTATAGTTGAATGTCAGATACTTGGACGCTTGCGGGAGATGCAAATCGGTTTCAATACCGCAGATGTCAACACTTTTCACCCAATCATTAAATGCATCCTTGAAATCCTCCATAATTCTTCCAAAAATATAGGGAATGCTATCTTCTATCCCAGCTTGCCATTGAGTAGGATGGTCATACTTAAATTCATCATTTTCCGTAGGTTTGCAGTAGTCGGTAATGCTTTCTTCATCATATTCTCCCAAAGCATTTTCAATATCGCCCCAAAACTCCCGTTCGTTGCTAAAAAAGACATCCATCATACCCACCAAGTCAGAATGCATATTCCTCATTACCCATTTTTTGAAATGCGCATAAGAAGAATCAATGCTGTGATGGAGATCAAAGCCATTACCAATTATATACAATCGTTCATTTTCGGCAATGCCGAAAGTAGGGAAAAGCTCTGTATTATTAGTCTTCATGCTCATTTGCATAAACTCTTTGTGTTATTCGATACTGAATAACAAATATACATTCTTTTCTTAAGAAACTATTTGAACAATTTGCCCATAGCATCAATGCATTTGCGTTTCTGTTCCAGATTGGGGTGGACATATAGGTTTAGGGTAGTGCCAATATTGGAGTGTCCCAACAGGACGCTTACCGTTTTGTAATCGCACTTGCTTTCGATGCAGCGGGTTGCGAAACTGTGACGGAGGCCGTGAAAGCACATTCTGGGGAGGCCCAGTTGCTGCTGGAGTTTGTTGAAGTAGCAACGGTATGTGCGAGGCTCCGTTGGTGTAGGGGCGTTGGTGAGTACATAGTAATCCCTGCAAACAATCTTCTTGAGTGGACGGACAAGAGCCAAGAGATCACGCGTCATAGGAACTTCCCGGATGGAGTTCTTGGTCTTGGGTTTGTCCACGATAAGCTCGGTGTACTTTTCCTCCCCGTCCACCAGGTAGATGCGCTGAATGGTCTTGTTTACGCGGATAACTCCGGATATCACATCAATGTCATCCCACTTTAGGGCGCAAACCTCGCCTATCCTAAGGCCTGCATTCAGGCAAATGAAAATGCCCAGATTGAGAAAGGTGAAGTGTTCTTTGACATAGGTCATCAGTTGACGCTGATTGGCCAGCGTTAATACCTCGATGTCATTCTTTTCGCGTTCGGTAGGAAAGATGACATCAATCTGGTGATATTCCAGCAGGCCATGTTTAGCTCCGTAACGGAGAATCATTTTTAGCACGACTAGTATATCCCGAACGGTCTTTTGACTGAGGCCTGCGGCCAGTTTCTGGTTCACCAGATCCTGCACATCTTCTTCCTGAACATCCTCCCGCTCTCCCAGCTGCGGCAACAGATGACTCTGTATGAGCAGACAATAAGCCGCATAGGTTGATTTCTTGACATACTGTTTCTTGTCCGCCTTCCAAAGCGCGGCGACAGCGCTGAATGTTGTGTTTTGTTCCATATTGTAATTGGGTTAAAAACACAAAGTTCCTGCTATCATTTGACAACATCCCTAATGTCCCGAATTTGAGATTCCCGGGATTTGAGGGAGAATGGGAGTCTTGCGAGCTTGGTGATATTGCAGAATTCAGTAAGGGAGCGGGAATCTCTAAAGACCAGCGTTCTTCCGGCGGGAATCCTTGTATTCTCTACGGAGAACTTTATACAACATATTTATCAGAGATAATTGACGAGGTTGTAAGCAAGACCGACCTCGATCCTAAAGGGCTAGTGAAAAGCAAAGCCAATGATATTATTATTCCGGCTTCTGGCGAAACTGCGATTGACATCTCTACTGCTCGGTGTGTCTTGAAAGATAATATTATGTTGGGCGGGGATTTGAATATAATCCGACTCAACGAGTATGATGGAAAGTTTTTCAGTTATCAGCTCAATGGTGTAAGAAAGAAGGATATAGCGAGAATAGCTCATGGTGTTTCTATTGTTCACTTACATGGAAATGCTCTCTCTCGCATTGTCGTTAATTATCCATCAAGGCCTGAACAAGAGAAAATATCTTTATTATTGTCTTTAATTGATCAACGGATTTCCGTCCAAAACAAGGTGATTGAGAAGTATGAATCCCTTATTAAGGCACTACGTCATAATATCTTTTCGATTATGGAGCCGGTAAAGGAAGTTTCTTTCGCTGATGTTCTATCATACGAGCAGCCAACGAAGTATATTGTATCCGACACCGAATACTCTGATAATAAAGACTTAACGCCTGTTCTGACGGCCAACAAGGCATTTATTCTTGGCTACACGGAAGAGACTGATGGTGTTTATGATAAGGGCCCTTGCATTATTCTGGATGACTTCACACTTGACTCCAAGATTGCTGATTTTCCTTTCAAAGTAAAGTCTTCTGCCATAAAAATCCTATCAGCGAAAACAACGATTAGTTTGCGGTTCATCTTTGAGTACCTGAAGTTTCTTAATCTCAACACCGAAGAGCACAAGCGCCACTATATCGCGGAAATAGAACCAATGACGATAAAACTCCCAGAAGAGGGAGCTATTCATTCTATTGCTCGTCTATTTGACCGGCTGGATATGCGTAGAAAGGGACTGGAAAAAGACCTGCAACTACTTAAATCTCAGAAGGATTACCTGCTACGGGCGATGTTCATATAAACAATGCAGAGAGCAAGTATGCTTTTGCAGACTGTAGGTTTTGGAGTGTTGCTCTTTCAATCACAATCTTAGTGTCAATCATTTCAAACCCCTTGGCCAGTCGTATCTGGTCATCAAAAGATGGGCAATAGATGCTCTCTTTACCGTAATCCTTGAAATAAATATGTGGGATGGCCTGCCCTGTCCGATAACTCTCAAAGCAAACATTGTGCAGGGCATAGTAGATGTACGGGAGGTAGATTCCTTCTTTGGGTGTCATTGAATTCAGCGTTCCTACAAACGAATGAGGGCCATAGACATAACGTAATGAACCCACACCAGATCCGTCTTTGGTAATCAAAACCGAGTCCTCCTTAGAAAGAGGATTAGCAGTAAACCCGGAGATTCCAGCTGCACCGTATGCTGGGACAGCTCCGGCTTCTTCCAGATCACTCTCTTTCAGCGTAGAGGATGCACTACGCACACATTCAGATAGCATCTTGTTGGGAGAGTTCTTACCAATTATCTCATACGCAAGTGCCTTATTAAGGGACCATATTTCCCTAATCGAAGACATTACTACACAAGCATTTCCCTGAGCATGAACCGTTTCTGCATCTCAAAGATATTTAGTTCCCGCTCGGCGCATTCTATCTTATCCTGTAAACAAAGCAAAAGGCCCACAATCTTTCTCTGGTCAGTCACTTTAGGAATATGGATATAACACTTTTTTATGTTCTCGGCTGTTATAGAGTAGACCTTAGAGCCTTGAGCCAAGCGACGTAATTGGTTATGAAAATACTTGCTATTAAATGCAAATCCTTTGAAACCAGCAGTTGTTATTCCCATAATATCACGGCCGTGAATCGTGTGTAATCCACAAACTACATCCATTGAGTCAGTATTGTAGAGTTCAACGGCTTTTCCTACTTCTTCAGTATCTTCGGAAGCATCAGCAAATGCGATATCGCCGTCTTTGCAGATTGTGAATTGCTTCGGGATAAATTGTGATTGAATAAACGGTAGCGTGTTACCATCGCAATCAGTCATAGTTGGCAAACCAATATGGATCAATCCGTAGTGAAGGTTTCTTATTCTCCCGTTTTCATAGCTCAACTGCTCCCATGAAAGTGAATTGGTTGAGTAAAACTGCATAAAATCGCCAATGTATACTTTATCCCATAGAGGATTATCCATCAGTTTGTTATTGAGTCCTCTAATTAAGGATTTCAGCCTCTCAATCACCTTGTTTTGGATTGCTATGCGCTGATCAAGAAAGGATAATAAGGTTACAATCTTTTCCTGCTCTTTGACACTCGGATAATTGATAACAAGTTCCCGGAGATTGTCATTGTAAATTCTTGTTATCGTAGTTGAATTCAATTTATTCCAATTCACCTTTGATAGGACGTAATTGAGGAATGAATTGATGTACAACTGCTTCGGATTCGAGAGCCATACAATATTAGAATCCTGGAAATAGGCATCCTCTCCATCGAATACTATGGTTTTTCCGACGGTTCCGGCGCAAGTAATCATCACTTCTCCCTTACGCGGATAGTTATACTTTGCTTTATACTCCTCAAAAAGGTCTTTGGAAATATAAGCATCAGGGGGCCCTCCAATAGTTCCAATCTTAAAGAATGGCACATCACCCTGCTCAGATGTTTGATTGGCAAAAATACGCTTGCACATATTAACGGCGCAGTCTTCGCCAATCCTCCTCTTCTCCCACTCACCCCTAAATCCCGGGAATCTCAAATTCGGGACATTGGGCTTTGTATGTTTCTGAGTATCACTCATAACGATTGTCTGTCAGTCAAATTCTTGATTAGGGATTAGATGATGCCGAGTTCCTTGAGGTACACATCGATCTGCGCGTCCAGCTCAGCGCGTTTGGCCTCAAGTTCCTTGATCTCACTCATAACAGCCTTGATGTCAATCTCTTCTTCCTCCTCGAAAGTATCCACATAGCGTGGGATGTTGAGATTGAAGTCGTTATCCCTGATTTCCTGCAGGGTGGCGCAGTGGCTGTATTTCTCAATCTCCTTGCGCTCCCGGTAGGTGCTGACAATCTTGTCGATGTGCTCCTGGCGGAGTTTGTTCTGCGTTTTGACCTTCTCGAATTCCTTGCTGGCGTCAATGAACAGGATGTTATCATCCTCCTTGCGGCATTTCTTCATCACCAGGATACAGGTCGGGATGCTGGTGCCGTAGAAGATATTGGCCGGGAGACCGATAATCGCGTCGATGTAATTCTTCTTCTCGATGAGGAACTGACGGATCTTGCCTTCCGCCGCGCCACGGAACAGGACGCCGTGAGGAGCCACGCAAGCCATTGTACCGCCTTCATTCAGGTGGTAAACCATGTGGAGTATGAAGGCGTAGTCCGCTTTTGATTTCGGTGCCAGGACACCGGCTTTGCTGAAACGGTCATCGTTGTTAAACTTGGCATCAGCGGACCACTCGGCTGAGAACGGAGGATTTGCAACCACCGCGTCAAACTGGCGGTCACCAAACTCATCTTTCTCCAGCGTATCGCCATTCTCGATGTCAAAGTCCTTGTATTTGACGCCGTGCAGCAGCATGTTCATCCTGGCCAGGTTAAAGGTGGTAGGGTTCTTTTCCTGACCGAAGATCTCGTCTGCATTACCGCCACGGGCCGTGCGGAGCAACAGGGATCCGGAGCCGCAAGTGGGGTCATACACCGTCTTGAGGCGGGTTTTACCGGTGATCACAATTTCGGAAAGGATGGTACTCACTTCCTGGGGCGTGTAGAACTCACCCGCCTTTTTGCCGGCGCCGGCAGCAAACTGGCCAATCATATACTCATAGGCATCACCCAGGATGTCGATGTCCTGTGCATCCTCTAAGCCGAAGTCAATACCGTTAAGAGCCACCAGAACGTCGCTGATGAGTTTGTTCTTGTCATCCGCTGTCTTCCCTAGCTTCGGTGAGGCCAGATCGATGTCCGAGAACAGACCACCGAAGTCGTCGCCGCTCTCGTGACCAATGGTGCTGTCCTCAATCTTCTTGAGGCTACGCTCCAGTTGGGGCAGAATGTTCTCCTTGTGGCTGATGCTCTCTATGATGGAAGAATACAGGAACTCCGGCTCGATGAAGTAGCCAAGGTCTTCCATGCAGATGCGTTGGATTTCCGCTTTCAGTTCCTCTTCGTCGGAGGCCCAGGCTTGCTTGAAGGTGAGACCGTCCTCGCTGAGCTGATCGTCGATGTACAGCTCAATCTTCTCGGAAAGGTACTTGTAGAAAATGAAACCGAGGGTGAAATACATGAAGTCACCGGCGGTCATATTTCCCCGGAGTTTATTGGCAACGTCCCAAAGCTGGGTACGGAGTTTCTGTTGCAATTCTTCGCTCATATTACAGTGTAAGCCTTTTATTCCCAACTAAAAAGTTCAATGATTTCACGCATCTTCTCGACGATGCGTCGCACGGTGGCGCTCCTGGCCAGCAGGCCCATCTTTTTCTTGCGGACGGCTTCCTGGATGATTTCCGGCTTCTCACGGCCAAGGTAATCGTATTCGGACATATACTTGCCCAGCGCTTCCGCATCTACGCCCTCGACCATAGCCAAATCTTCGACGGCCTCTGTCTTCTTTTCAATGATATAATCCTTAAGGCGCGTTTCCAAGTCCATGGTGCCGTCTGACTTGGCCCGCTGGAAACCTTCCTTATCGTGGTCCACATTGGCTTTAATGAAGCCGTCAATGAGACGGGTCTTCTTGCGCATGGTGGCATCCTTGATCATGGTGTCCAGAATCTCCTGACGCTTCTGCTCATAGTCTTCATCGGAAGGATTCAGGTTGCTGATGAGGGAAAGAATGTAAGCCACGTTGATGACGTCGCTGTGCAGCAGTTCCAGGCAGAAATCGATATCTTCCAACTTGCCTTCAGGCCCATATTCGACATCAGGTTCTTCAATCAGAGCAGGCTCCTCTGGATTATCTTCCTTTATGAAGCCGACGGTCATATCCAGATACTTGGAGCGGTAGTCGTTGTACTCTTGCTCGGTAAGGATAAGGCCGGGGTCATCTGCATCGAAATCCTCATAAATCTGGATTTCAGCGCGCTTCTTGATGATATCACGGAAAGCCAGGAGGTATTTCTTCTTGTCGTATTCGCTCTTGAGGGCATCCACGGATTCCATGGTGGGATACTTCTGCAGGAATGCTTCGCTGAGCTCATTCAGTTCACGTTTGACCTGCTTGAACTCCGGACGCTGGACACCCACATTGGGATCGCCGTCGCAGAAGAGCTTCAGGGATTCGTCCACTTTTGCCTTGAGGTCACGGAAACAGAGGATTTTGCCAAAGCGCTTCTTTTCGTTCAGGATGCGGTTGGTGCGGCTGAATGCCTGCAGGAGTCCGTGGTACTCCAGATTCTTGTCTACGTAGAGGGTATTGAGTTTCTTGGCGTCAAAACCGGTCAGGAACATGCCCACCACTAAAAGAAGGTCAATGGGTTCCATACCAGCCTTGCGCTTCTTCATTCGCTCGTTGATGTCGTCGTAATAGGCGCCGAAATTGTCGGTAGTGAACGCCGTTCCGAAATGGGCATTGTAGTCATCCATGATGGCCTGCAGCTCGTCCGCCTGCACAGAATCCGTCTCGAAGCCCTGGTTCATGCCGGTCTTGGCGTCATCCTGACTGACATTGGGGGCGTAGGTGAAGATAGCGGCTATCTTGATGTCCGGCTGAAGGTCCTTGAAGATCTTGTAGTATTTGAGCAGCATCGGGACGGACTGCACGGCAAAGAGTGCGTTGAATTCGCCGTCGAAGGTAGATTTACGGAAGTTATTGACGATGAACTCCGCGATGGTTTTCATCCGGACATCGCTCTGCTCATTTGCATCCAGCTTGCCGTGATAGTATTCCACGAGGAAGCCTAGGACGTTTTCATCCGCAATGGCATCCTTGATCATGTACTTATGGAGACATTCTCCGAAGACCTCGAATGTGGTGATGTCCTGCTTGGCGTTCTCCGGGAAGATGGGCGTGCCAGTGAATCCGAATATCTGAAGGTTCCGGAAGAAGTTCACGATGTTCCGGTGACACTCGCCGAAATGGCTGCGGTGGCACTCGTCAAAAATCATCACAAACTTCTTGTCGCGGAGGTCCTGAATCCGCTTGTTGTAGAAGTCCTTCTTGATGGCGGTGTTCAGCTTCTGGATGGTTGTGAGGATGATTTTCTTGTCGGAGTTAAGGCGCTTTACCAGCTCGTAGGTATCATCGGTGCCGTCCACAGCGCCTGGCTCGAAAGCCTCGTATTCGCTCTTGGTCTGGGTATCCAGATCGTGGCGGTCAACTACAAAGAGGACCTTGTCAATCCCATCCAATTCGGCGACCAGCTGCGCCGCCTTGAAGGAGGTCAGCGTCTTGCCGGCACCGGTAGTGTGCCAGATGTAGCCGTTCTTGTTGGTGTTCTGGACGCGGTCAAGAATCTTCTCCACGGCGTAGTATTGGTACGGGCGGAGTACCATCAGGCATTTGTCTCCCTCGTGCAGGACGATGTATTTGGAAATCATCTTGCCCAGGGTACATTTGTCGAAGAAGTGTGCAGCGAACTGGCTGAGGTCATTGACGGGTTCGTTGTTGGGCAGCGTCCAATTGAAGGTGAACTTGTATCCGCAATTGGGATTATTGGCAAAATAGCGTGTATTGACGCCGTTGGAAATGACAAACAGTTGAATGTAGTCGAACAGGCCGCGGAAAGATGTCTTTTGATAGCGCTGTACTTGGTTATAAGCCTGCTTCAGTTCAAAGCCACGTTTCTTGAGCTCAATCTGTACGAGCGGTAGGCCGTTAATAAGGATGGTGACATCGTAACGGCAGGTCTTTCGACCTTCCATGGTAATCTGATTGGATACCTGGAACTCGTTCTGGCACCAGCGATTCTTGTTCAGAAACTCCACCCAGATACGGTGCTGACCGTCCTCAGTCTCCATCGGGAAGAGGTCCCGGAGTTTCTTTGACTTCTCGAAGAGGGTCCCGCCCTCCAGATAGATGCAGATCTTCTCGAATTCCTTGTCGGTGAATGCCGTGCGACCTATCTCGGCCAGTCTCTTGGCATTATGCTTTTCCAACTGCGTCTTGAAGTTGCCATACAGGTTGGTTTCCTCCTTGATCTGGACATACTCATAACTCATGTCCTTCAAGGTCGCAATCAATCCGTTTTCAAGCGCTTGTTCGCTTTGTGCCGTCATTTCGCTCAAGAAAAAGATTAGGGATTCTTATTCTTGCAAAAATAACACTTTTGAGGCAATTATCCGACAGAAGCACCATTAACTCCGGCGGTTCTCGTTAAACAACCCCTCAAGAAATCGTTGAATCATCATTTCGTCATGATTGAAACTATCTCCCTAATCTGATAGCTTTCATCATCACCTTCAAATTCCACATAACGAATCGTATCCCCATCCATTATGGCAATGGCCTTATCGCCCCTTGGATATACTGCTCTTCTCAGTCGTGCATGGCGTCCATTACGCCCACTTCCACGCCCTTTGCGCGGAGACCGTCAAAGCTTTACGGCTTGACAAAATGCATTTTTTGACAAGTGTTTATAGAAGAGGGGGAATAGAGATAGTTGATAGTCGGGGCGGGAAACGGCGTTTCGACTACCATTTCAGTTACTCCCATATAGTGTTGATGAATAGCGGGGTTATCTTTTAAAAAAGAATCATGACCGACTTGGAAACTCAAGACTCAAATAAGATATTGTTTCCTCTATTTCCAGCTCCCTTTGAGTCTTTATGATTGACGTCCCACTCTTCATGATGCGTGTTTCTTCAATGCTCTTCCACCGAGGTCCTCTTGGGTATGATGATTCTTCGTAGACCTGTTTACATAGTAGTGCTCCACAATCAGCGTCATCAAAAAACTCAAAAGTAAATCTTTGTTTTTCGTCAGTCGACCAAGATTTATAGAAAAGAAACACTTCGCTTGTTCCATATACGATATGTTTGGCTAACCGCAATATGAGGTTGGATTTCTTGACACCTTGTTAGGAAGTAAACATCCTCATACTGCAATTTGTGGTTGGAAATAGGTATGTACCCTCTCCTCTTGAAACGAAGGTAAAGGTTGGAATCCCCTTGACAAGGGTCGATGAAGAGAGAGGGCGAAGCCCGGCGGCCGCGCCGCCTGCAGACAATATGGATGTCCGTCGATGAACGGGAAATGAAGAAGCCACTGCCCCGAAAGGTAACGGCTTCAGTCTTGTCCGGTGCCACCCACGGAAGAAGCAGCGGCCTCAATCCCGTGCAGACCCGATGCAAAGGTAACGAAGCCGCCTTGACCGCGCACGACGGCACAAGAATAGGGTGCGCCGAAGCACACCCTATCTTTAGTTGTTATTAAGGCCTTGGATTTGACCGATAAATTGGAATTTGAACGCTACAATCTATCGAAGCGTTTAAGGTTCTGAATGGATTGAACCAGAATCACGCTGAAACAGATAGCACAGATACCCAGAAAGGCATCGAAGGCTACCGA
>Ga0247611_10001699_pt1 | contig 38575 bp, 25 predicted proteins | sample 177DNAGHGhighgp2_FD_192422 | JGI IMG/M metagenome (GOLD analysis project Ga0247611, IMG submission 192422) | Sheep rumen microbial communities from Palmerston North, Manawatu-Wanganui, New Zealand - 1770 DNA GHGhigh gp2 | ecosystem: Host-associated > Mammals > Digestive system > Stomach > Rumen... | reverse complement strand
GAGTGCCTGGAAACAGAGTTCGCACTTCACCTTGCCTTCATATTTGGAGAGAATCTGGGTGCGGAACTGCTCCTCGAAATCCTTGCGGATGACCCATACAATCTTGCCGAATCCGGCCTGGATGGCGTCGTAGATACTATAGTCCATGATGGTCTCGCCGTTGGGGCCCAGACCGTCGAGTTGCTTCAGGCCGCCGTAACGGCTGCCCATGCCTGCTGCAAGCAGAAATAATGTCGGTTTCATAATGTTGTTATTTTGAGTTATATTCGATAATTGACTGCAAAGGTACTAATTTTTTTTTAGACAGAAGAACAAATAAAGACATAGTAACATATTAACATATATTTTTTTAGACATAGTAACATATTAACATATATTTTTTAGACATAATGACATAAGAACATATCTGCCCTTTCTTAAGCGCAGCCATTTGTTAATATGTTACTATGTCTAAAATAGTTATTTTGTCTTAGAACGGGTAGCCGATGGCGAAGTGGATGGTATTGGCTTTTCTGAAACTGGGTATGTTGAAGTAGCCTGACTTCCCGGTGTCATAGGGGAAGTGGAGGGCGAAACCCCAGTCGAGGCGGATGACGAGGAAACCGAGGTTGTAGCGCAGACCGATACCCGTTCCCAGGGCGAGGTCGTTGAAGAATTCTGAAGGGGTGAACTCCATCATTTTCATGACTCTGTGATCTTCTTCGTATTGCTCTTCAGGCGAATTGCCGTCTTCGTCATAGCCCCATTCCTTGTATGCTTCGTAGTCTTCAAGCAGGTCAGTGGCATTTAATCTCCACACGTTGCCTGCATCGAAGAAGAGGGCACCTTCGAGGTTGCCGAAGAGCGGTGTACGGTATTCAAGGTTGGCCACCAATTTCAGGTCGCCGTTGCGGTAGGCGTAGTTGTACTGTCTGTTCTTGACGTCGAATTCGGACAGGCGTCCAGGGCCTATATCACGTATGGAGAAGGCTCGGAGGCTGTTGGCACCACCCACGTAGAACAGTTCGGTGACGGGGGCGTCGATACAATTTCCGTAACTGTAGATGACGCCTGCATTGAGATGTCCCACGAACTTCGATGCCATACCTATCGACCAGGTCTTCGTGAAGTCGGTCTCCAAACGCACGAACTGGGCGTATGGTGACTTGAACCACGTCTTGTATTTTTCGTCGTAGCCTTTTCCACGGGCGAGGTCGATGAGCGAAGTGATGTTGCCGCTCTCCTCGATGGTCGTCTCCCAGCGGATGGGGTGACGCAGGTTAGCGGGGCTGGTGTAGGTATAGGTATAGCGCATGGTGGGGATGAGGTAGTCTGCCATCGTGATTTCTATGTAGGGATTCTTCTTGATGACAGAGTCGTACTTCTCCGTGGCGGTGTTCTTGAACTGATACTTCACCGTCAGCGGCGAGAACTCATGACGGCTGGTGGCGGTGGGCTGCCAGCGGTAGGTCCATTCGCCAGACACAACGTGCATCTTGTAGAACTCAGGTCTCCTGACGATGTCGGTAGAGACTTTCGCATAGGTGGTAGGTGCAGCATAAGGACGTTTACGTCGGATGCGACGACCGTTCTTGTCGCGGCGTACACGATCGCTGTTATAGAACGGAGCGATGATGCGGGGGAACTCGATGGCGATGTCGGCACCATACTGGTAGGTGTTGGAATTGTAGCCACCGCCATGCTGCCACTCATAGGATCCGTGCAGGTTGATGTCGAGTTTCTCGCCGCCGCGGAAGAGGTTACGACGTGTGAAACCGATCTTTGCCCCAGGACCGTAGCGAAGGCTGCTGCGGCCGATGACATTGGCCTCGAAGTAGAAGTCGTAAGGCTTGTCGAACACACAGTTCAGGTTGAGGTCGAGTGTATCTGTTCCCGTTCTGGGGGTGAACTGGAAGTCGGTGGTTGAGAAGACGCCTGTGGCATTGATCTTACTGGCCGACTCGAGGTAGTTGTCGTAGTTGAACTCCTGACGCGGACGGAGGCGGAGGTTCTTCAGGATGACGTTAGGCCGGATAGGCGGATTCTTGCCGTTGAAACGGATGATGAGATGACGGCGCTTGACACTGTCGGTGAGTTGTTCGCGCATGCTCTTGCGGAACTGTACGGCGATGTTGCCGATGTACCACTTCTGGAGGGCTTCCTGAGGCAGGTCGTTGGCCAGTTGGAAACGGAGTTGTGCCTGTCCGGCCACTTGGAAGGTGTCGGCGAGGTAGGATGCAAAATTGTTGTTGTAATAGTAGTAGCCGTTGTTGCGGAAAAGGGTGGTGATGCGGTTTCGCTCCCCGTCGAGAGCAGAGACGTTGAAGGCATCCTTCGACTTGATGAGCGCCTCGCTGCGGGTGGAATCGATGAGGGTCTTAAGGGAGTCGGGGAAGTTGACGTAGGCCACGCTATCGAGGGTGAAGAGGGTGTCGAGGCGGACGGTATAGCCGATCTTGCACTTCTTCGGGTTCTTTTGTGGCACCTTCTCGTAGGTAACCTCGCTGCGGAAGTAGCCATTGCTCTTGAGAACGGACTGTGCGACGGAAGCGCGCAGGGCCGGGTTCACCTTACTCATCAGCACGGGGGCACGGCCGAAGGACTTCTGCATCCAACGGGCGAACTTGGAGTCTTTGTTGGCGTATTTGTTGTAGACCCACAGCCGCCACGACCAGGGGGTGTGGTAGTAACTGCTGCCGAAGAGGGACCCGTTGGGAGCCATGGCCAAGGCGGCTTCGACTTCTTCCTTGGTCTCGTCGAGGTGATCCTGGAAGGGATTTTCCTTTGGTTCGTCGACGTAGGAGATAGACGTCAGACCCGTGAAGAGTTGGTCGTCCTCGGGGATGTTCTTGGTCATGGAACAAGAGACAAAGAGGAAGAAAGAGGAAGTTAGAAGAAGGCAGAAGGAGAGAGAGGACAATAGTCTGCCTGCAAACCGTTTTGGCCTGCAAGTCATTTGTCCTTGGTCTTCTTTTGTCTTTCTATATCTTCTTTTATCTTCTTTCATTTTCCACTATTTTTATACTGTCAACTTGTATGCTGTCTCGCCGCATCATGGGCTGATGCCCTGAAGACTGTTGCTCTGAGGAACGGCGCATGAGCATGGGCTGTGACTCTTTCTTCCAGAAGCGGAAGATATCCCAGAAGTTGTCGAGTTTACGTCGCCAGACGAAACCGACGCCGTACTCGCTGGTGTAGCCTTCGAGCCAGTCGTACACGTTCTGCTTGTAGAACATCTTCAGATTCTGGGTGCCGTTCTGGTTCAGACGGTACTCCATCGTCACGTTGTCGAAGAACGACTGCTTCTGCCCCATGGCGGCATTGTCACCCGAGGATACCAGTCCGCCGATCTCGATGCGGAGGCGGTTGTCGAAGAACCGTTTGGCGAACTTGAACGAGTAGTCTGTATGGGTCGTGCCGGTGGCGTCGGTACTGTTGTCGATGCCTACACTCAGGTCGAGGGTCTTCAGGGCGGAACCCGTGATGTTGTTGATCTCGCTCTGGAGGAACGAACTGAGGGCGTCGTTCATGGAGAACCTGCCCGTGTTGCCATCGGCGAGATACATTCCCGTGGTGAGCATCGTGACGGCTATCTTGCCGCGCTCCTCGGTCGACATCGCGGAGAGTTCTGAATTGACGACATTGTCCTCAGGGGCCTCGATGGTGAACTGCAGGCCCATATCGTTGAGGGTCTTGGTGATGACGACGCCACAGTCGAAGGCCACGCTACGGCCGATGCCGCTCTCGTCGGTGACGGTGGCCTTGGTGCGCTCGGTGGCGGTGAGGTTCAGTCGTGGGTTCATGGGGTCGCCCGTGAACTCCACATAACTGCCGTTTTTGATGGTGAAGGTCTTCAGCGGGATGACGGGCAACGAGTATTTCATCTCGCCGGTGGTGAGGGTATAACGGCCTGTGAGGTTGAGTCCGTCAGTGTCGTATTTCATCCGCAGGTCGCCTCCGCCCGTCAAGTCGGCATAGTTGGTCTGCTCGGGGTTGAGGTTGCAGACGAAGTGGGCACCCTCCGAAACACCGATGGTGAGGTCGGCTTTTAGGCCGGTAGGCTTGGGACGCGTGATGACGGTCTTGGTGGAGTCGGAGAAGTCTGTGAACTGCACCAGTTCGTCGAGACGGTCATCGGCCGAGAGGGGCGAGTCGAGCAGCATATAGGTGAGGTCTGTGGAGCCGAGCACGTCCAGCCGGCCTCGCACGTTGAGCATGTCGAGTGGTCCCTGCATCCTGGCGGCGAGGTTGACGAAGGCCTTGCCCCAGGCAATCGATTTGGTCTCCTGCTTGGCGTTGATGAGCAGCAGGTTGCGGGCGCGCACCCGAAGATCCATAAGGATATGGTCGAGGTCGGAGAAGTCGATGCTACCCATCATGTTCAGGGGCTCGTCGTTGTAGGCATAGAGTCCGAAGTTCTCCAGAAGCAACTTGCTGCCTACGATGCGGATGGGGTCGTTGTCGAAACGCATGCGGATGCCGTATGGGATGCTGAGGAGGTGGGCATCGTCGACATATACCTCGCCGTTGATGTCGGGGTGTCGGGTGGTACCTCTGACGGTCATGCTGCCTTCGGCATAGCCGTCGAGGCCGAAGATCTGGTCTGGTGCGAAGCCGTTGACGAGCGACAGGGGGGTGCGCTTCATGTCGAGCGTGGCGTCGATCATGCCCTCGCCCTTGTTCCAGTAGGTGCCTCTGAACAGTCCGAACTCCTCTTCGTCGAGCATCAGTCGGGCTTCGATGGCGTGGGTGTCGTCTTCCTTTTGCAGATAGACCATTTCGGTGCTGAGGTTGCCCATGTAGGCTCCTTCGTAGGTCATGCCGGCTACAGCCATGTCGGAGGCCATGGAGATATGCTCATCCTGGTCTTGCAGGATATGGTAGTCGCCGTTGAGTTTGCCGGTGATGCGGGGCAGGTAGGGTATCACCGCCGTCAACTCTCCCAGGTCGACGTGGTGCAGGCTGACGGTAAGGTCTTGCAGCATGGTCGAGTCCTGGTTCTCTGTGTAGATCTTCATACCGGTCTCGTCGTCGGAGATGAGGTCTACCTTGGCCTGTATCTTCTTGTTGCCTGCCAGGAAGATGTAGTTGTCCTTGTTCAGGTTGAACTCTTTATAGCCCAGGGTCGGACGGTCGGGCATCAGCCTGAAGCGCATACCGTTGCTCTCCATCTCTGCTGTGGCTCCGATGCGTACGCCCATGCGCCCCTTGGCATCGTAGAAACGCAGGCCGGCCAGCGCCCCGTGCTCGTGGAAATGGCCGTCGACGAGGGCGTTGAAGACAAACTGCGGATTCTTGCGGTTGTTGCACACCTGCCCCTGATAGGTCAGCCGCTCGCCTTTCTGTATGAAACTCAGGCGGACGGTGTCGATCAGGAGACTGTCGTAGTGGAGCGAGTAGAGGTGTCCCTGGCCGTTGATGCCGGTCTCGGGCGAGGTGGTCAGGTCGAGGGCCATCTCCTTGAAGTCGGTGCCCATGACTCTCAGCAGGTGGGCTATCGGGTTCTCGCGTTGGCTCTCCAAGTGGAGTTTCATCACAGGCAGCAGGGCCTTGATGGCTGGCTGGTCGATGACTTTTTCATGATACTGTCTCATCACCGAGTCGGTAAGGATGCTGGCCTGGTCGATCAATTTCTGGAAGCCGCCTGAGGCATCGAGTTTCAGGATGAAGTCACCACTCTGTACCCTGGCGTAGGTTGTATCGGGATTGGTCTTCAGCAGGATACCGACGTCGCCGGGGGAGTAGGTCTTGCGGGCATCCTTCACGTAGACGTCGTTCAGCCGTCCACTGATGTAGTGGGTCGCTTTCATGTCGGAACTGACCTTGAGGCTGCCGTTCATGCCGATGGTGAGGGGACTCCCCACGAGCCGCATCTGGAAGAGGTCGGCCTTGCTGAAGTCGCCGCTGACGGTCCCCTCTATCTGGCGGGTGTCGAGCATCAGGTCGGCGCCGATGCAGCCTTCGAGGATCTGGTTGTGGCCGTAGATGTCTACCTGTCCCCGTCCGTTGGACAGCAGCGCCGATGCCGTCAGGTTGTCCAGGTCCCACTTGCCGTATTGCAGTCTCTGGATGACGGCTTCGGCATTGAGCCGGCACTGGGGCGACAGAAGGTCGGTGCCGTAGCCCGAGGCCGTAATGTCGGCTGTCAGGGTGTGGATGGAGTCCTTGGGCAGGAAGTGGTGCAGGTTCAGGTCGCGGATGTTGACGGTGGCGTCGTAGGTCGTTCTGTCTGGCACCAGCGAGCCGTTTGCATCGAGGGGGATGCTGGCCTTGCCGCTCATCTTGATGTTGCCTCGCGCCTCGCTGAGCGTCAGGTCGGTGGCGTAGTTCGTGCCGTCGGCGGTCAGCCTGCCGTCGAGGGTAATGCCATCGGGTATGCGGAGCGTGTTGCTCATCTGGGGGTCGATGAGGGCGGTCATGAAGTTCAGTTGCTTGGTCTGGGCCTCTATCTGGATGTCGGCCTTCATGCGGCTGAGGTCTCTCACGTGGTCGGCAGTGCCCTTGATGGTGGCATGCAGGGCGGTGGCCAGGTCGATATCGATGCCCGTCAGGTCGATGTGTTCCATGTTGCCGTCTGCCGAGCCTCGGATGATGAGCGGACGGTTGGGGAAGTGCTCAGTGAATTTCTGTGGCAGCGGGCCGGCCAGGGTGAAGATGTCTTGCTTGCCCAACTGGGCGAACAGTCTCAGTCTGAAGGTGCCGGGCGTCTGCTCGTCAAAGGCGCTGAAGTCCATGTCGGTGTCGAGCATGATGTTCGAGTCGGGCGTCTTCAGCGTCAGCAAGGGTAGCCGGATGTGGTTGAAGGTGGAGTCGAGGTTCACGCCGCCGGTCAGTTCCGTCACCTGCAGTCCGCTCTTGTCTTTCAGCGCCGCGTGGCGGATGAAGAGCGAGGTGCCGCCGGGGGTGTAGCAGACGGAGTCGATGCCGATGGCGACGTCGCTCAGACCGATGGGCTCATAGCCGAATCTTCCGTCTTTCAGGTCGAGGCTTCCCACCTTGTATATGGGCTTGCCGAGGTCGACCAGTACTTTTCTGGCCACGGCTCTGCCCAGGGTGAAGTCCATGTCGAGCGTGTCGTTGGGCAGGTGCAGGGTGACGTCGGCCTGGTGGATTGTGAGGCTGTCGGCGTCGATGCGCCACCGCAGGTCTGATGTCGTCGTGTCTACGGCTGCCGTGTCGCTCAGGGCGATGTCGAGACGGGCCTGGTTGAGGCGGGCGCCGTTCACCTCGACGGTCTCCTGTCCCAAGTCGATGCCTCTCGACTGTAGCCACAGTTCGTCGAAACTGCCCTTGATGCGCAGGTCGCTGATGAAGCCGTTGGTGTTCACCTTCGCCTGATGCAGCGAGAGTTCCTTGATCACCACTCGCTGTCGCAGCAGGGGAAGCAGCCGCACGTTGGCTATCAGTTTGTGGACGTCGGCGATGGTGTCTCTCACCTGTGGCAGAGAGTCGTTTTGCTTGATCATGCGGAAGTCGTCGATACCCAGGTCGAGGGGCCACTCCAGGTTGACGTGTCCTACGGAGATGTCCATGCCTGTCTTCTCCGAGGCGATGGACGTCACCTTCTGCGCCACCCAGTTCTGAACGGGCGGCAGGTAGAGTAGGGCGGCGAGTATGACGAACAGCAGCAGGGGCGTGAGTACCGCTATCCCCAACCACTTGAGTAGTTTCTTCATCCGTTTCACGAAAACCGATGCAAAAGTACAATAAAAAAGTGGAAAGTGATGGGTGGAAGGTGAAAAATTTTCTCTGGCGGTAGCAAATTCTTCATTCTTCACTCTTCACTCTTCACTTTATATGGGGTGCGCAATGGCGTATCTCAACTGGCAGGGTCTCGACGCTGAGACTGTCGGCGGTGATGCGCAGTCGCACCATCGCGGCACGGGCGTTGAGGGGCTTCGGCTGGTCGAAGATGAAGTTGCCGATGCTGTAGTAGATCTTTCGGCCGCCATAGTCCTCGACACTCTGCAGGGTATGGGTATGGTGGCACACGAGCACGTCGGCGCCGGCATGCACGAGCATATGGGCATCATGGCGCTGGCGGGGCACGGGCTCCAACTTGTGCTCCTGACCCCAATGGAGGCTGACGATGATGACGGCGGTGGAGTCTTGCTGGCGCAGACGGTAGACGCGTGCCAGCAGCGAGTCCATCGGCTCCTGGCTCACGCAGGGCTTGTCCGGCAGGTAGGCATAGTTCTCCAGGGCGAGTCGCAGCGACGGCACGAGCCACACCTTCCTCGGCTCTGAAGCCAACAAGACGGGCTCAGCGGCCTCCTGCATGTTCTCCCCAGCCCCGATGGGCACCATCCCCGATGCCAGAATGTTGTTCCTCGTATCGATGAGGCCTTCGCGCCCCTGGTCGATGGAGTGGTTGTTGGCGAGGTTCAGGTGGGTGATGCCGTGCTGCCTTAGGGTGTCGAGCCACTCGGGTTCGCCCCTGAAGATGAAGCGCTTGAAGACGGGCGACTTGATCTTCGTGGCCGGACACTCGAGATTGCCCACGACCACTTGTGCTGACTGAAACACGGAGTCGACGCCCTCCGAAAAGAGATGGCTCACGCCGTGGCGCTCGATAGCCTGGCGCACCCCGCGGTCGAGCAGGATGTCGCCGGTGAGGAGGATGGTGAGAGAATCGGTGGTGCGGGGGTAGGGTGGTACGGTGGTGCGAGAATGGCTTAAGGGCAGAGGGTAATCTCGTACCCCCGTACCCTCGTGCCCCCGTACCTCCGAAACACCGTACCCCAGCAGCAGGCTAACACCCAGAACTATAGAAAAACTCCTCATTCGCCTCGGGCAGTTTCTTCAGCGGCACGAACAGCGGATTCATCCACTCGGGCACACCCTTGCGGGCGTTCTTCTCCAACTGCTTCTGCCACTCCTCGTCGGTCAGGCGGGGTTCGCTGATGGGCTGGATGAACTCACGGTAACTGAACACGGCACCGCGGGTCAGATAGAGGTAACCGCCGATCTCGACCACGACATAGATCTCATCGGCATCGCCGACGGCCTCGAAGAGGATGGACTTCTCAGGGTTGTTGTCGGCATTGGCGGTATAGACATCGGCTACGAGGGCTACCTTCTTGTCGGCTCCCTGCACGTCGCTCCAGCCCATGAGATACTGGTCTTCGCCGCGCACGAGGTCGAGGGAGATGTTCTCGAACGTGGCGCCGATGCACTTCAACTGGTCGTACTCCTCGTCGGCAGGCTCCTTTCCGGCCAACTCCTTCTCGCTGATGGCCAGCAGGAACTGGGCCTCCTCGCGCATGCGCTGGGTGACATCCTTCACTTTCTCCGTGAGCATGTCCTCCTGTTTCAGCACCTTCTCCGTGTTGTCGAGCAGTTCGATGGCCTTCTTCCAGAAGCCTGTGTTGGGCTCCACGTAGCCTTTCACCACGGGCTCGGGTATCTCGTCGCCGCCACCACACTCGGCGCCCATCGGCTGCTTGGCGTAGAGGATGGCGTCGTGCTTCAGTTCGGCCCACGAGGCGAGCACGGCGTTCAGGTCTTTCTTGTCCCACTCGGGCGTCACCATGAAGTAGGGCATCTTCTCCTTGCCTTCCTTGTCGGTGAGCACCTTCAGCGTGTGCATCCATTGCGTGCAGGTGGTCTCGCTCCAGTCGATCTCGCCCATGCGCTTCTTCATGGCCTTGAGGCTGTCGCCGAAGGCTTTCCACTCGGTCTTCTCCTGCATCAGGATCTGCTCGGCTGAAGATACGCCCATGGCGGCGAAGAAGTCGAGGCCCTTGGGCACGGCCCGCCGGGTGGGCTTGCCGTCGTAGTCGACCATCTTCAGCAGCACCTCGGCGTCGGGCTGGTAGCGCTGGGGCATCACGTTGATCTTGTTGTGGCTGGTCTTCTCAAACTTCGGGCGGATGCGGGTCTGCTTGTTGCCGATGTCGGTGAGCGAGGCAGTGATCTTGGCGATGGCCTGGTCGTTGTGGATCAGGTCTTCCATCTGCAGCCCGGTCTTCTCCACCTCGGCCATCACCTGCGGCAGGCTGAGATTGTCAGACTGGCCCATCATCAGGGTGATGATGCTGTTCATGGTGTTGTAGAGTTTCTGGGTGGTCTTGTCGCGACCCAGGGCGCAGGCCTGCTGGACGGCGGCCAGCACCTCGTCTTCGTTCTGCATGCCGAAGGGGACGGTCTGCAGCCACATCATGCCGCGGAAGTATCGCTGCAGTTTCTCCGTGCGGGTGTAATGGCCTCGCGGACGGAAGAGGCTGTAGGGGAACATGATGTCGTGGTAGTCCTCCATGAATTCGCTGGTGTTGTTGACGGCCTCCGTCGCATTCCTGACTTCCTCGGCCTCGATGGAACCAGCCTCGCGGTCGAAGATCCACTCGCCGGTGAACAGTTTGTGGGCGATGTTGTAGAACTCGGCGTTATGATGGGCCAGTGCTTTGACCTTCTCGTCGGCGCCCGACCATCTCTCCATGTTGTAGAGCAGTTCGTGCATGTTGCGGGTGAACTTGATAATCATCGGCAGCAACTTCTGCTCCTCGACCTCGCGGAGCGCACAGTCGATGTAGAGGTGGTAGAGTTGCAGATAGAGGTCGGTGGTCACGAAGTTGGGGAACTGCGAGTAGTCGTTCTGCTCGTAGATGTTGAACAACTGGTCGTGGTCAGCGGGCACGATGGCGAAGCCGTCCTTGGCCAGATGCTGGCAGAGCAGCGAGTCGAACTCCTTGATCTGCGTGGGGTTGGAGAGGTTCTGCATGTTCACGCGCAGACCTTCGCCCGCCGCGAAGTTCTCTTTCTGCAGTTCGGCCTCGCGGGCTTGCATGCGGTCGATGAAGGCTTGCTCCTGATCGGTGAACTTGATGGCCTCGGTGGCGATCGAGGCGCGGTAGTAGTAGTCGCGATACGATTCTTCGGGCTTCATCTCGACGGGGTCGAAATGGGTCGACTCAGCGAACTTGTACATCAGCGAGTCGTACCACGTGGTAGACTGGAAGATGCCTCTGAGGTAGGAGTCCTTGATGGGGAATCCCTTTCTGGCGGCAGGGGCGTAGCGCAGCAGGCTGATGTCGCTCAGGGGCAGGCCTGACACGTCCATGTCGTAGTCGATACTGTCGAGGAGGTTCTCGACGTTGATGTGCGAAACGGGCACACTGACAGCGCTCTGTTTCTGGCTGCAGGCCGTCATCAGCGCGGCCAGACAGACGATTAGGATAGATTTTGTCTTCATTGGCTTAAGTATTTAATGTTTAATGCTCAATCTTCAATGCTCAATGCTCAATGCTCAATGTTCAATGCTCAATGCTCAATGCTCAATGTTCAATGTTCAATGGTCAATGTTCAATGTTCAATGCTCAATGTTCAATGGTCAATGTTCAATGCTCAATGCTCAATGCTCAATGGTCAATGTTCAAAATGCTCAAAGTGCTTGAGGGCCGTCTCCTTGTCCACTCCTTTTATAATAAGGTGGTCGAACTTCATGCCGAAGCCGCTCCATTTGTAATCCGACACTGCAAAGAGCGAGTCGGTGGTCGATTCCAGGGCTCTTATCCTGCCGAGGCTGTCTCCGTCGGCTGGGGCCACATAGCGGAAGTCCTCGAGGTTGCCGCCTAGTTTCGACCCCAGCCACATCGGCCGCACCAACTTCCTGCGGTGCATAGACGCAGTGGCGTGAGATGGCTCCTGCGGCAGTTTCCCCTCCTGAGTAGGAGGGGTTAGGGGTGGTCTGATCCGCCTTTCTTGCCTTCTCACTCCCGCTTTTGCATCAATCTGCTTAAATATAAAGAGCCTTTTCCCTAAGGGATAGAACCGTGTCTTCTTGATGACCCCCACCATCGCGTCCATGCTGCCGTCGCCGTCGACGTCGCCCGTCTGGAACTGATACACAGGGTAGGGCAGTCGCCATTCGTCGGCCTTCCTTCCGCCCGTCGCACGGAGCCAGTACAGGCTGTCGTGCTCCTTGCGCAGTTCATAGCCCTGACTCTCGACTCCTGACTCCCGACTCCTGTCTCCTGTCTCCTGACTCCTGCCTCCCATGGGCATTAACATCAGTAGCCATGCGGTGATAACGGTGATGATGGTTCGGTTCTGTTGCATATCGGTCACAAAGGTACGAAATCTTTTTTGAATTATGTATGCTTTTCCCTGACTTTTTTATTTTCCTCACGTGGCGGTAGTTTAAGGGATGCCTTCCACGGGAGTATAGTAAGGCACTTTACGGTCGTTAAGATGCCTGTTATACCCCCTAAAGTGCCATCCCTTACTGTCGTGCAAGGTATCTCCATCACTCGTACAAGGCATCAGAACGACCCTTGGAAGGCATCCCTATGAACATACCCCCTGTTTTGCCATGTCGAGATGGCAAAATAACGACTTTGGCAGAAGAACGGTCACACGGTCACAGCTGTGACCATGTGACCTCTGGGTGAAAAAGCATGGAAAAGTGTAAACAATTATCCATGTACGACGTATATTAATCGATTTGTAAGTACCTTATTTCCAATAATTTATGTTTATTATCAAGAGGAACTGTGTATTATAATCCGAATTTACTGTCTGACAAAATGGTCACATGGTCACACGTGTGACCGTGACCGTTTTTCCTGCCCAATCCCCATCCTTCAGCCATTGCATTTCTGTGATTAATGCGAGAACCTCTTTTAAGGTTTTGGGAAGAAAGGTTTCTTGAGCCTCTGCATTAGGAAGCGGCAGAGCCGAGTGAATTCTTCGTCAAAAGGATAAATTAAAACGGCTCCCCTGCATTAGCAGAAGAGCCGCTTGAACGATGTGTTTTTATGGCAACAGAGTCATTTCTTATTGATTTCATTCGTGACGACCACAATGTCTGCGGCATTCACCTTACTGTCGCCGTTCACGTCGGCCTTGGCCTTGTACTCGCCCTTCATAATCAGTTCGACAATGGCCTTGATGTCAGCAGCATCCAACTTGCCGTTCTTGTTCAGGTCGCCTGAGGTTTCGTCGGTAATATTGAATGCGGTCTCCTCAATAGTGGTACCTGTACCTTCTGCCGTCGACAGTTTGACATCTCTCAGATAGCCCTTCTGGTATCTGCCTTTCAGATTCTCGTTAGCCTTAATTGTGATATTGAGGATAGTGCCGCTATTTCCAGAGATTTTCTCCGCGCCAAGCCCGCTTCCGATGAAGCGATAGACGCCTTCTGTCTTATCCATATCGACAGAGATACCCTCTGGGATGCGAGACGCGTTTACACTATAGTCAGTCACCGTGATGCCTTCAGGCAATACGAGGTCGAACTGGAATCCTGCATAGGCGGTCGAGTTAGTCAGTTCGACTTGCAACTGTTTAGTCATACCCGACAAGATCGAGAAGTCTTTGATGGTCAGTTTGTTGCCTGATGTATCTCCGGCTCTTGTCCTGGCAGCCATTCGGGTGCCGTTTTTGATGAGTTTGAGACCCTGATATATGTCGAAGATGTCAACTACATGGTTGCGGTCGATGTCGGCTGCTGTCGGGTTAAACTTGTCTGACGGTCTGCCGAGGATGCTGTTGACGGTGGCTACGATGTCCGTCACGTTGACAGACTCGTCGTCGTTGGAGTCGCCCAGCAGCAGTCCCTTGGTCGTGATGGCTACGGTAGTAGGATCGAAGTTTATCTGTTTCTCAGCAGGCGTTGTCATGATGACATTCTTGATTTCTGCCTGATAGGTACTCTTCGCCATAGACTCGCTGGCCACCAGATAGACGGTCAGCAGGGCACCGTCGTTGCCGCTGATCACCTCGTTCTTCATCGAGGCGCTGACAATGCGGTATGTGTTGTTCTCGCGTGGTGTCACAGAGATGCTGCGGTTGCCGGCATAGCGCTTTCCCTTGGTGAACTGGATGTTCCCGCTGGCGTCCTTCTCCAAGGTGATGCCTTGCGGCAGTACGAGGTCAAACTGATAGGCTGTGAAGGGATCCCAGTTCTCCAGGTTGATCTCCATGGCTGTCGGAACGCCTAAATAGGCTGTCAGATCATAACTGTAGATTATGTTATTCTGGGCTTCAACAGTCTCCTTGAAGTCTTTCCAGACAGCGGCTGCCTTGTAAGCCTTTTTGCTTCCTGCCGGCACATACAGCGTGGCGTTGGCGCGATTGCTGAAGATTTCGCCGTCACTGATGGCGAGGGGTGATTGATTATGGACAGTTACTTTCGTCAGCTGAGTACATTCCATGAATATTCCATCTTCGAGTGTCTTCAACGATGCTGGCAGTGTAACACTGGCCAGGTCAGTGGACCAGAAAGCCTCGGTCTCAATCTTCTCAACTCCTTCAGGCAATGTTATTTCCTTAAGGAAGCAGAATGCAAAGGCATGCATTCCGATTTCCTTAACCGTATTGGGTAAATTTATATGCTCTAATCCCCAGCGCCCCCAGAAAGCGTCATCGCCGATGCGGGTGGTTCCCTCTGGAATTACGGTATTCACGCAGCCAACACTGAGTTTGTTTGTGGCTGTATGGAAAATGGCGTTGCTGTTGCCTCTGGAGTCATAGACGGTATTAGCAGGATCTACGGTGATTTCCTGTAAACCGGCACAATTGATAAACGATGAACCGTAGAGCTTTGTCACCGTAGCGGGAATGCTGATGGAGGTCAGCGTCGTGCAGTCAAGGAATGCGTTTTCGCTGATACTGGTCACAGTATAATCCTTACCATTATGCGAGACAGTCGCGGGAATAATCACGTCACCCTTGTATTTGCCATTGTCATTTTTGATGACTTCTGCCGTATGGTCTTCGTCATTATAGTTGTACGCAAGTTCGGCACGAACGTCACCCAAATCAAGGATCCTGACGCTCTGAACAATACTGGTACCTGCTATCAAACCGTTTTGGAATAGCACGTGTCCATCTTCAGCATCGACAGGGAAGTCTTGATAGATGAATTCGTAATTCTGGAAGTTACCGGTGGCGGTGACAGGGATGCTCAGATCGAAAAGTTCACTCTTTTCCCAACTTCCCAACTGCATCTGAAGTTCGCCATCGGAAGGAATCTTGGCGTTGACAATTATCATGTATGAGTGGTTCTTCTGAAGTTTGGCGTTCTTGAGAACCATCGTCTGTGGCGTCCAGATATTCTCCTGTACCTTAGGATTGTTAATGGCCAAGCCCTCGGATGTCGTCACACTCGTAGCACCTGTTCCCTCATCACCCAACCAGTAGGGACCATCCCAGTGCTTTTCTGCAATCAACTCTTCGCCAGTAGTCACATCAAAGATCGCGACATTATTGACAATACATGTTCCTACGATGCCACCATTCTGGAACAACACGTGTCCGTCTTCAGCATCGAAAGGTAAGTCTTGATAGGTGAATTCGTAATTCTGGAAGTTGCCGGTGACGGTAGCAGGGATGCTCTGATCCCACCATTCACTCTTCCCCCAACTGCCCAATTGCACATGAATATCATCGTTAGTAGGAATCTTGGCGTTAATAATAACTTTATATGTGTGGTTCTTTTTGAGTTGGACGTTTTGAATAACTTGCGCCTGGGGAGTCCAGTAATTATCGTGAAAGGCAGAATTGGTAATGGCCAAACCGTCTGCCGTCATTTCATAAGTTGCACCAGTCCCCTCATCACCAAACCAATATGGTCTATCCCAGTATTCAAACGCAACTTGGCCTTTGGATATATTGAATTCTTTCCAATAATCAGCAGCCTTGTAGGTGGCTATACAATCCTCGGGGACAAAGAGTGCAGCATTGGCGCGGTTGCTGAAAGTGTCGCCGCCATCGAGTGTGAGGGGCACAGGATTCTGAACTGTCACCTCAATCAGATTCTGGCAATTTTTGAAGGCATCTGCACCGATGGTCTTCAGCGATGCGGGCAGCGTGATACTATTCAGCCCTGAACTCTCGAAAGCGCCATTTCCGATGGTTTCTAATTCTGACGGAAGGCCAATGCCACCTAAGGAAATACACCAAGCGAAAGCATAACCTTCGATAGTCTTAACCGTTTCTGGAATAGATATCGACCTCATACCCCAGCGCCCCCAGAAAGCATTCTCGCCAATAGCAGTCACATTGTCAGGAATCACAGTCGTCTCGCAGCCGACAACGAGTTTGTTTGTCGCTTTCTCGATAATGGCATTGCAGTTGTTGCGAGAATCATACACAGAGTTTCCTGGATCTACAACAATTTCTTTCAATTCTGTACAGTTGCAAAAAGTAGAACCTGCTAGTTCTGTCACAGTTGCAGGAATTGTTATAGAGGTTAGGGCTGTGCAATCCAAAAATGCATTATCAGCAATCTTGGTAACGGTATATGTTGTACCATTATACTGGACTGTAGAAGGGATGACAACTGCTCCCTTGTATTTTCTGTCGCCATATTGGATGACTTCAGCATATTTCCCAGAGATGTAGTTGTACTTAAGTGGAACTGTAATGTCGCCTAAGTCGTCGGCCCATGCTCCTATCGGCAGCAAAAGGGCAAGGAAAAAGAATAATTTTTTCATCATATCTTTATTTTTATTAGTTGTTTGCCTGCAAAGATATGCAATAATTATAAAAAAGGGCTAAGTCCACTTAGTCCTTTTGCTAGTCCATTTAGTCCTTTTGCAAGTTCTGCTTAGTTGCGCAGTTCGTCCAAATAGTCCAAACGGCTGAGGTCGCACTCGTCTGCCACACGCTCCCAGACACAGTTGATGGTATCAGACTGTTGGAGGGAGAGACGGTAAATGCCGACGAACACGTAGCCTGTATCGACGAGATTCTTCATGAAAGTGATGCGCACCTCGTTTAACCTCCGCTCGTGCTCGTACTTGTCACGATTCCTCATGGCCACCATCAGGCTGTCTGCATCAGCAGGCTCCCAGTGCTCTGTGATCGTGGGCATCATGCTGTCCTTATTTCCATAGTTATGCCAGTGTGGATGATGGTATTCGGGCCCCCAAACAACGATGTTGGGGTGGTGGGGAAGTACGCGCCCCCAATATTTCACAGAATCGCTGATGCCGAAGAGTTTGAGATAGTCCATACAGGTGGGGAAGGGTTCTCCTTGTTTTAGAACGTACGCAGTTGGAGGTTGAGACGATTGGCGGAGACTGGTCCAGGCAAGAGCAACAAGCACTACGAAAACAGCCAGCGCCGCAATGACCCATCTGGCTGACCATCGGCGTGGGCTTTGGATAGGATTCTCCGAAATTGGATGACTGTCATTTTGCCCGTCAGTTGTCTCTGCTTCCTGCTCGGATTCCCTCACAGATTCATCCTGGCAGAAAGATTCCCAATCGTCAAAGCCTACAAACTGGGACAATATGTTGAGAGTGGAGATTCGTGGGGCGACGGCTTCTGAGAGATAGCCCCACATTCGTTTCAGCGTAGTAGGACTCACACTCTGGTGAACCTTCTCAAATATCCGTTCCGACAGAAAGTCGAAATCCTTGGGAGTCCGCATTTCCCTCTCCGCTTGCGTCTCTATAGTTCTGCGTAATCTCTCTATATTTTGATTAAGATTGTCCATAAATGATGTTCGTTATGATAATACATTTTAGTGGGAATCTGACAATTATGACAAATGACAGTATCATATTTTTCACCCAACTCAGGCTTCTTCGGGCTTGAAGAAGAGCGTCCAGCGGTAGAGGTTGCAGCCGACGAAGTTGCCGAGCACCTCGCTGACGTAGACGATGAGGACATCAGTCTGGAGGAGCAGGTCGGCTGGCGAGACGAGGAAATAGAAGGCGTCGGCGATGGAGTGGGCGAAGCCGCAGAGGATGAAGACGGGCACACCCAGGAGCAGCGGCAGCATCTTGCCCTTGCGGGCGAACTCGACGGCGGTGGTCATGATGAATCCGCAGCCGATGGCCAGCAGGAAACAGGCCCAGGGACCTTTCGCCAGCCGCCCGGCAAGGATCTTCGAGGCAGGCTCTATGCAGTCGGGCTGGGCGTAGGCGATCATCCAGGCTGAGAGCAGACAGCCCACGATATTGCCCAGAAGCACCACGCAGAGCATCGTCCAGTCGCCCTGACGGCGGATGAAGCCCGCTGTGCCGGTATAGAGTTTCAGACCATAATAGACCACAGTAGTGAGTCCGAAGGCGAAGAGCACGGCGCCTGCAACGCCGCCCACACGCAGGTTGACCACGCATCCGATGGAGATGCAGATGCCGGCGAGGATGGCCAGCGGGAAGGTTTCACGGAGAAGTTTTTTCATTGTTAGGGTTAGTTGTGACAGTTAATTCCTTGTGGTTAGACTTTGTGACTGGCCTATTTGGGGACAAGCGCCTGCCAGAGGGCGTCGGCGGGTACGGGCGCCTCGACGACGAGGGGCTCCTTGGAGACGGGGTGGATGAACTCCACGCGGCGGGCCATCAACGAGATCGAGCCGTCGGGGTTGGAGCGAGGAGCGCCGTATTTCAGGTCGCCCTTGATGGGACAGCCTATCGCCGCCAACTGACAGCGGATCTGATGGTGGCGCCCTGTCATGAGGTTGACCTCGAGCAGCGTGTAGTGGTCGGAGTGGCTGATGGCGCGATACTTCAGGATGGCCTTCTTGGCGTGGGGCTTCTCTTGCGTGTAGGCATAACTCTTGTTCTGCTTCTCGTTGCGCACGAGCCAGTGCTCCAGCGTAACAAAGCCCCCTAAGTTAGGAGGTTGGGGGGCTGAAGAACCATCAGCCTTATGCTTGTTCAGACCCCTGTTGTCCCCTAACTTAGGGGACTTTCCCACAATCGCCCAATACGTCTTGTGCACCTCGCCCTCGGCAAACATCTTGTTCAGACGGGCAAGGGCCTTCGATGTGCGGGCGAAGACCACCAGGCCGGATACAGGACGGTCCAGGCGATGGGCTACGCCAAGGAAGACGGCACCAGGCTTCTGGTATTTCTCCTTGATATAGTCCTTCACAATATCAGAGAGGGGGCGATCGCCAGTCTTGTCGCCCTGTACGATCTCCCCGCTCTGTTTGTTGACGATGATGATATGGTTGTCCTCGTAAATGACCTCCATAATGGTCAATCTTCAATGTTCAATGGTCAATGTTCAATGATCAATGGTCAATGATCAATGTTCAATGGCCTACATGTTCATTCCGCCGTCGACCTGAATCACCTGGCCGCTGACATAACTCGACATGTCTGAGGCGAGGAACGTGGCCACGTTGGCAATGTCCTCCACCTGTCCGCCGCGACGCAGGGGAATCTTCTGGATCCACTCCTTGCGGATGTCGTCGGGCAGGGCCTGCGTCATGGCCGTGTCGATGAAGCCTGGGGCGATGGCGTTGGCACGGATGCCCTTCGGTCCCATCTCCTGGCCGATCGACTTGGCGAGGGCGATCAGTCCGGCCTTCGAGGCAGCGTAGTTGGCCTGTCCGGCATTGCCATGCACGCCTACCACAGAGGCCATGTTGATGATCGAACCGCCACGCTGGCGCATCATCACAGGCACGCAGGCATGGATGAAGTTGAAAGCCGACTTCAGGTTGACCGCGATCACGGCATCCCATTGCTGTTCTGTCATGCGGAGCATCAGCCCGTCCTTGGTGATGCCGGCATTGTTGACGAGGATGTCGATGGATCCGAACTCCTCTTTCACGGCCTTGACCACCTCTTCCGTCTGAGCGAAGTCGGCGGCGTTAGAGGCATAACTCTTGGCCTTCACGCCCAGAGCGGCAATCTCCTGCTCCGTCTCCTCATTGACTGCGAGGTCGGTGAATGCGATGTTGGCGCCCTCAGCGGCGAACTTTAGTGCGATAGCCTTTCCGATACCGCGTGCAGCGCCAGTGATCAGCGCTGTCTTTCCTTCTAATAATCCCATGTTGATTTACGATTAATTTATTGATGATTTACTGATGTTTTATACTTTTCACTTTTTCACTTTTTCACCTTTTCACCTTTTCACCTTTATTTATTAAGTTTTCCCAGGGCGCCGTAGACCACCTTGGCCACCTGCGGCTTGGTGTCCTCCTCTTTCATGCCGTGGGCGATGCGCCCGTAGATATAGGGCACTTCGAGGCCCTTGATACAATAGTGCGTGATGTCGGCCACGAGTTCGATGTTGTCAATGTCAAACTCGCCGTCCTCCTTGCCTTCGGTATAGACCTTGCGGAACAGTTCGATCTCGGCATCGTCGAAGCGCTTGCGAACCTTCTCCACCATCCAGATGTTACGGAAGAATTCGGCTCGCAGGTTGCCGTTTCTGACCACCGTCTCGCGGATCATGCTCAGGTGGGTGTAGATGAGTTCGATGATTTTTTCCTGAGGGCGGATCTTGCGCGCTGCCACCTCGTCGAGTTTGTCGCTCAGGCGCTCCAACTCGCTCTCTATGACGGCATAGTAGATCTCATCCTTCGACTTGAAGTAGGTGTATAGCGTGCGTCTGCCCTTGCCCGAAAGCATGGCGATGTCGTTCATCGTGGTGTTCTCCAGACCGTTCTTGGCAAACAATTGTCTTGCCACGTCCACGAGTCTTTGTCTCGTCTTTGATATTGACATGTCTTGGTCCTCCTTTTGTTTGGTTTTAAAATTGCACACTATGCTATCTGTGTGCAAAAGTACATAAATCCTTTTAATTACACAAGAAATTTGGGAGAAAATATTGCAATTTGGGTAAATTCTTAAAAAAAACGCATAAATATTTGCGTAATTCAAAAAAAGTTAGTACCTTTGCACCCGCTTAGAAAAAATGACATCGCGGAGTGGAGCAGTTGGTAGCTCGCCAGGCTCATAACCTGGAGGTCGCACGTTCGAATCCTGCCTCCGCAACTAAGGTAAGAAGCGCAAGCCCGAGGGTCTGCGCTTCTTTTCGTATGGTGCCGCTTAGAACTGCTCCAGTATTCGTATGCGCTCTTCCGTGCTCGGATGGGTGGCGAAGAGTCCGCTCACAAATTCCATCAGTCCGTGGGCCATCTGCTTGGGGTGGATGATGTACATCTGCGCAATGTCCTCGCGCTCAACGTCGCCCAGGCCGGGGTTGTTGGAAATCTTGCGGAGTGCCGAGGCCAGCGCCAGCGGATTGCCACAGAGTTCTGCACCGCCTGCATCGGCCATGTACTCCCGTTTGCGGGAGATGGCAAATCGCGTGAGCATCACGAAGAGATAGGCGATGCCGGCGCAGATGGCTCCGATGATCATGATCGCCATCGTGGAGAGGCCGTTGTTCCGTTCGTTGCGATTGCTGCTGCCGAAGCCGCCGAACCACATTCGGTTGTAGATCATCCTGACCACCAGCGTCAGCACGGTGGAGATGATGCCCACGAAGATGATGCTCGTGATGAGCAGGCGGGTGTCGCGGTTGCGGATATGCGTCAGTTCGTGGCCGATCACGCCTGCCAGTTCCTCATCGTTCAGACGGTCCAGCAAGCCTGTCGTCACCGTGACGGTATACGAGTTCTTGTCGATACCGCTGGCAAAGGCATTCAGTTGCGGATCGTCGACGACGTTCACCTTCGGCATGTCCATCCCGCAGGCCATGCAGAGATTCTCCACGATGTTATACACCCTCGGATTCTCCCTGCGCATCAGCGGCTGGGCGCCGACGGCCTTCTGGATCATCTTCGTGTTGTTGAAGTAGGCGATGGCGAACCAGATGGCCACACCGCCGATCACGAAGGGGACAACCTTGGAAAAGGTCCAGTTGACGGAGTCGGCATCCAACTGGTTGACGAAGTAGCCTGCCTGATCGTAGTAGCCCGTGCTGAAATAGTTGACGATAGCGAGGAACACCCAGATCATTCCCAGCAGGATGACCGGGAAGGCGATGAGCAACAGCATGCTCTTCATGTTGTTGCTCTTGATCTGGCTCTGTATGCCTACGTATTTCATCCGCCCTTAGAATTTGATTTCGGGGGCCTTCTCGACGGCGGCACGCTCTTCCTTGGGAATCTCGAACATCGGCTCCTTCTGGAATCCGAACATGCCTGCGAAGATGTTCGACGGGAAGGTCTGCACGGCATTGTTCAGTTCGCGGGTGGCGGTATTGAAGTAGCGGCGGGTAGCGGCGATCTTGTTCTCGATGTCGGAGATCTCTTCCTGCAACTGGAGGAAGTTCTGGTTGGCCTTCAACTCAGGATAGGCCTCGACGGAGACCTTCAGTCCGGCGAGGGCACTCGACAGGGCGTTCTCGGCCTGGATCTTGTCGTTGATGCCTGTGGCGCTCATCGCGGCGGCACGAGCCTGTGTCACGCGCTCCAGCAGTTCCTTCTCATGCTGGGCATAGCCCTTCACGGTGGCCACGAGTTGGGGAATCAGGTCGTGGCGCTGCTTCAACTGCACGTCGATGTTGGCGAAGGCGTTCTCACGATTGTTGCGTAACTTCACGAGGTTGTTGTAGATGCTGATGCACCAGACGACGAGGAGCACCACTACTACGAGGATGATGATAAGTGTCATAGTCTAAAATGTTTAATGTTTGATGAATCTGACGGCAAAGGTACAATCAAAAGTTGTAAAGTCGTATATATTTTAAGAAATATTACAAAATAAAATCTGGTCGCCAGGTCTATGCCCTGACAACCAGACTTGTATAGTTCTGAAAATAGAATGCTTACTTCATCATCGCCATAACCTTCTTGTAGTACCTGTTGGTGGCACGAATGCTGTACTTGACACCACCATTCCAGGAACGGATAGCCTTTTCGATGCTATTCTCCGGGTTATAATGTGATTGAATTAACAGGAACATCTCCTTCGACTTGGCTACGCTGTAGCGGTCGGCCATCGTGTAGCGCTTCTTACTCTTCTGCTTCTTGAGAATCTCATTGCAATCCTTCACCAGAATCGGAGTAATCTGCATGGCGCCTACTGAGTTTCCACTCACGGCTTTGGGATTTCCTTCGCTTTCTACTTGAATAATCGCATCCATTACTGGATTCCAGTTGACACCTGACGCTTTTGTGCTCTTGCTGGTGTTGCCTCCTGCTGTTGCGGCTGTTGCAATCATAGCCAGAGCCATCAGGCTCACACTTACTTTCTTAATAACTTGAATCATATTCTCTATACTTTAGACGGTTCTCATCACGAGTACCGTGTTATCCTTTAGATTTCTCTTAAAAAAGCGACGTCACGTCGATTTCGGGTGCAAAGTTACGGAGAATCAATAAGTTAGCCAAATATTTTTGGGATTTTTAAGAAAATTGTGTGCGCACACTGATTTATGTCAAGGGCGGTTAGTGTTTATTGTTGACGGTTTACGGTTTACAGTTTACGGTTTACAGTTGACGGTTTACGGTTTACAGTTTACAGATGATTACTCCAGGTCGACGACGGTGATGCCTGCGCCGCCGAACTGCACATGCTCGTCGCGGTAGTGGACAACGTTGGGGATGGTGGCCAGATACTGGCGTATCAACTGTCGCAGGACGCCTGTACCCGTGCCGTGCAGGATCCTCACTCTGGGCATGCCTACGAGGATGGCATCGTCGATGAAGTAGGTGACGGCGTTGATGGCCTCGTCACCCCGCATGCCTCTCACGTCAAGGTCTTGGCGGAAGTTGATCTTGCGATTGTCTATCACGTCGCGCGTATCTTTCGATACCATACCGTACGAGCCTGCGATGTTGCTGTTGCGCTCTTCGGCCTTCGAGAGTTGGGGCTTCGGCTTCTCGGCATGCTCCAGACGGTCGGCTCGCATCTTCGTGCGCATGCCGCCGAAAATGACTACCGCCTGACTGCCGCTGATGCTCTCGATCTCGCCTACGGAGGTAAGGCCCTTGATGCGCACGGTGTCGCCGGGTTTCAGAGGTGAGAGGTGAGAGGTGAGAGGTGAGAGATTACCATCAGCGTCAAGTGTATTCTCATTCCTCTTTCCACTTTCTTGCGTCCCTTCGGTAGCAAGCGTCCTTCGGCCGAGCGCATCTTTCCTCGCAAGTTTTTCAGCCTTCCGCTTCTCGCGGCGCTCCTTGCGCTCCTGTATCTGGCGGATCTTGCGGGCGATGGCCTCGTCGTTGTCGCGCGTGTCGATGGTGTCGAGTTCCTCCTTGAAGGTGTTCAGTTCTTCGCGCGCCTGGCGGGTGCGCTCCTTCTCGGCCTGTGCCTCGCGGATCTCGCGGATGGCGTTCTCGATCTTCTTGTTGCTCTCGCGCAGCAGTTCCTCAGCCTGCTCCTTCGCCTTGCGCAGTATCTCCTTGCGCTGGCGCTCTATCTCGTTCAGTTCGTCCTCATAGCGGTTGATCTTGCTCTCCAGCGATTTCTCGTGCTGGTGGATGGTCTGCCGTTTACCCTCCCAGTAGCGCTTGTCGCGCACGATGTCCTGCAGATATTTGTCGCTCTGGATGTAGTCTGAGCCCACGATGTCGCTCGCGTCTTGGATCACCTCCTCGGGGATGCCGGTCTTGCGGGCAATCTCGATGGCGAACGAACTGCCGGGCTGACCGATGGCCAGTTGGAACAGTGCCTGCATCTCATGGCGGTCGTAGAGCATCGCGCCGTTGACCACGCCCGGATGCCCCTCGGCAAACTGCTTCAGGTTCTGGTAGTGGGTGGTGATGACGCCGAACGACTGTCGCTGCCAGAACTGCTTCAGCATGGCTTCGGCGATGGCGCCGCCGATGGTGGGCTCCGTGCCGCTGCCGAACTCGTCTATTAATAATAATGTACGCGCGTTAGCCTGACGCATCATCTGCTTCATGTTCATCAGATGGCTCGAGTAGGTCGAGAGGTCGTTCTCGATGCTCTGTTCGTCGCCGATGTCGATCATGATGTGCTCGAAGATGCCCGTCGTCGAACGGTCGCCAACGGGGATGCTGAGGCCGCATTGCAGCATGTACTGCAGCAGTCCGACGGTCTTCAGGCATACCGACTTTCCGCCGGCGTTGGGTCCGCTGATGATCAGCAGCCGGCCGATATTCTTCGGAGGTGCGGGGGTGCGTGGGTGCGTGGGTGCGAGATTACCTTCTGCGGTTGGAGTATTCTCGTGCCCCCGTGCCCCCGTGCCTTCGTACTCCCGATCAGGGCCTCCCTGGAGCCTGATGTCCAGCGGTACCACCTTTTTCCCCTGCTTCTCCAGCGACAGTTGCAGCAACGGGTGGATGGCTCTGATCCAGTCGATGTGCGGCTCGTCTTCCACCGTCGGCTCGTAGGCCTTGGTCAGTTCGGCCCATTGTGCCTTCGCCTGAATCAGGTCGATGGCGGCCAGGAGTTGGTAGGAGTCGAGTATCTCTTTCGCGTGGGGCCTCACCTCGTCGGTAAACATGGTCAGGATGCGGATGATCTCGCGGCGCTCGGCGGCCTCCAGTTCGCGCACCTTGTTGTTGGCCTCTACCACTTCGGTAGGCTCGATGAACACGGTCTTGCCGGTAGCCGACTCATCGTGAACGATACCGTTGATGCGTCGCTTCACCTGGGGCGCCACGGGTATCACCAGCCTGCCGTCGCGCATGGCGGGGGCGGCGTCCTTGTCTACGAGACCGTCCTTCTGTGCGGCGTGCAGTATAGTATATAATGTACGCGAGATGCTGCCCTGGGTCTTCTCCAGGTCGTGGCGGATGCCGGCCAGGGTCATCGAGGCAGAGTCCTTGATCTTGCCGAACTTGTCGAGGATCGAGTCGATGCGGCGGATGATGGCGGGGAAGGTCACCACGCCCTCCGTCAGGCGATAGAGCGCAGGGTAGGGGTGTTCGGTGGTATCCTCGTACCCCCCCTCCGTACCTTCGTGCCCCCGGCTAAGGTAACTGACAATATCTGCTATCGTTTGCATCGAGCGCCTCAGGTCCCACACCTCGTCTTCCTCCAGGTGCGTGCCCTCCAAGCGGATACGGGCGACGGCCTCGCGCACGTCAAAGAAATACTGCATCGGGAAGTCGCCTTTCTCTTCCTTCAGGCGGCGGAATTCACTCACCTGAAGGAGCCATTCGTTGATCTGCCGGGCATCTGTGGAGAAGGCCATTTCGTCTACCTTCTCCTTGCCCAGCGTACTGAGGCAGCGCTCTTTCAGCAGCCTCCGTATCTCGTCGAATCCTAGTTTGCGTTCGAAGTTATTCGGATAAATCACGGTGCAAAGTTACGAATAAACGGGCGATTTTCCAAATAAATTGTAAAAAGTTGCCATAAAATTTGCTTATTTCACAAATTCTCTGTACCTTTGCACCCGCTTTCGAGACAGCGAAGCACTGGAGAGATGGTAGAGTGGTCGATTACAGTAGTCTTGAAAACTACCGTACCGAGAGGTACCGGGGGTTCGAATCCCTCTCTCTCCGCAGAGATGCAAGTAACTAATTTTCAGTTGCTTGCATCTTTCCTTATATAATCGAGATTAAATTTTTGTAGCCATTTTGTAGCCAAACAAAATGACCGCCCCACCCATCACGGGCAGTAGCGGTCAGCAAATTTCTTCGGTGCAAAGGTAGTGAATTATTTTCGGAAAATTGGAGTTTTTACATTATTTATGCGAAACTCTTTGTGACAAGCCACCCTCTATGCGCGTGCGCGTGTAGAGACCTTAATCTTCGTCCTCTATTCGAGGTCTGCCAACTCTTTGCCTCAACTTTTCCGAAAGAAAATAAACTTTTTTGGATTCAAATTCATCATAACTCGAAATTAAGAACTTGTGCCGGACTGCCATAGCAAAGCACCATGCCGATAATTGTTCACGATACTTTTGTACATAGTTGGCAAACGTGTCATGCTCAAAGAAGTATAGCATATCTGGTTCTGTGTTCGGAGTAGTAACGGCATAATTGTGGCCGCAGGGATTAGCCATCAGAGAGTAATACTTCTGCATTGCTTTCTTCACATCAGGCAGTCCAAAACTAACCTGCATCGACACTTCTTCTGAAGCCTGCTTTATTTCCTGTTTCCTCACAATCATAGTTCAAATGTTTTAGTTCCTTATATACTCGTAAAGAATCGTAGTGCCTAAATTGTTGGGTAAGAAATCTAATATCATTCCCCACTCAAATGCTATCTCGTCAATATCTACAATGATTCTATCACCTACCCTTGGCGATGTTCCCAACTGCTTCCAGTCAGAACGTTTCAATGGGATAGATACTCGACGGGTGGAAGTTATTACTTTGCCGTTGTCATTAGTGGTTAGTTGAGCACCGCTCCTACAGCATCCCTTGTAGATGGTAGTTTCCTCACCTTCATCTTGCATTGGATCGTCGCTTTCCTCAACATGAAGTATCTCGCAAGTATGCGGAAATCTTGGGTTGTCTATTCTTGCCATATCCTTATTGAATTATCCTGAAAAACAATCTTTATGGCGCAAAGATAGCACAAAATCCTGACAAATGTGCAATTATGTTCTGGAAAGTAGTAAATCATTAACAAAGATTGCACAATAAAGGGTGTAACGTAATGCTACACCCTGTTGTAGGATTCTATAGATGTTTTATCTTTTAGTTGCGGTTATATTGTAGGAGTTACCTATACTATTACGATATTGTATGTTTGCGACTTTTCCAGAAATAGACTTGAAGGTGAAGTATTCCTCTATTGGGTCTGGTGTTGTTCCATGAACGGTATTACCCTCCAATTTCCAAGTGCCTTTATATCTGTTGTCACCAAAAACGGCCAAATAACTTTTGCTTTCTGCAAACATAAACATGGCTTCTGTTCCATTTACATTGGCATCCCACACACCAAGCACATCGGCTTCTGTGATTATAATACTGTTATCTTCTTCATCATCAGAGCCACAACTTTGAAAGGTTAACGCCGTAATTACTACTACGGCTATAAGCCATAAATACTTTTTCATAATCAATATTGTTAGAATGTGTAACCAATAGATAGTTCTATCTCATTGCATGAAGTCTTCTCTTTTCCGCTATTGCTATAATGAGCGTTTATGCCTGTTGTGGCATTGGAAAAATAAAACCAGTCATGCTCAAACTTTTGGTACTTGTAACCAATTTGTAAGTTGATAGCACCTTTGCTCAATGGGAATGATACGCCAAAGGCAGGTAAGACAAAGAAACCAGGGTTGTTGATATTCGACGATAATGCCAAAGTATAACCTGCATCTAAATTGAGGTATGGTGTAATACCTTCCTCATTAAACTTATACTGAAAGTCGGCAAAGATGGGCATCAGTGTTGCCGCATCCCTACTGTCTCCTGTGCTGGATTCGTAGTATAACATATCTGCTCCACCAATACCTATGCCAACACCCGCTTTAATGCTTTTATTGAAAGCATAGTCGCCGATGAAGTTGGCTCCATAGAACTTGTTTTTGTACTTGTCCACACCCAAGTCAAAGTAGGCTTGGATGGTGGGCGAAAACTGTGCAAAACTCATCGTCGGAATGAGCAATGCGAATACCAATAATAATTTCTTCATAATTTAACTTTATTTGGGGTGATACTTATTTACCAATTTTCATCTTCGGCATTCCCATAAACAATATAAGTTAGAATGTCATTAAGATATTTCTCCAACACTGGAACTTTAGATTTATCGTCTTTTATTAGTTGTGTTACAACAAAGTTGTCGGGATAAAAAGAAGCGTGTTGCAAGGTTCTTGCACCCATGCGAATCCTACCGCCAATAATATCTGGCGCATTAACTCTAATCTTTCCATCTTTGAAGTTGAACTCAAATCTGTAGAAGAAATCAAACCATTCTCTCACACCACCATAAGCCTCCACAAGTTCATTCACTTGGGCATTAACAACGACTGCTCTATCTTCCACCATTTTTTCAGTTACATTCTCTGGCGACTTGAAGATTCTTGCAACCCGTAAAAGCACATCGTTGTATATATCATGGGCTTTTTTACCACCAACAGGAATAACATAATAGTTCGTTCCAGATGTGGTCTTAAAATATCCCTGGTCGTTAGACTTAAAGATGATAGAATCACTCTCAGTTTGCGCTATTATATGCAATGATGCAGAAATGGCAAACACAACAAATAGTATTCTTTTCATAATAGTTGTGTTTATTTGTTCTTACTGATATAAATAACTACAGCTTCTGCAAGACAAGCCATCCATGCAAATATTAAGGATGATAGCAAGCAGGATAGCAAAGAGATAATGTAAGGGTCATTTCTGTAGGATGGAGTTAGAAATACGCCTATTAACGAACCTACGGCACCAAGTAGCGAAATAACTGCTAATACCCAAAAAGCCTTACAGACAAATTTTCGAATACTATTCATAATCTATCCATTTTAGAAGTTAATACTATGTTCTACATACACCTGCATTAACTCCATAAAGAAGGCGCAGGTCACTCCCACGCCGTCAAAAGCTCACCACAAGCTCGCACTATTAGCGGAAATGTCTGCGCCCTATTGCACAGACTCTTAATAGTGCTTGGCTCTCTGCTTTCGAGGTGGTGATTCTTGACGGCTGAGCCAAATATGTTTTCTATCATAACGACCTTATAGGTCGAAAGACGTTGCAAAGATAGTCATTTTTCCTGAAACTTAATCGTCGTAACGGATATTTAACGTAAAATCACCCTCTTTTTAGGTGAAACAGGGGGAGTGCTTACCTTGTTTTCCATACATAAGCAATAAAAATGTTATTTTGCATCAATAGTGCTACATGATGAATATTTGCTATTTTTTATGCTCTCATCTTTGCGGAAAGTGGGTTTTATCAGAAAAAAATAAAAAATCTCGGCGTGAAGTGACTACCTACTGCCAGATATGTTAAAGGGGGCTCCCCCCCCTATAAAACGACAATGGGACACAAAGAGAAAGCCTCAACCATTTAGGCGAGGCTGTTGAGTGTTGTTACTTGGTTGCTGGCTCGTATCGCTGAATGAGCCGTGAAACCTGAATCGGACAAAAAGAACTGCCTTTAGGTGTCTTAAAACCATTCTCATTCAAGTAGTCTGCTTTCTGTTTCAAACTACCCTTCAGAAACTTAATGGCTGCATAGGCATGACGGTTAGCGTCGCTCTGGTCGGCTGCTGCTTTGCGCTTGGCTGCTCCAAGATGATTAAACTGCCTTAACGTGTCAGCGGCATTAGGATTGCCTAACTGTTTTCCCTCTGCCTTACGTGCTGCCAATGCTTCTTTCGTGCGCTTTGAAATCAACTCACGTTCCTTCTGTGCCAATGTTGAGAAGATTCCAAGGGTCATTGTGTCCGAAGCATCAATGTCGCACACCTCAAAAGTAAGGCTACTATCTTTCTTCAAAGTAAAGATGTCGATGATGTCACGGGATAAACGGTCGAGTTTTGCCACTATCAGTATAGCACCATCTTTCTTAGCATGACTGATTGCTGCTTGAAGTTGTGGGCGATTGATAGTCTCTTTGCCTGATTCTTTCTCTGAATAGTTGCCAATGATAACGCCATTCTGATTCTTCACGTAGTTCTCAATGCTGGCAGTCTGAGCTTCCAATCCTAAACCTTGCTTTGCGGTTGAAACACGGGTGTAAGCAATAAACTTATTCATATCTTCTGCATTATTGATTTCTATAGTGCAAAGATACAAAATAAATCCATAACATAACACAAACGGACGTATTTATTATGTAATATTAACAAAACACAAAGGGTATAAACATAATAATGCCTATACCCTCTGTTGATGTAGTCGAATATGGTCACTCATTCGGTTGCCATGTCTCAATGATATGTTGCACTTCTTCTGTAATAGCGTGCCATGTCATAGACTGCCTACCAGCGAATATCTTTGCCATATCAATATGGGGCAAACTGATTCCCTCATCGTTGAACGGGGCTAACTTGATATTCTGCTCTATCTTATCCCAAGCCTGTTGTGCTTGTTGGAGTGTCATTCTTTCTTTTCTCATCGTCTTAATCTTTTGGGTACAAAGTTACACATTAAACTTGAAACAAAGCCAACAGACACGAAATATATCATGTCTGCCAGCCATTACTTGATTAGAACGGACATTTGATTTTATGACAGTTCCGTTGGTCTAACGCATATCTCAACCGCTGAAGGTGGGTAATGAAATCGTCGAGTTGCCGACTTGTGAAGAACGTAGCAAGTTCTACACCGTCTAAACCTCTAAGGGAAAGACAAGCCTCATCGTTAGCACGTCTTGTTCCTACGCTACTTGTTACGCTCACTTGTGCAATCTGAATGGATGCTTTAACATCACAGTCTGTTGATACTTCAAATACCTTTGGTTTGTTATTCTTGTTCATAATTTCTTTGTTTAATTATTGCTGAATAATTCTTGTTGTCTTACTATACGGCATAGGTCGTTGCCATTAACCATTTGCCGTAGTTGTGGGCAGTAGCCAGTCCATATTTCGGTTTTTGAGGTGAAAACCTTGCACCACATGGAAGGGCATTCTATACACTTCATATCATCGAATGAATATCAATGTCAGACATGCGAGGGAATTGCACAGACTTTCTACTATATGCGTCTGGCTCATAGAACTCACGAAACTCTTGCCAATGCTTATCGGCACAATGTCCGTGCATACACTTGAAACCAGGCTTTCCGTTTGGATATACGAACACCGCACTATCAGCCTTACTTCTACTACTATGAAGTTCTACCCAAGGGCATGTAACGATGTATTGAAGTCCTCCATGTCTCTCACGCACATTGTAGGATATTCCATGAGCAATAAGAAAAGCCTCAACGTCGAATTGCTTGCCACGATAATAATACGATGCGTATTTCCTCTGATATAGTTTCACTGGCTCAATCGTCTTAGAGTAAACTTGTGCATTCGTATTGCAATAAGGGGCAGGGTCGTATGATACAAACCGCTTGGATGCAATGTTACTCGGTGCTTGATCGAGACGTATGCCATGAAGTATAGTTGGTTCTGTGTCTTGACTTTGCCTGATAGTGAATACCGTGTTAGCGAAGTCGGAAACAATAGCGTCGTAGTGTTGTTTGTGCTTTGTCGCGTCCTCTATGGGTATTAGCGCAAAAATACCAAGTCCGCTAACAGAAAGCCCGGCATAAGCCACGTAAGGACTTTTACTGACTTCATTCTTGACCGCTTGCCAATCAGATAAAGCAGGATTGTCTTTGGCATCAATATCTACAGCAATAACACTATTACGCTTGATAATGTTCTGTTCACTGATTCCATCGACTGCCACACCAGATATTATGCCAGCAGGGAGTGACTTCTTCAACGCTGCTATGCGGTCATGGTTGCGCTTCTTATCTTCGAGGGTAGGACACAATTTTCTTATGGCTTCAATGTTTGAGGAATATTGTGCTTGCCATTCTGGAGCAAGGAAATCTCCTATTGGCATTGGAATGATATTGTTGCCGTTCTGTTCATCTGAAGTCAGAACTACCCTACGTAACCATGTCATATGCCGTTGGAAGATGTTTGTTGTTTTTATTTCCATCCTGATAAGTGTTTAAGTATTCGCCCGCCCTTATAGAGAGTAGCGGGCGAAATACTATTTATAGATATAGTTCTACAGATATGTGTTTATGTGTTTTACATTCTATATGGGAACTGAATACATAAACACTAATCATCGTCAGAGAGATTTAGTTCCTGCTCCTGTGCATCAAGTGAAGAAACCTTATACCAAACAGACTGCCTTCCTTCACGACGGCTGTCAAGTATGCCATACTGCTTGCACTTCTTCAATGCTTTGTCGGCAGGTGATTTACTCGTCCATCGCTTCACGTTCATCAGCCATGAGATAAGTTGCGTGTTCGTGCAAGGCAAAGGAGCGGCATTTACGAGATTACGCAATTCCAACTCTTCCGCATCTTCTTTGGTGAGGTCAGGAATACTGGGGTCAACTGATTCCCACCAGCCAACCTTTTGCCCGATAGGACACACAATCTTGAAACGCAGATTAGGCGCACTTTCTCCACGCCCCTCATGTTCGACCGTGAAGAATCCACTCGACTTGTCTTTCTTCAGGATGAAACTATCCGTGAATTTCTTATTAGCCTGAGTGCCAGCCCAACCGCCAATCTTTCCACTATTGTAGTTGAGGTGGAGCATACCGACAACGGCGCAGTCATATTCACAACTCAGATAATCCATCCATGCCATGACTTCCTTTGCCTGAGCCTCATCGTTTATACTGGCTATCAAGTCTGCTATGCCATCGACAAAAACAAGTTGTGGTTTGAACTTCTTAATTGCCAGTTCTACAAGAATCATCCTGTCTGTTTCCTCAATATCCTTCGCAGAGATAGAAACGATGTTGTGAGTATTCCACTGTTCACCATAATCATAGCCAGCAGTTTTCATAACTCGTCGTAGTGTTCGCCGTGCATCCCTCAAAGGCTGTTCAGTGTCAATGTTCAAAACCTTCAATGCCCCAAGGTTACTACGTATCGCACCATTCAAAACTTGATGATTAGGTGAAGCACATGCAGCCATCAGCAAACCTGCAAAGTTAGATTTGCCACTTTTCTTTTGGGCTGCAATGATTCCAACTGCATCTTTGGGTAGGACTTCCACACCATTGATGTTAAACAATGATGGTGGTTCTTGCTCGTCTGGCACATTACAGATTTCTACAGCACTCAATTTTTCAATGAGCATTTTTATTTTCTCTTCCGTAATCTTGCCAGATTCAGGATTTTTGCCTACCTTTGCAGTGGCTTCGATGGTAGCGGCTTCGGCTATTGCCATTTTCTTTTCTTCCATAACTAAGCCTCCCCTAAAAATCGTTTAATTGCTGATTCAGAATAGAGCACCCTACGCCCGATATGGGTTGCCTCAATCTCGCCGCTCTTGGTTTTTTGCCACAAAGTCGGTTTCGAGATATGCAATAGAGCGCAGACTTCATCACGAGAGTAGTTCCGTTCGGGCTTCGCCTTTTTGCGGTCAGCCTCCAACGTCCTTTGCATTTCGTCACGCACCGTAGCACGTAACCACGTCTCAAATACGGGTAGGATTTCTCCTACTAAACTGGAAATTGTTTCCATTCTTTCAAAATGTCGGCTCGGTGGCTGACACAGAGAAATGCCTCCCCTTCACCACTGCCATACGCCGCACATCGTTTGTAAGTGTGTCGGGCTTACTACTAAATGTTTGACGCTGCGAAGGTAGGCAATTATATGAAACGGAATTAGATAGCGGAACGTTAGCGGAATGATAAAGGAATTAGCGGAATGATAAAGGAATAGGTGAAGTAAAACAAAATAAAAAAGCACCCATGTTACAGAGTGCTTCTATAAAGATTGTTTAGGGTTTTTGTAAACGTGCCTAATTTCGCTATCTTGGGGTGAAACTTCTGTATCTCACCATATAATAATTTCTTGTCACCTCTCAAATTGAAATACAACTTTGACTTCTTGCAATAATCCCATGCTTTCCTTGCCCATCCTGCACAATCGAGCAAATCTCCATCATCAAAAAAACTATTGTAGTCATCAAGAGTTGCAAAAAGTTGAGATATATTCTTATTCTGAAGATTACAAGAAGATACAGACCCTTCACTTTGTGTCTGTTCTTTTTGTTCGTCAGATTCATTCTCAAGTCCTCCTGCAAACTCATACAAAGAGTTTAGCATATCCTCAACGCTTTTCACCGTGAAATTGAGCGCAGTTGCAAGCCGTTCTAATTGCTGCATTATCATCCAAGCCCATTTCTCATTATTGATACTTACAAGAATGTCAAAAATCGGTTTGCCTGGTCCCGTTAAAATGATTTTTCCGCTATTATCTTTTATGATTTCTCCTTTATCGTTTCGTTCAGCATAGGGCAGACTGAATATTTCTGTATTCCATTGCCATTGGTATTGTGGTTGCCATAATGGTTTCATGGATAATTCATAGTCTATAATTTCTATACGACGTAGTATCGTAGGATTATCAGGCGTTCCATCCAATATCTCATTTTTAATACGGAGCGCAGGATCATAACTCATTACTCGATTGGCATAGTTACCAATTATTTCATCAGTCCATGATTTCAAAGCATCTTCAATCGTTAGAGAGTTTGTTCCTGTTGAAAAGGCAAATACATACAAAGCCCTGCTAACTTCATCTATCATGCTTTTATAATCGTTAATCGCATTCATAGTCATTTAGCCTTTTTAAGTTTCACTTTTTTTGCTTTCGCCATTTTGTCGGCAATCCGTTCTGCTTGCTCCTGAGCACCTCGACGAATATAGTTTTCATAGTTTGTTAGTGTTCTATGACCTGAAATAGACATAATTTCTTTTGCGTCAAATAGTCCCGTATTGTAAAGGCTTGTGATAGCAGAACGGCGTGAAGTATGACTGCCTACAAGTTCCCAACGTTCTTTTATTGCACGTCCGGCGAAATCTCTTTTATATAACATATCTCCACTAAAATGTTCGTCCGCATACCTTTTCATTTCCATGTAACTTTTCTTTTCATAGCCAGTCAATATCTCACCATCCTCCACACGTTTCTTTAGTGAAAGATAGCGCATTTCCTTTCGACGTTCTGGCACAGTTAGTGCCGTTGTTACTTGTATGCGTAAAGATGGTATCGTTTGACTAAGTTCATGCACAACGTTTTTTATTTGTTTGTCAAAAACCCTATCATCATACTTGGGAAATGTGAAGTTGTATTTTTCGCATAGTTCAAAAACTCTATCGTCGAGAATAGGCACTAATGTATCAATGCCCGTCTTTTGCTGACGAATGGCAATTACATTTACTCCGTTCTCAGTTATTTGGAAATTCTCACGACTTAATTTTGAGTAGTCACTTAAACGTTGTCCGCAAAAGAATCCAAGGCACCACACATCACGTACTCCCTCACGTGTTCCAGTCAACTTCATATCATAAAGTGCATTGACTTCATCATCATTTAAGGCTATCTCTGTCCGCTTATCAGCATCATTGATACTTCGCTCTTTCCACACTTTAAGACTTGATGCACTTTTATTCTTTTCATCTTCCGCTGCTGCATTGCAGAGTTTTCGGAAACACATCACATATTTATTAACGGTCTTTCCCATGAATCCGAAACTTTCCAAGTAGTTAGAAAACCCATCGGCAAAACGCTTGGTAATTTCCTCAAAGGTCATGTTTTGTGGAGTATAGTTTTTCATGTGTTTACCAAAATCACGCCAGACTTTTACAGAACTTTGCTTGTATTTCTCATTTTTACCCTTCGTAATCGTTCCATTAGAAATACCTGTTAAGAAGTAATCGTAATATGCCCAAATGGTACGTAGCCGCATTTCCTCGCTCTCTCGCTCCATCTTTTTAATTTCTTCCCGTGCCTTGATGCCATCGGCATTTGCCAATTCAAAAAGAGCATTAACAAGAATACTTTTGTCTGCTGCCGATTTGATACGCTTTTCCTTAAAGAGAAGATTGATAGTGTCATCAATTTTATCCATCCTTTTTTTTAGGTTAGCCCCAGCACTACCTTCAGCAGTGTATTTATCCCATAACTTAGCGTTTCCGCTCTCATAGTTCTTGCGCCATGCGTTCACATCAACAGAAATGCCTGTTGAGAGAGTCCAATTCAGTTTTAACTTTCGCACCCTAACATATAGAGTTGCTTTGCCTTTATCGGCTGTTGTACGAATGAAGAAATTTGCCATGTTAAACTAACTATTTTGTATTATTGTGCAAAGATACAAAATTGTAGCCAATTTGTAGCCGTTTTGTAGCCAATTTAAGTAACTTTAATAAACCTTGCTTAATTCAAATACGGCTAAAGTGTATTGTCTATCAATGATTTATGTGAAACTTAAATTTAGTAAAGTATATTTGGGTAGAGCGAATCCCTCTCTCTCCGCCAACACTACTGAAAATCAGTAAGTTAGAAATTTGCACCCAGTTTTACACCCACTTTTAGTGTAAGCTGGGTGTTTTCTTACACCCACTTTTGTTTCAGAAACTTACGAGTACCATCATATCATCATTTCCTATATAAATATTTCCAGATGGATATTGCTTCATCGCTGAACTGAAGCTTTCTTTCTGACTCTCGGACGATTCGGAGTACACGGCTTTCGCTAAGGGAATTCTTTTCGGCAATCCTTTTGGTGGAGAGCCGCTTTGTCTGCAGACCATAGTAGGCACAGAGAATGTCCGTTTCCTGCTCAGTGAGTGTATTGCGAATCATCGTGAATATCTGATGAAGCAGTTCACCACGCTCTACCTGTGTGTCATGCTATGCCTAACAGTTCTATTTCAAAGATGAGTGTGGAGCCACCGGGAATGCCGGGCTGTGAAAATTTGCCATAGCCCATTTCGGCAGGAATGTATATCTCCCACTTGTCGCCGATGTGCATCTGCTGCATGGCGATAATCCAGCCCTCGATCAAGTCACAGAGTCGGCAAGCCAATGGTACACCGCCACGGCTGCTGTCGAACTGTTTGCCGTCGATGGTATTACCCGTGTAGTGTGCCGTGATGATACTCCGAACTGTTGGTGTGGCACTCGATTGGTTGCCTTCACTCAGCACTTTATAGTAGATTCCCTTGGGCAGAGCCTTGACACCCTTCTCTTTAGCCTTCGCCTCCAACCAATCCTTGTTGGACTGTATATAATCTCTTTTAGCCATAATCCTATGATTTCCAACGCCAAGTCTTCCTGACGAGTGTTGTTATTGTATGTTTGATAGTACGCAGATGGAAACTCTTACCCATCACAATCAGCAATACGGCAGAGAGGATAAGCACGATTCCAACGGCAAGTCTGAACGTAAATAATTCACCAAAGACCAGCACGCCGATGGCTACAGCCGTCAATGGTTCCAAGGCTCCCATGATAGCCGTAGGTGTGGCTCCTACCTCATGAACGGCTATAGTCATGAATACCAGTGAGAGAACCGTTGGCACCAAACCCAACCAACAGGCAAAGAACCATGCTCGGGGAGATGGCGGCAACATCAAATGCAAGTCGGGCGAAGTAAATGAATAGGCCAGCAGACACGTCATGCATATCAGCAACACATAGAACGTAAGTTTCAATGTCGACATACGGATACTCGACTGGTTGACTATCACAATATAGACGGCATAGGTCAGTGACGAAATCATCACCAACAACACCCCTATCATACTGAGCGAGATACCTGCATCACCCTTGTATAGAAGACCGATACCAACCAAGGCAAGGGTGATGGAAGTAATGGTTGCAGCCGTAACCTTCTCTCGGAAAAATGTGGCCATAATGACAGCTACCATCACAGGATAGACAAAAAGGATGGTAGAGGCAATTCCCGCATCCATGTAATGGAAACTCTGGTAATAGGTCAGGCTGGATGCAGCCATCAAAGCTCCGAGGCTGGTCATCGTCATTAATTCGGTCCTTGTAACTGCAAAACTATTACGATTAGCAATAAGGACAACACCCAGTATTACCGTAGCTATAGAAAAACGAAAGAAAAGGACGGACGACGTATTCACACCCTCCGCATAGAGCGGCAAAGCTCCTAACGGGTTGGTGCCATAACAGACAGCAGCCAGTATGCCGCAGATGATCCCCTTATGTTTCATTCTCCAACTATCGTTACTACCAACTCTCTGGAACCACCGTAATTACGGTACTCGCAGAAGTAGATGCCCTGCCAGGTGCCGAGATTCAAGCGGCCATCAGTAATCGGAATGGTGATGCTGACTCCGCTCAACGTGGACTTGGCATGAGCAGGCATATCATCGGCACCTTCCAGCGTATGTTCGTACTCTGGACGATTCTCAGGAACCAATCGGTTGAAGATGGTCTCCATATCCACACGAACATCAGGATCCGCATTCTCGTTGATACTCAGCCCGCAACTGGTATGCTTTGTGAAAATGTTCACGATACCAGTCTTCGGTAGTTTTGGCAACTGGCTCAAAATCTCACTCGTCACCAAGT
>Ga0247611_10001697_pt1 | contig 38589 bp, 43 predicted proteins | sample 177DNAGHGhighgp2_FD_192422 | JGI IMG/M metagenome (GOLD analysis project Ga0247611, IMG submission 192422) | Sheep rumen microbial communities from Palmerston North, Manawatu-Wanganui, New Zealand - 1770 DNA GHGhigh gp2 | ecosystem: Host-associated > Mammals > Digestive system > Stomach > Rumen... | reverse complement strand
AACTTTGAAAAAAACATATACTACCAATGGCAATTCAAGAACCGTTGATGTTCCAGTATATATCAATGACATCGGAATTCGATCAATTGATCTTAGTCATATTAAAAAGGCAGGACAGGCGGTATTCCAGCATCAACCAATCGAAGAATTGACAATTCCTGGAACTTTTGTATTTGAATCTAATAATACATTTATAGACATGGAATACTTAAGAACTGTTACGGTTGAATCAGGTGTTACATCGTTGGGTATTCAAACATTCCAGCATTGTTATGAGTTAAAAACGATTCATTTACCTAATACTTTGATCGAGATAGGCGGTCTATATCCAGAACATACATCAACTTCGTATGTTGGAACTGAACCACATGAAACAGTACATCCTGCTGAATATCAAGGTAAGACGTTTGTTCGATGCTATAGTTTAGAAAGTATCGAATTACCGAGTTCATTGAAATATATTCGTGAATCATCATTTGCTGAATGTATTGCTTTGAAGTCGATTAATCTTCCACAAAGTGTTGAGACAATTGGTGAATATGCATTTAGTAATTGCTATTCACTTGAAACGATTACTACAAACAAAGCACTTAATGATCTTGCCGGATCACCATGGGGTGCACCAGACACCTGTGAAATCGCATGGAATGTATAATTAATAATAATTAAGGAGTGATGAATTATGGCATATGGTGGAACTTTAAACCATTTGACAAATTTAAATTATGGAGCTGCAAAGCCGAATAACAAAAAGCTGAATCAGTTAACATATTTAATTGATGAAACGTTTTCATTTAAGGCATATTCTTCCAACTACAGTGAAGGAGCTTATCGTGCTGACCAGGCTGCAATTTCCGTTCCATATGGACAAATTGGAGTCTACACACTTAACGAACGTAGATTGAGAACTGGTACTGTTAGCTATTTTAACACACTTGATGAAATCGTTAATTTTTTAAAGAAGAAACAATCATCCAATAGTAGTGTATTTTATTCTGTATTCTTTGGAGATGGCTGTACAATTGATACGATTCCTGATTACCAGTTTGCAAATTGCCATAATCTTTATGAAATTAGATTACCTAAAACCATCGGTGGATCTAGTATTGGAAAAGGCGCATTTAGAAATTGTGATGGATTGATGTTCATGTCAATGGATTGTGCAATTAATGTGATTCCTGAAGAATTCTTGATGGGTAGTGATAATATCCAGATTATCGAATTTGGTGGTAATACTGTTACGACAATCGGTAAGAATGCATTCAGAAATTGTACGAGACTTGAGAAGATCAATTTTGGTAATAATTTGACAACGATCGGTGAAGGAGCATTCTATGATTGTGACAAACTATCTAGCATCGATCTATCTAGTCAAATTAAAGAAATTGGTCCACGTGCATTCTATGATTGTGATAAACTCAAAACAATCAATCTTGGTAGAATCACAGTCTTATCTGATCAAGCATTCGAAGATTGTGATTCGTTGACTAATATTGTATTGGTTGATACAATCAGTACAGTTGGTGAAAGATGTTTTGCAAATTGTAAGAATTTGAGAAATGTCTTTATGAGTGACAATATTGCTCTAACTGAACTCGGAAAAGAGATGTTCTTGAATTGTACAAATTTGAGATCTATCAACATTGCAAATGGCATTACATCAATCGGTGAAGGTGCATTCGAAGGATCCGGTTTAGCTGATATTACACTGGGAGGATCAGTAGAATATCTTGGTAAAAATGCATTTAAAAATTGCAGTGTGTTGTATTCTGCAGATCTCAGCAATACATCAATCTATCGTATGTCAGAAGGTGTATTCCAAGATGATCGTTCTTTGAGAGTTCTGAAATTTCCTAAGACATTGGAAAATATTGATGACTATGCACTTAGTGGAACTGCAATTCAATACATCGTATTCCCATATGGCACATCAAGTCTGGGTAAATATTCCGTTGCTAATATGCCATATTTGGAAGAAGTCACTTTACCAGAAACAATTTCAGCAATTGACCGTACTACATTCAGTAATGATCCAAGATTGAAACTTATTAAGGCAACATCATCTACTCTGAAGCAGTTTAATAAGAGTGATGATATGACAATTGTGAATAGTGATAAAAGCTATCCTTCTAATGCGATTACAATTGAAGACATTGATACTGGTGAACAAACAACGTATCAAAGTTTCGATGCAGTCAAGACTGCGTTACTCGAAGACTTTGCTGAAGATTCTCACTTGAAACTTGTATTAGGTGAAGATTTCCTCACCACTAACAATGTCAATACAATTAAGGGCTCATTATTCTTTGATGTCACATCTGTTGATTCTGTTGGTGATACAACTACAGAAGAAGTCACACAGGATGAAGATGCTGATAGAAGGCTGAAAATTGTATCAATTATGATTGGTGATGGACCAACTCAAATTGCGAATGGCACATTCTACAATTGTCAAAATTTGAAAAATGTGACACTTCCGACAACATTAATCGGTATTGGTGGTGGAGCATTTAGTAATTGCAAACAGCTTACTTCTGTTAATTTTGCAGAGTTATCCACATTAACAGGAATCTATCATGATGCATTTGCTGGTACAAGAATTTATGACATTGCAATTCCTGACACTGTTACGACATACGGAACTATTGGTGGTAATTTTGCCGGTGCTAACAATTTGCATTCTTTGAAATTAAGTGCAAATGCGAGAATAATTCCGAATGGATTCTTTAATTCATCACAACAAATTGCAGGTGCTGGAGATACGATTAAAGTATTAAATATTCCTGCAAATGTTGAATCCGTTGGTAGTGGAGCTTTCATGCATCGAAATTCCATCAAAATAGTTAATTTTGGATCACCAGATGAACCAACAAAGTTCAATATCAATATGAATGGACCGGATGCAGGTTCAGCTCTTGGATATATCAAAGATTTGACAATCAATTTCTATGGTAAATCAAAGGGTGATTATACAAATGCGCAGCTTGCAAAACTACTTGCAACAAGTGCAGACCAATTGGAAAACACCATGGCATCTCAAAATATTACGATTAACTACATTCCGATCTTCAGCGCAAAAATGATCAATATTCTTAATGCAGCAACAAATGGCATTATTGCTTCTTATGGCACATATGATGCGGTACAGACAAAGCTCGGAACTCTTGATGAAACTGCTCGTGTTAAGATCGTTATTGGTGATAATTTTGCCACACAAGATTCTAGTAACAAAACTGTTCCATCAGCCTGGTGTAATGCTAATACAAACATCACAAGTGTTGTAATCGGTGAAGGTGTTACAACAATTGAATCGGGTGCATTCTCGGGCTGCTCTAATTTGACAAATGTAACATTCCCTGATTCAGTAACATCAATTGGTTCAGCCGCATTTGCATCGACTGGATTAAGATCTGTTATTGTTCCTAAGAATCTCCGCACAGTAGATACTAGTGTTAATGGAGTTTTTGCTGGATGTGCTAATCTGACATCTGTAACATTCCCAACACAAGTTTCATTTGGTAGAGTTGGTCCAAGCATGTTTGCATCAACTGCATTGAAAGATATTGTAATTCCTGGAAATGTTAAAACAATTGACAATGGTGCATTTGCAGGTATTTCAACAATCGAATCTATTACATTGAATGAAGGACTTGAAGAACTTAGTACGAATGCATTTGCTGCAGTAGATAATGAAGACAGTGCTAGTCCAATTACTGAAGTTGAAATTCCATCTACTGTTACAACGATTGCTAATAATGCATTTGATAACCAAGTTAACATCACACACATTACAATTCACAAGGAAGAGGATTCTATCAGCGGTGCACCTTGGGGTGCTACAAATGCAACGGTTACTTGGGTAACTGATTAACTTAATTTCAGTATTGGGGTGGTATCATACCACCCCAATCACTAAAACAAAAAAGGAGTTGAATTAAATGAATTTTTTAAAAAGCATTGATGCTGAGACGTGTGATAGTCAATTGGATTCGATGTTTGCGATTTTGGAATGTTATATGAAAAATCTTACGATGTATAATTATTACATGGAAGAAGATATAAACAATGCGAATAGCGGTGTACCATCTTCACCACAGACAACATCTAATATTCCTACCCAATCATCAACTGATTCACAATCAGCGATTGTACCCCCAATGCCACAAGCTGGTGGTGGTGCAAACCCACCTCAACAACAGTCAGATGCAACACCAGGTGGACAACAAATACCGAATGGTGCAATTGCTCAAGTTTGCCAAAAGATTCTTGAAACATTAAATAATTATATTCAGCAATTTGTACAACAAGCGATGTCCCAAGCGCAGATGCAACAAGCACAACAACAAGAAGCTCAGATTGATCAATTGGTTGAACAAGGTACACAAAGTGGACAAATCAATACACAAAATCCAGAACAAGTGGATCAATTGGTTGAACAAATCTGTCAACCTGATGCAGAAGATAGCACAGAAAATACAACACCGGAAGAGCAAGAAAGGGAAAAGAAACTTGTGAAATCCGTTCTTGTTGGTGATTTCAAGGATGCATATGTACTTTCTCCACAGAACATTCAAGCTCTTCAACAAAGTTCTGAAGTGCTGGATAAACTCGTTGCAATGACAAAGGAAAAAGGTAAAGATCCAAATGCTCTTTGTGAAGCGATTGCAAATCAGTTGAATGATAATATTAATGGAGCTTTATCCAATATTGGTGGCGAAACAAGAGCAAACGTAATGGCTGGAGATACTTCTGCTCAAATGAGTAAACAAGCATTTCGTGATGCAGAAAAAACCGCATTGAAACTACTTGGACAGATGTCTGCAAAATTGAATACAATTGACCAGATGTTCAAACAAGGTGGTTTCTGGAATGCAATTGGTAATGCATTCAATAAGGATATTCGTGCAAAGACTGTATCCACACAAGCATTCCAGAAGCTTCAAAACATTCTTAGCACAGTCAGAAAGAACATTGCCGTTGTCACTTCTGATATCCAAGCAGTTCGTAAAACTAATAAGAAGATGATTCGTAAATTGAATACGATTATCGTTGGTGGTAATAACAGTGTACAGGCATACGCTAATAGAAAGGGTGTACAGAACGCTGGAATCACCACACAATCCGTTGAAAGACGTGGGCAAGTTTATGATGTCAATGGTTCACAAGCATTACAAAACTATCGACAAGGACAATTACAGCCTACTGTTTAATGATATAGGTGTGGGGCATATGCCCCACACGCTTTTATAAAATTTCTCATAAGGGAGTTGAAAGATATGACAACTGTTGATATTTATGCACATGCGTCGTTCACAGCACATGAATGGGTTCCGTCACCTGTCTCTAAGCAATCACCTGTACTGGGATATGATATGTCATTAGCTGATTTTCTCATATTACGGCACTATGCCAATCTTTACATTTATGCAGCTGGAACGAAAAAACTTATAACGATGAATAACATTAAAGAATATTTTCCGGAATATAACGACGGATCATCCGGGGATAGCGGTAGTGGTCAAACCAGTCCAGCTTCTGGCACGCTTGATTATAACGAATTAATGAACAAGCCACAAATTAATGGCGTTACGTTAACTGGAAATAAAACTGATACTGAAATCGGCATTGTGAATTTGACAGATGTACAACTCGATGATTTATTAAAGCTATCATAACTTTAATAAATTCACAATTTAAAGCCAAACAAAAATACTAGTATGAGGAGATGTTAATTATGGCTAACTTTGTTTCTTATGCAGACGCGCAACAACTTATGACCAATATTGGTAATAAACTGAAGGCCATGAACGGTGCATATGTCATTAAAGGGAATTCAACTTTTTCGGGTCTCGAAACGTCGTTGACCAAGGCGATGAATGGTTATGTTTACAATGTAACAGATGACTTTACGACAACTGTGGATTTCGTAGAAGGCGCTGGTAAGAAGTATCCAGCTGGAACAAACGTCGTAATTGTCAATACTGGAACTGATCAGTCACCTATTATGAAATACGATGTGATCAGTTCTTTTGTTGACGTAGATGCAATTTATGCTGAAATTGAGAAAATTTCCGATATGATCTCAGTTGATGATTTCGACAATACACGAGCTTATCAATCCGGTGATATTGTTAAATATGAAAATAAATTATATACGTTCACTAAAAGTTATCACATGGGAAAATGGAAGGCAAGTGATGTTGAATCTGTTACTGTCGTTCAGAAAATGCTTATCAACCTTGACACCAAGGTTGATAAGATTACTGGAAAAGGATTATCGACAAATGATTATACGACTGCTGAAAAAACAAAACTATCTGAAATAGATGAACATGCAACAGCAGTTGGTAAAAATGTCACAGGGACTGAATATACAATAAATGGTTCAACTGTCACCGCTGGTAATGGTGCTGAAATATTTAATGATTATATTGACAATAAAGCATCAGGTGATTATTCTCATGCCGAGGGATATTTTACAACCGCATCAGGATCGTATTCTCATGCTGAAGGAAATCATACAACCTCATCAGGTTCGTATTCTCATGCCGAAGGAGTTTATACAACCGCATCAGGTAATTATTCTCATGCTGAGGGAAAAAATACGTTCGCATCAGGTCATTTTTCTCATGCTGAAGGAAATCATACAACCGCATCAGGAGTGTATTCTCATGCCGAGGGATATAATACGGTCGCATCATCAGATTCACAACATGCTCAAGGACGAAACAATATTGAAGATAAAGCTAGCAAATATGCTTTTATTATAGGAAATGGAACGGATGGTTCAAATCGTTCCAATGCATTTGCTGTTGATTGGAATGGATTAATTTACATCAACAATGCACAAACTGGTGTCGACGTGTCAAAAATGAAAACAATTTGGACAGGAACACAGAGCGAATATCAGCAATTAACATCGACTAATGAATACGATTTTTATTGTATTTATGAGGAGGATGACGCATCATGATTATCGATCCTATAATTAGTAAAAATGTTGCATTAATTAAAGATGCAAATGGTAAAGACATTGAAAGAATCTATGATAAATATGGGAATCTAGTTTTTAAAAATTGGAATACATTAGAAGGACCGTTTCCAATAGAATGCTTCACATCAAGTAACAAATTACGAAATTATCGCATTTATGGAAACACAATTCAAGACGGCACTCCTACTCCTGAAAATCCGGTTGAGGTTCATGGGTGTGGGGAACGGACGGAGAATTTATTTGATAAAGATACGGCGGTAGTATATAGTGCTTGGATACAACGCAATGGAGGCTGGTCTTATGCTTCTGATTCCAGAAGTATTAGGATTCGAGTTAAGCCAAACACGCAATACACACTTTCCACCGAGGGAAGATACACGATTTTTCGAATTCTCGAAATGCAATCAGATGTTGTTCCAACTGAACAAAACAAATGGCCCGCAGTCGAAAGCAGACCTATCGTGTATGCCGAAAATGAATCACACTGTACTTTTGAAACAAGTGAGAATGCAAAATATATTGTTTTTCAGTCAAATCTTTCCGTTGTAAATAAGTGGCTAAGCGAACTGATGCTTGTTGAGGGTGACTCTATCAGAAGTGATTATATCCCCTACGGCTACAAAATTCCGGTGACAGTGAGTGGGGAAAACCTAGCAACCCTTATACAGGGAAGCTATGACCCTAATGGTAAACCAAACACTAAACTCAACAGAGTAAAAACACAATTGATCCCTGTCGAATACGGCGATGTGTTTGTAATGACCTTAAATAAATGGTATTTCCGAAATGTGGCATTTTTTGATGAGAGTAAGACTTTTATTAAATTTGGGAATGACCTTAGTATTATACCATATATTTATGCCGATGTACAAAATGCGAAGTATATATCAGTAATCCTCGGAGATATGGACACGGGAACGGGAAATAACATTAGTCCCAATTACAGCCTTTTTCGGCTCGAATACAGACCAATCACCACCCCCGTCTATATTGGTTCTGAACCTCTTCACAAAATTGGAGATTATGCGGATTATATTGATTTCAAACGCGGAGTTGTTGTAAGACAAATAAAAAAGTCAGTGCTGACAGGTGATGAAGCTTGGATCGAAAATGTACATAATGCAAATCAAGACGTTTACAAAATTGAGAATTTCGCAAACTTTCGACTCTTTTCTAGCAGTGCTGGAAATGCTGGAATATTCAGATGTAACCAGATTTTGTATATGCGACCCCCTTATCCATCAGGTTTGTATGATAGAATTGTCTTGCTGCATGGCAATGGTTACCCACATGCATTATATTTTTCAACAAAAAAAAGTATGGGGATTGATACCGTGGATAAATTCAAAAGTTTTCTAGCTGAGCAATATGAATTAGGACAGCCTGTGACAATTTGGTATGTCTTAGCTGAACCGGAAGAAGAAGTATTACCACTCTCACAAAAAATTCCAACGAATATCAGTAGTAACACATTTTCATGCACGATATCACCAGAACCATCCAAGGTCATGATTCAATACAAAAAGAAATAAATATTTATAAAATGATGATATTAAAAGAGCCCCCATATGGGGGCTCTCCATTCATCTTAATTTGTCAATGAGTTCTTCAATTGTATTCGTCTCACATAGATACATCAAATCAAATATCACAAATTCAATATTTGCAAATTGATCATGCTTGTATTCCTTGATAATCTCTGTTTCTGTATCATGATCAATTGATGCCACATGGATTGTTGTCACGAATTTCATATTCTCCTCTTTATGGACTGTTAATTTCAAATGATATCCAGTTACGATGTCCCAATTATTCAGATTGAGATATTGATAATCATTTGTAAAATAGACATCGGATGTGTGATCAAATTTCGATGCTGTTTGGTCAAGTTCCTTAATGTCATGAAAAACAAACAAAAAATAATTGTGGATTTGACCGATTGAATGTGCAATAAAAGACCTTGTATCAAACCAAGAATTCAATACTTGCATACAAATCATTCCTTTCAAAAAAATATGTAATAGACGGTACAAAAAAGAATCGCCCTTTACGGAGCGATTCTTTTCTTCAGATAATCACGCATGATTTTCTCCCTATGTTTGTAAGCAGTTGGGATATGCTGTTTGAAATCATCAGTGTCGTAGTCGTACTGATAGTATTCCAGCATCCATTCGCCGATGATAACATCTGTTTTGATTCTGTCATATTTCTGTAACAGTTGTTGTTCTGCAAACTTATCGGCAACTTTCTCATCACCGCTGCCACTTGTGATATGTCCAAATTCATGTAACAAACAGAACTCCAGAAAGTATTTACTTCTAAAATCTCTGGGATTAATAAGAATCACATTCTCAGAGATGGAAGTCAAACCACCTTCTACTAGAGGAGCATATGGACTAGTCACGAATAATGGTGCTTGATAAATGAGTGTAAGATTTCTGTCACGGAGTTCTTTGATCTCCTGATGTTCATCGAGGATTTCATATGGTGTGAAACCCCAGTGCTCATACTTAAAGACTATCTGATCTTTACTAAGTTTGATATAAAGTTCTTGCATACGAATCACTCCTTTCTATATATAAATTAATATATTTCTATATCATATTAATTATATATATTTGAAAGGAGTAAATATCCGCAATTATTTCATTTCGTTCATTTTCTGTTTCATTCGGTCATCTGTCCCACCCATGATGATTTCTGTCATTTGTTTTTCGATACAATAGAATGAATCAGCAACTTTCTGTGGGATGTTCTCCTTACCAAATAACACGGTGAGATATCCGCACATAAAAACCATATAATCCATTCCATTACTTTTGACCACACCATACTTAGAAATGCATTCCACCTGCGTGTCTTCATCCGGCATACTATCCGCAATAATGTTGTCAGGACGTGCTGTTATCAAGTTCAAACCCATCTTGATACGGTTAATAATCTTCACCTTGATAACTTCCTCATTGTATACGATATGATGTGTATATGTCGTAACACGGTTGCGGTTATCAGCCACAACCGTATCAGGCATATCATGAATCATCATACTCGACTCCATCAAATCGTCAAAGAAGTTTAAATCGATTTTCATTATTTCATCTCCTTATAATTTGAATCTTTCAGCGATATCGGTACGTGGTGCTGTCTCAATCAAGTAGACAACAATTTCAGGATTTGCCTCCACATAAAAGTCAATCAGTGCATCACGCAATTCATCACTGAGATACTGAAAACATTCATCATTGTTATTCTCATGGATCTTATCGATCACCCAGATTGTCTCAACGCCGACATATTTTCTTTTTCTGTCACGCTTTTTCCAAATCATGTTGAGATATTCAATCAACGACTTTAATGCATAATGGTTGTGAGTATAAGCAATATCCCCAAATGTCAATGGAGAATTTCCCACAGAAAAAGTGCCAAATATTCTAGTAGTGTATATCCCACTGAAATCGTGTGTATATAATTGGATATATATCGTAATTTGTTTAACAAATTCTGCGAAATCCACATACGCCATACTTAATAGGCGGGTTTCAATATTATCAAAATAACGGAGTGCGATGAATTTTGGGTAATTGGAATTATCAAAATACCGAGGTGTGAAGGATATTATATCATCAAATTTTTCTATATCGATTCCAATAATAACGGGAATATTATGACATGTTCCATCATCGTATTTCAACAGGACTGAGACTTCATACTCAGTGTCATTAATCTTCATTGCCTGTTCTAACAACTGTTTCATGCAATAGATGATGTTGTCTTGGCCAATGATGGTTATATCTAATTTGGTCATGTTAATCACCTCCTTTCTTTTGTTCTTCGTTTAATTCCTCGATTGCCGTTTCAATAATGTCGAAGTATGGCTCCCACATTCTTGCGAGTTCCAACTTACCGAATACAGAACTGCAATCACCATTCTCAATCGCAACCAATGATTGACACATGATTGGTCGTTTATCATACGGCAACTGACAACCCTTATGAGATACGAAGTAAACACACTCACCGCCGTAAGAGCGGTCGATGAAATCGTCATGATTGTCGAAGCTGGGTGTCGATACACCAAAGATTGCACTCAGCATGTTCATCATACCAAAAAGGTCGGTGTCCATAAAATGAGTATCCGGCTTATGCTTTGGACGAATATACCAACCGGATACATCCCAGTTCTCTTCATCGAGCTCATATCCCTCGTAACAGTCCAGCACATAGGGATTTTCCTTCAACAACTTCTTGATGTTCTCAACTGTGATATCCTTTTCGTCGTTAAACAACTGCCATGGTGCAAAGCCACCTGCATAGTTGCGACAGCACTGACCGTTGCATTTAGCACAAATTTCAGGTTTCTCACTAGTGTCATGAGTCTCAAAATACTCATTAACAAATTTTGGTTTCTTCATAATATCTCTAACTCCTTTACATTAATTTAATTCTGCGGGATTGCAATCCAGACCATCGGTCTAAACTGAGTACCCAAAGAATTGTTTAATATGGACAAATCCAATTTGCTGATAATGAATGGTTTGTCCAGTTCAGTTGTGGTTTTGCCCTCGTCACTCTCAGCGGGGGCTTTACCGTTCCAACTAATTTCAACGGGTATTGTATTCATGTACATTCACCTCCTTTAATAAAAGAACAAAAGAAAATAACAGAGTGGGGCCAATGGCCCCACTTCTATTTCTTTCTTCACAGTAGCATACAATTATTCGTTGAACGGGAATACTTCATTAACATCGTTGAACATATTCTTGACGAATTCTATCTCATCGTCCAGTTCCTTACCAGTCAATACACCAACATAGCGGGCACCGTAGAATTCTAAGATGTATACATCATATTCACGCCAGTCACGACCGAACAACTTATCAAACATCTTGACAACACTCTTCAGACAGCACTTAAGCCAAGTTGCTGCGTCATCGCCATAATCATGTCTGTAATCTTCAATGTCATCAAGTGCATCCCATAAGAGATGAATAAAATCAACGGAACCGTCTTCATCATCAATGAGGTAGCGAGCACCATCGAATTCATCATTGATAATGTCATAGATAGGTGCAATTGTGAATCTCGCACAATCTCTGAAATTGTCAAATGGGAATAATGGATCGAGTTCTGCAAATGCTAACGAAAATCCAATATTCTGAACGTTCATCGGATAGTAATCTTCCTGCTGAACAAATTCACAGATACTGTTGATATCTTCTAAATGATGATACCCTCTGGTGGTACTAGGAATATTCAATTCCACGAAAAATCTGATATAGAATCCTGGTACAATGTTTTTTGGTTTGTAAACGAAGGTCTTCTCGTAATATTCAATTTCCGAGCCTTTGCTTCTGAAACTATCAGAAAGTGGCCGTACACCAATTTCGTCTCCAATTTCATCAGCAAGACCATCAATGATTTTACAAACTTCTTTGTAGCTGTTGAGTCTGACGGTTGCTTCGTTTACAAATGCTTTGAGTTTCTTTTCCAACTCATCGATATACTTTCTAAGCATAATTAATTCCTTTCTTTAATGAGAGACCCCGCCCAGTTACGGGCGGGGTCATTTGCGAATGTTCGAACTATATAAACAGGGATTGTGAATTGTATTTCCCTGGGACTAAATAAGACAATTGGTTTCCCAATGTCATATTAATAGTACCTATATGAGAAATACAAAAAATGTCAATTTTCATGTAGTAGAGATTGGATGTTCAACAAGATATTCTTCTGACCTTTTTACAAATACATCCACATTCGGATTAAATCTCATAACAAAATCATTACTAAAATGGATATTATCATAAAGGCGGATAATCGGCACAAATGTTGTTTCATCATTACTGGAAATCTTGTAACCTCTCAAGCGCTCATCAATTTCAGGAATATTCATACACAACAGATCACGTAATACAACGTCACGTTCACCATCTCCGAAATCAAATGTTTCCCCAGTCACTGCACCAACATTGATCAACATCTTCTTTGTTCCTTTATACTTTTTTATCATTTCGATTTCTTCAGGACGACTCATCCACAACATTGTTGTCACAATCACATCTGCATTATCAATGTCCTTTTCAGAAATAAACTCCGTTGCATCTGGATAAATAAGTTTAGGGAGAACCCCATTCAGAAATAACTCACGTTCACCAGCGTTGCATCCATCCAAAAACTCCACATTAGTAGATGTTCCGATTGGCATTTCAACCATGTGTACTTTGACAGTACGATTTTTGAATTCAGACATAAAACATACCTCCATAATTTAATTTCAATTGAGTTAAATGCTATCAAATATATAAAATCACCAGAATGTAAAATCTTTTTCGAAAGGAGAAACGAATTATGGATAACGAACAACGAATTTGGTGTAAGCTCATTTCGTGTGGTTTCACCAAAGCTGGAGCAGCTGGTTTAATGGGCAACTTGTATGCGGAATCGGCATTAAACCCACATAATCTCCAGAATACGTACGAACGTCCATTGGGGTATGATGACGAGTCATATACCAAAGCTGTCGATAATGGATCTTACCAGAACTTCATTCGTGATCAAGCTGGATATGGTTTGGCACAATGGACACATCATTATCGCAAAGGAGCATTGTTGACATATGCCAAGAATCGTAATTCGTCCATTGGCGATTTGGATATGCAACTTGACTTCATTATCTATGAATTGGAACATGACTTCCCTGCTACGATTATCGGAGTTCTTCGTTCAACAAACTCTGTTGCAGAAGCATCCAATATTGTTATGACCAATTATGAGAACCCTGCTGATCAATCTGATGCGGCAAAAGCTGGTCGTGCTGCATTTGGTACAAGATTTTATCAGAAGTATGTTGACACGTGCATAGATGATGAAGTTGTATTGGATGAACATCCACCCCTTCCACAACAACAAGGAGAGATCAATATGAGTACAAAATTACGTGGTATCGATGTATCAAAACACAATGGAAAAATTAATTGGGATACATTAAAAGCATCTGGTCAAGTTGATTATGTCATCCTCAGAGCTGGTTATGGAAAACTAACATCTCAAAAGGATCAAACATTTGAAACCAATTATGCAAATGCAAAACGTGTTGGGATTCCAGTTGGTTGTTATTGGTTTTCCTATGCAAAGAGTGTTACCGAAGCACAACAAGAAGCTCGTGCATTCTTAGAAGTCATCAAAGGAAAACAATTTGAATATCCTGTGTATTTGGATCTAGAAGAAGAATCCCAATTTAAGCTTGGTAAGAATGTATGTTCTGCAATGGCGATTGCATTCATGAATATTGTACAACAAGCTGGTTACTTTGTTGGGATCTATTCTTCCAAGAGTGGGTTCACATATATGAATGATACGGTAAAGACCGATTATACTGTATGGGTTGCTCAAATCAATATTGCACAAACCACATATAGTGGAGCATATGATATGTGGCAATATTCTTTCACAGGTAGTATTCCGGGAATCAATGGTAAGGTTGACTTGGATTATTGTTACAAGGATTTCCCATCTATCATCAAAAGAGTGGGATTGAACGGATATCCAAAGAACAGTAACAATGGTGGTGATAGCACTGGTAGTGGACCAGAGTTAGAACCACCTCCTGCACCAATTGTTGTCGAAACAGCCCCTGATATTTCCCAAGTAACACAGAAAAATGACGAGAAGACAAAAAAGAAAATCACATTGATTATTGATGATCATCAATACTCTGGACTACTTGAAGAAGACTAAAAAAATGAACAAGAAAAACACCCCGGCTAAGCCGGGGTGTGTTTTACATCTGGTATGTTGTCAATCAATCATCAATATTGACGTCACCGCCAATGTTGATGGTCAGATTGATACCACCACTGATTGTGATGTGATCACCCTCGGTGATATCTCCAGTCTTTGCATCAAGAGCAACCAGACCGAGGTCACCAAAGATGTCATTGTCATCCTCATCATCTTCGGCAACATCATAATGGCAATGCTCTTCGGCAGCAGCATTCGTTACAGCATTCATTGCAGCATCATGCTTTGATGCGAAGAAATTGTAAATCTCACCCATCTGTTCAGGTGTGATACCACAATCATCCTCGTCATCCTCTGCATTGTCATCCTCTGCATTAGTTTCGGATTCATCGTCCTCATCGAAGAGATTGTCCAACCCATACGGCCACACAATTGCTTCGCCAACGAGCTCGGTGAAATCACCGTACATGTCAAGGAGAAACTCCTGTGCATCGGTGCTTTCAACTACAGCGTCGTAAAGCTCCTGCAGTTTCTGCAGAACCTGAAGTACACCGTCCTGATTGAACGGGACTTTGAGCCCGCCAACTACAGCGGTGTTGATAGTTGCAGGGTCAGTGTCCGGCAAATCCATCAGGAATGCCTTAGCATCCTTGTGGAACTCTCTGAATGCCTTTTTGCGCTGTTCCAGCTTTGCTGCAGCAGCCTCTGTACGGCGGATGGAACCTGCCAGTGTCCAGATGTCGGAAGCCAAAGCCTCCATGGTTTTCTTGTTTGTGTTTTCAGTCATCATCATAATGACTCCTTTCAAATAAGATCACAGATCAAATCATATATACGCGGTTGATGTTATCTCACACAAGATTCTCTCTATGTCACATTAATAGTACATATATGAAAAAATAAAAAAATAGGAAATATTATTGATCATTTGGTCAATGTCATGATAACATTGTTTTTGATGGAATCGAGGATGATCAAACAATCAGTCACAACTCGTTCCATAAAATCGTATTCGTTTTTATTTGCTGCTAACATATTCTGATAGATGATAAGATAATCCATTGCATCCACACCGAGATTAATAAGATGCTTCATTGCCAGATTATACATATTTGATGCATAATCTTGTTGCATTTTAATATAATAAGCAATATAATATGAGATATAGGCATGCAGTAATTCGTTGTAATTATCAATGCTTTCTTTGATCGCCTTCGAACGATCATTAAATGTTTGCTTTACACAAACTTCTTTTCCACCATATACTGTGACAACGCAATTGATTTCAAGTGGAGTGGTGGTTGGATGGCTTACGGCAAGCAATCCATCATTAATTAAATCGGTAACCATTTCAGAATCAATATCTAATAACATACCTTTCTGACGATAATTGTGGATATCATCTTCAGTGGGAAGTTGTTTCCCGAGTTGCTTCATACACTGCAACATATAACGATATTGAGGGATCTGCCAGTTATCGCAATAATTACTATCCGGATTAATCATGTCCCATACTTTCATAGCCATTTCAATATTAATCGTTGTTTGCTCCGTAAAATCAAATGAATTGTGGAAATGAAACATGATCAATGCGAATATACAGGTTTCATCATCCGCATATGGGTGATGTTCTTTCATAAGGGTTAACAGGTCTGATTTTGTTTGTTTCATATTAATCATTCTCCTTTCGAGATTAAAATTGTAATGAGCTGTTAGATAAAACCCATCAATAATTTACACAATTAAGGAGATGATACCATGGCAGGTACATTAAGTGAATCCGTAAATGTTGCTATGAATCGAATTTTGGAAATCGATCCGCATGATATTAATATGACATTTTTGCAAACAATGTTTGCGGCTCATCATAATCGAGAAAATAATACATTTCAAGAAGCAAATTTCAAACCAACTACAAAGATTTTGTTAACACCCAAGCAATATCAATACGTCAAAAAACCAACTGAAACAACGATTGGTCGATTAATATTGAATCGATACTTGTTGGAAATGAATGGAATTTTGGAGTTTCTGGATTATTATAATAATCCCATTGATAGTAAAGGTCTAGATAATCTAAACACAGAAGTGAACAATCTTGTTTTGGAAGATAAGATTACGACGGATCAATTGGTTGATTACATCGATGCCCGCGATAGATTGGGATTTTGGGTTGCTGGATTCCTGACCGTATCCATCACACCGGCATTGTTATTACCAATGGACAATGTGAAAAAAAGAAAAGCGGAATTGTTTAAACAGCATCAAGCAGAACTAGAATCCGATAATCCCGTTACACAGATCATGGCGAATAATGCAATTGAAAAAGAATTAATGGACATTGTTCGTGAGAATTTAAAAGCAGATTCAGGTTATGATTTCTACCGTAGTGGTGACGGTAATTTGGATAATAACTATAAAACGATCAATGTTATGAGAGGTGCCGTATTTGATCAGGCGACCAAAAGATATCATATTACAGAATCATCATTGATGGAGGGTATCAAACCGCGTGACATTACACCATTTGCAAACTCTGTGATTGCGGCCGCATATCCATCAGCCGTAGGTACTGCAGAAGCGGGATATATGTCAAAACAGTTAATCGCGTTATTACAATCGGAACATATTGATCCAGATCCCAATTCTGATTGTGGAACGCAATCAACCATTCCGGTTAGAGTTACGAAGAGTAACAAACAATATCTTGCTTTTCGTAATATCAAGGAAGGTGGAAAAGTAAAACAGACTACCTTACATAATATCGGAGATTATGTTGGTCAAACAATTAATCTGTATTCACCGCAATGTTGTAGAAATAAAACCATTTGTGCAAAATGTGCAGGTAGGCTATTCTATGATATGGCGGGTGGTGAAGTTGTTAATATCGGAATGCTTATGTCAGTCATTACGCAAAAAATATTGAACCTAAAATTGAAATCTAAACATGACCTTTCCCAGAAAGCTGGATTCATGAATGCAGAAGATACTTTCTTGAATCCAACTAATGCTGTGGAAGTTACAGAAGATGGTTATCTTCGTGCAAAACAACATATGAAGATTCATGTACCAAAAACAACCGATGAGATATCATCTTATTATATTGAATCAACATTTATACATTGCCTTGGTGTTGCACCTGTTCGGTTCTATGATGCACATGGTGGTGAACAAGGTACTAATCTAATGACTGTTCCGACAATGGTCGACTTATTGATTTACGGTGATTTACAAGAAGATGAAAATTACTATATTCTTTCCTATGAACCTGGAGCCAATATCGTATCATTGGGCTTCCAACAAAATGTACAGAATGTTTGTGAGTATTTTGAACTAATTTATCTTCACTCTAGAATTCCAATTATCCCATATCATCTGATGACGGATATGATGTTCCGTAATCTGGAATTGAACAAGATTGACTTAGATGGACCATCACTGGTATATGAATTATTGGCAAGAAGACTTTGTCGATATGGTAGAGATACATTTGCATTTGTTTATGGTGCTGATCCAAAAATAAATAAGATGGCTTACGAAAAGCTTCCGTATCGTGAAGCAGTGCAACAAGCTGGTACATTACAAGCGATCGTATTCGAAGACATCTCCAAAGGTATTAATGTCAACTTAGCATCGGCATTAAATGGACATGAACCAGAAGAAACACCATTAGATGCAATCATCAGAGCATAAAAAAAAGAATCCCCCGGCTAAGCCGGGGATATTCTTATTCATCACATTCCATAGTAAATCCATTGATACACTTTACAACGGGAACATATTCCTCTTTTTCATAATCATAATTAAACATGATTGAAAAGTTTTGTTCGTCTACATTATCTGGCATTGGAGTATTGTCGATCTTTTCCAGTGCTTTTGCAAAAGCATCATGGAACTGATACAATCTAATGCGATACTGGTAAAACGTTTTACAACCCATACGTTTCATCAGTTTCTTTCTCAATCTATATTTCATACGGAATCTCCTTTTGAGAAATAGTCATATTCCAGCCATCCCCCAGCAGCATTTTTGTGTCCATTTCCATTGAAATACTCTTTACAGCATTTTGCACAATCGAATTCGGAATCACCACTGGAATAGAAGGTATATCTCCATTTCTTCATATTACCATCGTAGGCATACTTAACAACGAACGCATACTTGTTAATCAACTCACCGAACAAACGAGAATTACCAGATGGACAATTTACTGCATATCCCTTATGACCATCGATTTCTACTTCAAAACCACTATGACGAATACGTTCATTTTGTTTTTCTTGATAACGATAAATCACTTCACCATTTTCCACCATATACGCTGTTTTTGTGATTCTAGAGAACAAATCTGTCCAGAATTCAACATTCTTTGGATGGTTATCTTCCATTCCATATGCTAATGCAAAATATTTGCTATCCGGAAATTTATGTCTCCATACATCGTTGTCATCAATATACCGAATTGCCATGGGAACAAAACATTCTCGCATATTTTTCTCCATAGGATAGAATCCGATATGTGAGTAATCTTCAGTAAAGTCAACCGGTATTTCATTTGGATGCATTCTTTCGTCATCTGTCATATTTGCATACACCCAAGTCAGCATTGATGCAGAAACATCTGCACGATAGTAGTGAATAATCTGATCCAATAATACCTTATCTCCGTCATTAAGCTGATCAATATATCTCTCACCACCAATATGATGATCAATATGAACAATCTTGCAATCATGTGATAAGAATTGTCGAATCGCATTCATAATGATGTCATCCATTGCCAAGTCCACGATATATACATTTTCCTTATCACGGATATGATCTGGTTCAAGATTCAACTTACCATCATGATTATATTCAATAAAGTCCTTATCAGGATCAAAAGGTTCAAATGGGTTGCGGAGCAACCCATTGACAATTGCAGCGGCACAATGACCATCTGCATCATTATGGTGTAAAATTTTCATCTTCTAAACCTCCCAAGTGTCTGTTTCTTAAATCTCTCATACATTGAACCTGTGAATCCGGGTGTCTTGTCAAATTCATTGTTACGACGACTAACCGTCGGAGCAGACGTACCAATGATCTTTGCAATTTGCTGATGACGCAATCCCAATTCATACAAGAGATGAATGGACATCACCTGTTCATCATGTGTCTTCACATCGAGATTGTAGATCCAGTAGTTCTTATAATTAGCTCTGCTAACTGTTTCATTTGTAGCATTCATTCTCTCATGACGAGTATAGAACCAGATGATCATTCTCTTTAACACGGGTGTCTTATAATAGATTCTCAGCATTGGTTCTTCTGTCAACGGATCAATACAACGCTCTACCATATAAAATCTCTTCGGATCAAAATCAGTAATGTGGAGAAATGCATTTGTGAGTTCAAATAATTCCTGCTTCATAAATGTGACCTCCTTCAAAATTAACCATTATTCATCATCGTCATCCATCAATGTTTTCAAAAATGCATCAATCTCGTCCTTACTAACGAAATGGACATCGACGTCTTCACCAAACAATTCTTTGATAAATTCATTCATACCATCATAGAACTTTTCCCTCTCGTCATCCATTGTTTGGGTCATCGTTTTCTCAGTTTCTTTGATTTCCTTTTTCTTATCCGGTGATGAAGGATCGAAGAATTCATCAGGAGACATTTCACCACTGAGATACTTGTTGATACGCTCGAATTCCTCATCGATACGCTTGTGCATCTCATCATGTTCCTTGGAAGAGATATAGCATTTAGCATCCTTATCCTCAGACTGATTATTTGATACTTCCTTCTTTACATCCTTCTTTTTATCATTATCAACATTAATGGAATTATCGGAGTCTTTGCTATTCTCAGCAATCTTTCTATTGAGCTGTGGTCTGTCATTGTCAAGCATATGAATACTGATATCACGAAGATTCCACAAATACTTCTTAACGAACTCCTGATCATGTTCGATGTCGGAAAAGAGAACAGGCAGTAATCTTTTAAGATGAAACAAAATCGGAATAGCAACCTGCTTAATATGTGGATGAGCATTCGGCGCACATCTTAATTCAAGAAAATGTCTCCAAGCACGAATGTTCATTGTGACTTTCATGGTACACTTCAAGCTGTTGTTTAATACTGATCTGGCCTCCTGTGGTGTTGCACCATTTTTCAAGAGTTTATTGTAAGCTTCGACACTTGATTCACATGCGTCTTTCCAAATGAAGAATCGATCAGACATCTTACAACGATAAGTCAGCTTATTATGATACTCTTCAATTCTAGCACGCTCGTCATATTCAATTGGTCTGATGAATGTCATTTCCGTCTTACCATAATTGCAATAACGTGTACTTTCGACAGAATAAGAACAACCGATTCTATGTCTGGTTAACTCCGCCAACACGCCACGATCAGTTACAATCTCAGCAGTCAAAGAAACATGTTCCAGAATACTTGTATGTCCGCTCTTAATACAGTTTGCAATCAGCTTATCTGCAGTTTTCTTTTCAGGATTAGCTTTATCTTCAGACTGATAACATGTTCTTGCACACGCTTCCAGCTTTGTCATAATTTCTTCAGGGATAATTTCGTCAATAAATTTAACACTAGGCTCGATAATTTTCATAAAAATAACTCCTTTCAAGATGGATGGGGAGATGAACTTCTCCCCATCAAGTTTTACATACAATTAGTTTTCGTTCTTATTGTCCGGATTACCAAAATGGAAGTTGGACATCTGATCGGACATCATGTTGATCATCTGATCGATTGTCATACCATGGGTCGGAGCAGTCAGAACCTCTACCTCAGCGACACGAAGGATTGTGGTAATCAAACTGTTGGAATCATACAACATAATCAATGCCTTTTCCACAATCGAAAGATCCGGGCGAAGGTCATAATTAATTTCGGGTACACCAACAGACTTGAAGAACTTTGTCACAGTCTCAATCGCATCAAGTGCCAATTCCTCACGGTGCTTTTCATCTGTCTCACTTGCAAGTTTGAAGCATGTCGTTGTTGTCGCAAGGGAATTGTTAATCAGATCATCACGGGCATTCTCCCAGATTCCCTGCCAGTTCATTTCGTCATAATTAATGTTCAACGTAATGCCAGATGCGAGATATACTTCCAATACTTCTTTTTCGTCACTCGTTGTAGCGTCATTTGTCGCTTCTACTTCAGGAGCTTCGGTCTGTTCCGGAGTATTGGTCATTGCCTCATCCAGAAACTCTGCGGTTGTTTTGATTTCTTCACTCATTGTGAATTCCTCCTTGTTATGTGATATATTTATACTGTTGACGATAATGTAAAAACAATTCCGTCTCCAATACATACAAAAGATATGTATATCTTAAAAATAAAAATAGAAAGGATGTGTGGTTATGGAAGGTTCGATTATTGCAATTACATCATTCGTCACAGTAATTAACAATGCTTTGATCTATATTGCAAGTACCACGTTTGGTTTCGATATCAGAAAATACATTCCGATGGTATCTGTGATACTCGGATTGATTATGGGTGTGATCGGATATTATTCTTCAAATATTGAAATGGGATCAAATTTAATGGAAGCTGTATTTATCGGTGTATCTGCTGGTTCTGCAGCAACGGGAATTAACCAGATTGGAAAACAGATGACAAAGGATAAATAAGTGGGGGCATATGCCCCCACATCATTACTCTTTCTTTGTCTCGAATAATCCAACAATGGTGTTTGCCGTAATAATCGCATCCATCAACAATGTGGTTGATAACCGATAATCATCGACATTCATATGAAAATAATATGCCAATGGAACACCCATATTTGCGAGATACGTAGATGCTTGTGAAATCGCATTCGACTGTACTTCTTCACGGTGTTCATCACCAATCACAATGACATCTTGAAGCATTGCTAATAATTGATTAATGTCATTCTTAAAAGTTGGAATATTCTTTTCTACATGATCCTTGAATATCTGAACAACACATTCACGATTGTTTGATAAGTTGAATGTGACATTCATCTGCTCCATCTTTGTTTCTTTTTTGTCCATAAGTTAATCCTCCTTTGGTTCTGTATCATCTTCCCATGTGATATAATTTGTTTTCGTCGCTAATTGCTGGAATAATTTAGATCTGGATTTTAACCAGTATCGATCCATTCGAACAGATTCATCATATACATCGTAGAAGTGGCATTGTTTTCCACAATAACGGATTCTTCCGAATACTTGTTTTGCGGTGACTTTTGATACAAACGGAGAGCAATTGATGATATCTGTAATTCCAGGGATATCCGTTCCTGTACCACACGATGCAATTGTTGTGACAATGACATCGGAATGCTTATTCTCTTCATTCTCTGCTTTTGTATTCTTGGAATTGATTGTTCGTATTGTTAAATCATATGGGAATGATTCATCATAATTCAAACCTTTTGTCAAGAAGTATGCACACTCTGTACACAAATCAATCAATGGCATGAACAATAGTACCTTTGCATCCGGATCTCGTTCATAAATGAGCTTTAAAATATCACGACAACATTTGAAATGTGTTTGCTTTTTGTCATAAGCAATCACCCATTTTCCATAGGTTGCTGGATTCATGCCACGTCCGCCTTCTACTTTATATCGAACGATGTTCGTTTTTGCATGTGTATTGACTTGAACAATGTTGTATTCCACCCATTTGGATGGTTGGTTCGAGGTTAATAACATAGATGGTTTGTAGAATGTTGTATTGGCAAAGACATGTCGAAAGATGGAATTCTCCGCTTTGGTAGAACGACCATCGGTTGCTGTGAGATACAAGTTTCTTCCTACATTAAATACAAAATCCATCATTAACGTATCACGGAATTCCAAATGTGCTTCATCAATAATCTTTAATCCAATCCCAAGATTCTTGGTAATATTCCCAGCATCTTTCAGATTTCCAATTCGTTTTAATCCAGCACGAAATGTTGCATGTGTCATCAGGTATACATCATAATCAAATTCATGATTATCATATGCGATATCATATAGCTCTTGAGAATCTGCAATCTCATGAACCTCATCATCTGATAACCCACACATGTTATACAATGAATTCAACCATTGCTTTCGTAATGAATCACGATGCATAATAATCAGTGTTTTCATACCATATTGACACGCTGCAACACCTGAACAATAAGTTTTGCCATTTAACCGAAACCGGGATCTTTTACTAAGAATATTTGTCTGTCATTCTGATTGGACTCATGATGATTTCTTCCAACGATAAAATTGATACAATCCACTTGCTCGTTGTTACGAGGAGCGACAATCTCCTCGTATTCAAATTGCATGGGACGAGCATCATCCGCTGGTTCATGAATTACTTTCGCATTTCCCAATAATCGATGAATATAACTAATGTCAACTCCTTTGTGGAAGTATAACAAGTCTTGTGTTTCATCATAGATATATCCCAATGTCTTGGTTTCTTCTACATACTCATCATCATACGTTAATAAGTTGATAAGTGGTGTTAACAGTTCAGAAGCTTCTCCTCCGGGGTATACAGTGACAGACGTACATCTTACATGAATTTCAAACCCAGTATTCATATGGCATCACCTCCTTTCAAATTCTAATATATTAGTTGAGTCCACACTGACGATAGATCTCTTCTAATTCTTCGTTTGTGAATCCTGCATAGTCGTTGGCACGTTTCTCTGCGGGAATCTCATTGTAATACATCATGTTGCAAACGTATTTGACATCTTCTTGGGTTACACCTTTCCATTCACGATTGCGGTAGTCATCCATCTTCTTATGAACTTCCTTATCGATTCTAGTTTCATCTTCTTCTTGTTGATCAAATTCGTCATTTGTCATTCCGGATTTCATGATATAATCAATCATATGCCCGAGTTCATGACGAACCATCAATGTGAAATGTCTCAATACTACATCTTCTTTACCGGGATTTCTTAAGAGGGTTCTGCAAATATCATCCAATGATACATAAATCACAACATGATCGCAAACCAATATTCCGTCATTAATAATTCCATATGAACAATTCGCCATCGCTGGAGTTTTAGCACTCAGATAATGACGATTCTTAATGTCATTGAGAATTGTTTCGTGAACATCATCCTCAGTGTATCCCTTGATATTCTTTAATCGATCCATTTCAAAATTGAAAAATTCACATTCATGACAGATGACCATATCAATTTTCAAGTCGATGTTACCAAACTTCTCACGATGAGATTTTACGGGATCTGAGTCTAAAATACGATTAACTTCTTTTCCTGCAAATTCTACAAGTTCATCGGAAATGTCATATTCATTTTTGATCATAATAAAACTCCTTTCAAATGAATGTCCCGGGATATCCCGGGACATAATGGTTTACTCTATTAAAGTATCACTATGTTGGATTGTTTATTCAATAATTACATGACGGCAAATAAGTCAGAGTAATCATAGAATCGCTTCAGTTCTTCCTGTGTGAAACCAGCCTTCTTATTGCCGCAATTTCATTGAACATGAGATAGTGCATTGGAATTCCATCGATCATCAATAAGCTAGATCTAGACATCTTCTTTCTCGAATTTTCCATATTCTGAATTTCATTGAGTGTTTGTAAATCATATTTGGATGCAACCTCTTTTCTATAAAACAGAAAGTCTTTATATGACATTCCGATATATGTCATAAAATTCAGACAATGGCCGAATTCATGGCGAAGCATCAGTTTACAATAATCGAAGAACTCGTCCAATTTGTCAGGGTTCTTTGCAATAAATTCATAGATAAAATCCTTGATAATATATATTACAAAAGTATCGATGTGAACTGTATCATCATCTTCATAATTTGATTCCATACAAGTCAACATTGCACCAGATCTGTATTTGCGATGTGCATATTTTAATTCATTGATAACAGACTTCTTGTTGAATGAAACAAAACCACTATCATTGTTAGAAGAAATGCTGTCATAATTCAGGATGTCAATAATTCTTGATTGCAATAATTCTGATGACCATTTCCATTTATAACAAAGATCGACACCTTTAAGATTATCGAGGTTTTGTTTTCTAAATTCTTTCTGGAACTTCTTTAATGCCTTTTCAAATTCAACACAAGATTTAATTTGTTCATTCATAAAATTTCCTCCTTAAATTATGCCCGGGATAATCCCGGGCATTATCACACATTATTCAACAGATGCTCTGATAACTTTTACCCCAGGTACATGTTTCGGACGAGTCGGTGGAGTATTCATCGTTGTCGGTTGGATGCTTTCTACATTGATAGATGATACACGACCATCTGCATGATTCAGCGTCACTTTCTGGTCTTTCGATACACAGAATACTGCAATCAAATCATCCTTCTCTGTCAGCTTGATGATGGGACGGAGATCACCAAACTTCTTACCAGATATCAGGAAACGAGATTCATTCACTCTTACTCTTCCCAATTGGGTCACATACATCAACAATGGCTTCTTGGGATTGATCATAAACATTCCAGCAGTAACATGATCCTTGACAATGAATTGGCCCTGTGCATCCACACTCAATACTTCATTCAGATCTGATAACGAGAAACGTTTTCCGAATCCATCAGTTGTATACAATAACAAATCACAATCATCATTATGCACTTCAATAATGGATACAATCTCTTCATCAGCATCTAATGGAATGATGGGTTTTCTTGTTGCATTGGATGGGATCTTGTTAATCGGCATATACTTGATTCGACCTTTATTGCTAAGAATGACAATCTTGTTCGTATCATTGGATAATGCGGTAATACATCTACCCATCTGCCCTTTGCCAATCGATGTCATCGTCACTTTCGTACTATGGGGAACCTTATTGGTGTCTACCCAAATAAAGTTCCCCTTCTCATCAATCAAACATACATTGTCACCAGTAATTGGAATCACATCCGATGACAAATGTTCAGGATTCTCAGTCTCGGTGAAGATCAATGAACCATTTGGGAGAATTTGAACAACACCGATATTCGGATTCTCATCGTTATTTCGATTGATGATTTTACTTCTTCTTGGATAACCATATTTCTGTTTAATCTCTTTCAGTTCATTGATAATGACATCGTTGATCTTTTGAGGATCCTTGACAATATCTTGGATTCCTTCTAATTCATCTGTCAACTCTTTAATTTTCTTTTCTGTCTTTAAGAACTCTTCATGAGTCAACTGGTACATCTTTACTTCACCCATATACTTTGCTTGAGATGTGGAGATATGACCATCAAATTCTTTAACCAATGCTGGAACGATTTCATCACGTGTCTTACAGTTCTTAATCGTGTTGATTGTCGTTTGTAAATGATCCGGAGACAACATGAATGACTTACCTTCTAACATGTTCAGTTCCGTTGTCAATACAACAACTCTTCTCAAGAACCATGAACGTTTTACTTGCACTCTTGTTCGAATCCATGCTAACAAGATTTGTTTCACATTATATTTACGAGTCATATTCCCATCGACAACCACCATGTTTCTTGTTGAAATAGCAGTTCGTAATCCATCCACACGCTTAAACAGCTTATTCAGAACTTGATACAAGTTACATGGTTTACAACGAATCACATATCTTACTTCACCTTTGACAAGGTTTGATTCATCATCAGCGGATACAATTTCAGGAATTGGATTATTGGAATCCTGGATGGCACACAATCTTTTGTGAATATCAGTTAAGAACTCTTTGTATGGAGTATTCTTGAACGTAATGACATAGTTTACATTATCGATATCAAATGTGGATTGCATCCAAAATGATTCTGGGTCTTTGATGATGATATCACAACCAGTTGGTGAATCCGGAACCAATGTAACGTTCGCTTTTGAATTCTTTAACAGTTTAATGGTTGCATCCGCAATCTCATTCAAATTATACGGATAAATGTCACTTGATAACGTATATCCAATGCCCATGCTTCCATTCAATAATACAATCGGGAATTTAGATGGGAAACGCACGGGTTCATATGCGGTGTTGTCATAGTTCGGTCGCATATCTACTTTCCCATCGAATTCCGATAACAATACATCATATGCAAATTCGGAGATAGACACTTTCCAGTATCTTCCAGCTGCTGAGTCATAACCGGTTGTTGCCGTACCAGCATTCCCATGTGCTGTCAATAATGGGATGTTGTTGGAGAATGTCTGAGCTAATCCAGCAAAGATATCTTTCAATCCCAATTCACCATGAGGAGAATACTTCAATGTTTGCCCTCCGACAGTCGCAACAGTCGCTGCTGTGTTCTTAGCATAATTCTTGTACATGGTGTAGATGATACGACGATGGATCAATTTCAATCCATCGTACACATCGGGAATGCTTCTCTGGAGATTGACATTTACGCCATACAGCATAAGATATCTTTCTGCAGTGGGATACATCTCAGCTGTCAATTCCTCATTTTCAATCATAAGGTAATCACCTTTCCTTTCTTCATTTAAATGGTACCTATATTCGCATCAATAAATTCAAAATATTCCGTAATCGATGGACAATTGAACCAGTTGTACATAACAGATGCAATATTACCGTTCTTGTAGGTGTTGATAATCGGTCCACTCATGTCTTTCTTATGAGCATTCCCATGTGTGTCATACCAGAAATAATTCTGATTGAACGAACGGTTACGACACTGGTTGTCGATGAACACACTATTGTTGATCAAGCACTTATATTCCAACGCCATCGGGTCTTGGTTCTCACCCATCTTTGTGGATGGATAATAACTTTTTGCATCTGCATCTGATGCTCCATACATGATGTTGTTTACTTGTTTCCCGTTGATGATCAAACCAGTCTTAGCGTTCAAGGCTGGTTCTGCAACAAATGCACCCTCATAGCTTGTGTCAATTCCAACTGGTACTAACAAACGACAAGATTGCACAAACCCTTCTTTCTCAAAGTAATATTCTCGAGAATTACGAACAATATGTGTCTCTTGAAAGCACTTTGAGAACTGTGTGCAAAACGAATACGATCTTGATGCAAATGCACCAGCATCTCCACTATTGATTGCGACGGCTAACTGTGCAACGGTATCACGCATATTATACAACAGAAAATTGATAAAGTCTGTGTATGCGAATTCACGGAATGTACCGCTTTTCGTATCGGATAACTTTGTGATTCCCGCAGTTGTCTTTGCAATATAATTCAAAGAGTAGGCCCTAAGATTTGGTTGGGACTTTCTTGTTGCTGCATACAGTCGTTCTTGACAAAGATACTGAGTATAGGATGACGCATAAAAGAAGTCTTTCGAATCTTTAATCGTTGCTTTGGAATTCTTATCTTGAGAGAAGTACAATGTTCCAGTCTTAAACTCCTCAGGAATGAAGAAGTCGTGTGGGTCATATCCCAACCATGCGATTCGATTCATCAAGTAATTATCATCAAACGGAGCATTCCATGAGAACGTAAACCATGGACGATATTTGTTGATATAATCAAATATCAGTTTGATCATATAGATTTCTTCTTCATATTTGAATAAGTGTAATCTGATTTCCCATCCACCAATATACTTCTTATTGTCTTTATCCGTATCGATAATCTTCTTCTTGAATTCCTCCTGATGGTTATTCAACCATTCCCAAGCTTTTGTTTGCTTATATAATAATTCATGAAACTTTGGATGCATTTGTGATTTGGGTCTCGGTCCTAATACAAATAACACCGCAATCTTCTGCTCTTCCAATAATAATGATACCGCATTGATTGGTTGTGGTGCTTGTTGATAATCACGTGGATCAATACTTCGATCCAATACATCCACCTCAATATCAAGATATGCTGATTTTACCTTTGAGATGTCATAATCCTTTCCAAACTGATTTAACCATCTTAAACGAAAATACACATCTTCTTTGAAATCGCCTTTAAACACCCATGGGCATTCACACATCTTACGTTTGAGATCAAACCATCCAACTTGTTCTTTTAGTTGATCATATAAGTTCTCCCATTCTCCACCAGCCTCTTGAGCAATAACCTGTGGAATATGGGATGCTTTACAATAAACCGGATAACAATCTTTGATTTCTGCTTGTGCAATCTGATATGGGTATAAATCACGAAGTTCCTTTTTCAAGAACCAGATGTCGACAATCGGTTTCTCATATTTGACTTCCAATCGGCAAGTAATTGCATCATAGTATACAACCTCGAATGCTTCTTCTGGCTTTCTGACATAACGCACATCAAACAACATACTTCCTTCTGGATAGTCCAAAGGTTTTGGCTCGGCGAAGTACTTAACACGTTTATCCATACTATTCCTCCTTTACTTGTTTAAGGTATTAATCTGTCTATCTCCTTTCTTTCTATATTATTATATTATAATAAGATTGACCTCCGGTCAATTAAACAATATACATGTCCAAAAAGAAAAAAGTTAGGGTAACATACAAAATCAGCATCTCTATATATTTCTATTTTTTTCATTTCTTCATATATATATGATTTATGTGCATAAAGGAAACTGAGTGTTTATTCGGTCATATTTGGGCGGATACATTCAGTAAGACATACCGGTCATACTAGGTGCGATAATACAGCACTGTGGATGATCATGGATGAGTAAAACGATTGGGGTCTATATGAGCCCAATCGTAGTTCGTATTGTAGATATCGTGAACGGGTATCTTACAATACGAACCTTTTATGTTTGGCAAATATCCAGTTCAATATTTGCCAATCAGATATATTTTCTTTTGAACCGGATGTGAAAAATCATCCGTTATTTAGTCCCAGGGAAATAACAATCACAATCCCTGTTTATATAGTCCGAACATCCGCAAATGACAAAAAAGGAGGAAACCCATGGATCATTTAATCCTTGAGGTAGGAACACGTCCGTTGACAATTGAAGAACGCTCCCACATTGGAACATATTGGAAGAAGTTCTCGGAATTGGAAAAAATGGAAGTCGCTGCTCGTATCAGAGGCGTTTCCAAATCGAAAACAAACTATGTTGAATTATTTGTCGAGATAGTCAACATAGTCCACGAACTCGACAAGAAATATGCGTAACAATAAATTGGTCGGAACCGAGTTATTCTCTCACGGGAATACATCACCATCACGAGGTGGTGAGGCGTCACAGGCCTACCTGCATTGTGGTACATTCGCATCACGAGCGAGGTGAACCATCACAAGGAATTTGAGGACAGTCCTCTATCACAAATGCAGTTCCGATAACATATCCCCGGCTGTCATGCCGGGGATATATACGCATAAGCCATAGAAAGGAGTAATGAAGTATGGCAATGACAGATGAACAAATCCAGGAATATATCAATAAGAGTATTGAAGCAGGTATCAATGCAGCAATTCCACAGATTATCCAAGCTATGACAGCTGCAATGAACAGTGGTTCTGCTTCAACACAGACGAATGGCAATCCTGGTAACACAATCCTGATACAAAATCCACAGGCTCAAAATGGATATGGAAGTATGACCATGGATCAGATTATGAGTCTTCCACCAGAGCTCAGAAATGCAATCTTCGGTATTGCGATGAAGAACTCAGAATCAGACGTTGATCGATTGAATAATAAAGTTGATCAGTTAGCTGATGCATTGACAATGTATATGTGGCAGGCGAATTCTCAGAACAACAAGGGCCATTCAACAGGTCATAAGATTCTGAAGTGGGGGTCAATTGCAGCATTGATAGGTATTGGCGTTTACGAAGGTAACAAGCTGACACACAAGAATGATGGTGCTAAGTATGAAGCACTTGCTAATGCCGCAGTATCAATTGCTGAACTGAAGTATGGTGGAAGTAAAATCTAACACGTCTTAATCATGAAAGGAGGTGAGTTGTATGAAGTTGAACATCTTCGGTTTTGGAGATCTCAAGGAAGTAATCAAGAGCATTGCTTGAGAGGTCACATGAAGATTCACATGAAAGGAGGTTCTATTCATGAATATGTACCCTAACAACGAACACAAGAACGGTGTTGGTCTCGTTCCTTGTGCTAAGTAACAATTTTATGTGAGGGCTCAACTTGCCAAGAGCTCTCATTACATCCGACCGATATGATCTTGAACCTCTATGCTAGTAATGATATGCTGAGCGGTACCCCCAAGATCTATATTGCCGGATGGCTTACTGATTGATATATGGACCGACATGAGTATGCATTTCTTGTGTCGGTTTATTTATCTTAATTGAAATGAAATATGAGTAACCCGCTACTCAATTGAACAGGGGAGAATAGGAGTCTAAAAAATGAAAAAGAGATTAATTGCTAGCGCTTTACTTGGTGCGCTGATTGCTGATGATGTAAGACCTGCTAAGAAGACTGTTGTCATTCATGACACAACACCGAGTACAACCGAAAGACGTGTCGGCACTTATACAAGCAGCTATGGTCGTAACACACGCTACGGAAGTCATGAAGTGGAACTTATCGAGCGTCCACGCTATCTGGTAGACATTCACAATTTGGACAGCTTCTTCCTGAGTATCGAAATGGCAATTCACACATCCAAATCTGATTCCAATTTCAAGCGCCGTTTTGGACGTGAGTTAGCTTATGTGATTCTTGAAGGAACAAGCAGTGGTTGGAAGGGTAGCTTCATCATCACCTATCAGACTCGCATGGATTTGATCAAGCTTGTAAAAGCGTACGGTATTGCCGTAAGCATTCATTGTTCTGACCACGAGTATGAAGAATTGTACTATTCAATTATGTCTGCTTACAACGACCGTCGTACCAACGTTCTTTAATTTAAATTATTCACAAATGGGGGACTTGCGTATTTGCCGTCCCCCTTCTCATTTGAAAGGAGTAAATCATCATGAGAAAAGTGTATTTTATCCCAGACCGTGCACTTGGTTATGTTGACCCGGTGACAAAAACATTGAAACACAAACTCCAGTATGTTGACATCTCTGATGCAACATTCAACTTCATCAATTTGCTGTGTGATCATTGTGGAATTATGTCACATTATCACAAGAATTCCAGAAACATGTTCCGCAAGCTTGGTTCCGAGCTCACCTATATTGCAACAAATGGTGAGTGCAGATGTGGATATATTGCACCAGTTGATGTTTATAAGGACATTAAGATCCTTGTCAAGATGACTGGATTAAAACCTATCGTCGCAGACCACAAACAGTATGTTGCAATTGCCCGTGCCGTAATTGGTTTATTGGGTGAGGAAAACGGTCTTGTCGATGAAGTAGAATAAGGAGGTGATTCAAATGTTGGCAAAGACAAAGACAGCTGAAGCATTGCTGAAGTTTAGAAACGCATGCTATTTCATCATTATGATTGTTGCACTTGTTGTGGATGTGGCAATCGCAGATAAAACAACATCTGTATGGCTACATATTGGAGTTATCATCATCACATGCTTGGTTGTATTTACAGTACAGATGTTGACGGATTACATGCTTCTTCAGGTTTATAATATGCAGGTAGAGCGAGAGGCTTATGAACTTCAGCAAGCACTTCGTCAGATGCCGGATATCAAGGACATTGATCATACGATTCATGTCCTTGAAGAAATCCGTGATGCAAAAGCACCGAAGTGAAATGGGCCCATATGGGCCCATTTTTTCTTGGTCATTTTATGTATGTTACTCGGATGAAGCTGGGGGTTGAGAATAACCAGCTGGAGGTGTATCCGGTGCATCATTGTTATCATCCATATAGTGTTGAACAAATTTCGGTGGTTTTCGAAACTCTGGAAAAAGAATATCAGGTCGAGCTTTCACAAGCTCTTTTTCCAACCACTCTTGATAGCGCATACTATCATACACAACCCAACTCATTAATTGATTGATTTGATTCGACAATTCATTCACCTGATTTTTAAGAGCCGTATTTTGTAATCGAAGATCTTCGATTTCTTTTCGATAATTTTCGAACTCTTTTTGGTACGTTTGCGTTAGTTCAATCATTTGATTTTGGAAATGCTCATCGATTTTGATTTTGGTATCTGCTCTGGACTCTTCTATTTGTTGTCTCAGCTGATCAGCTTCCGCCCGGTGTTTGCGTGCTGATAAAATGGTAGTGACAACAGAAGAGATTCCTCCAGATCCGATGATTGCAACGACAAGTGTTACTATTAGCTCGGGATTCATATTGATCTCTCCTTTACGAATATTGATTGTGACGACGACACAATTATATTTGGGTGCGATCCTATGAACCCACACTTTAATATTTCGGGAGGTCATAATAAATGAAAAATAATAAAATTGAAACATATTACCCAGTGAAGACAATTATCAAAGGTGTGATTATATCAGCATTGGTTGTTACAACACTTTGGCAGGGTTATATGCTTTCGTACATGAAATCTGAAAACCAACGTCGTGATTATGAAAAGATAATTGCAGAAGGTAGTCAGAAACAAACTATCGTTTATGTGAATACAGTCAGTGGTGAACGTTCTGATGAAATCTCTGTTCTTCCTGCTCCAACGGAAATAGTTCCTCAGGAAACTCACGAGAGACTTTTAGCAACGACTAGTAAACCAATGAAAAGATATTCGTTTGATGTCGATAACCAACCAACATATGTCGACGGAGACTTTTTCATTGGTGCTTTAGTAACAGAAACGACAATGACTTATGTCAGTACAAAAGATGACTCTATTTACAGTGTGAATAGTCATCCGATTTATGCCGATTATCTTGGTGAATTCCATATTGATGGGTATCCTATGAATACAGAAGCAACAACTGCGACGGGAAACAAACCCATTGCTAATTATACTTGTGCGATGAATCCGATTAACATGAAAGAATATGGAATCGAATATGGCGATGTGATTCGTATCACCGTTGAAACAGAAGACTATTATGGTGTCATCCCATATGTTGTCGACGACGCTTGTGCTGAATATGGCACAATCCGTGTTTGTTGTAACACAGTGGGGGAATGCTATGATATGATTATGGACACTGATGTTTATGCACTTCGCAATGTCGGTGGCTATACAGTAAAAATTTGGAATAGTAGAAAGGAGAATCCAGATGCATATCCAGAAGGGCTCGAAAATTCATATTTTGAAGATTGAAAATGGACGTGTTACCGCTTTCGCAGAGGATGGTTCAGTGTTAAAATTGACCAGAGCAGAGAGACGCACGTTAGCCGATTATGATGACCCGGATTATATTGAGAATATTCGTAAGATGTTCTCTAATCCACATATCGTTTCGGATGAATTTAAAGTAATTAAAAATGGAGAAATTGTTTATGAAAAGAATTGACAAAGTGCATTACTACTTAAATGTGGCAAAAACTGTTGCTGGAAGAGGTACTTGTCTCCGTCGTAATTTTGGTGCGATCATTGTCAATCATGATCGCATCGTTTCGACAGGTTATGTCGGTGCTCCATCAGGTAGACAGAATTGTTGCGATACAGGTAAATGCATTCGCCAAGAATTAAAAGTACCACGTGGCGAAAGATACGAATTATGTCGTTCCGTTCATGCGGAAATGAATGCAATCATTAATGCATCCAAAGAGGAAATGGATGGTTCAACAATGTATTTGATTGGAATTGAACAATCTGATGGTACATTGGTAAAGAACCCATGTTGTTGTTCCCTTTGTAAACGTTTGGTGATTAATGCAGGAATCAAAAAGGTTATCACAATGGATGATGATACAATCACGACATATGATGTGTCGGATTGGATTCATCATGATGATAGTCTTGTTGGGACGAAAGGTTATTAAGTGATGGGGGCACATGCCCCCATCCCATTATTGTTTTTTATTCTTTAGAAGTCTTATCAACAGTTTCCTCAATAGTTCAAGTACCATGTTTCACACGATCATGTTCCTCTTCTCGCTTTGCATCATTCCAACGGTTCATTCCTCCAATAAGATATCAGATATAATGTATTTTAAACACATCAATATCACATTCAAAATTCAACAACTGATGATGAACATCATCAATTGATAAATTTGTGAAATTAGAGATATAATGAGCAGCAAGTATTGTCCATCCTGTTATATAAATTTGACCGGTTGTCATGTTAGTTATCATGATAGATCTATCTGGTTCACGATCTAAATATATGATTTTATAATTTTTAACAGATTCTTTTTGCTGCTTCAAATAGGTATCACGAATACTTTCGAATGATTGCTGAAATTTGTCACCAAGATATTTCGAACAAGCCGTATGTGATTGAAATATCATCCGTTTATTTTCCGGAGTGATTATCATGATCGGTCTTGATACTTGATTTTCAACCCAGCTTTTACAATTCAATTTTGCCTGACTGATGATCTTATCGCTCAACACACGATTTTTCATTTGCTCAATATGATTCACATATCTCAAATTAGTATATTCATTATTTCTGGAATTTCGATCAATATGATCAATTTCCATGTTATCTGGTTTCTCACCCAACCAACATTCTGCAACGAGTTTGTGAATCATTAATCTACGAACTTTTCCATTATAACAAATGAATGCTGCGTAATAACCTGTTTTTGAGTGGTGCATATCTAATCGAATACTGATCGGCTTCTTGGTAATAGAATTTCTCAATACCGTCCCATTTGAATTTATCTCATATTTATGATTGAGAGACGGTATTGTTCGAAATTCTAAATCGTTAACTGGTTTGGTATTTTCCATAAGAATCAACTCCTAATTGTTTAATACCCACCAGTACGCCAGTAATAATAATTTTATTAAGTGTTGTGTTTTAATCTGTCGCGAATCTCAGCAGTCTTTGCATCATTTGTTCTATTCATTTTTGTGAGGTAACCAGTAATTCTACGAATGCGTTCGAATGGAACATTGAATTCAGGTTTGTTGGTATAATGATACTCCAACTTTACCATTTCTTCATGAGTACGTTCATCCTCTTCTAATGTGATAATCAATTCTGTGATATTAAATCTCGGGAACTTCTCCGTGATATAATCAACATAAATTTTTTGTTCATCCGGTGTCATACTTCCACCATTAACTGCAACTACCATAATTATCATCCTTTCTTTATTAAGAGATTACATATAGTGTTACCATCGCATAAATTTACTCATAGAAAGGACGATGACCATGAGTACATCAAAAACGTTTAATAATGTAGAGATAAATGTGGATTTTTCACCACATAACAATCATACTGATAATTTAGTATCAAGGGAAAGTATTCGAACATCATTGGGTAAAATTTGGAAATGGAAAACTGATTTTCATTCTGTTGTGTGGGATGGTGATGCAGATACTGTGAATGGACATACTGTATTAAGCGATGTCCCAATGAATGCTGTGTTTACAGATACAAATACAACATATACTGTATCAGCACCATTGTCTTTATCCAATCAAAATGTGATATCAATCGATTTATCTGATTATGCAACAACCGCGTATGTTGATGATGCGATTGATTCAATTCCATCATCTGGATCATCATCAGAAACATATACATTGCCGATTGCAGACGATTCCACATTGGGTGGTGTAATGATTGGAAATGGGATTGATATTGATCAAGATGGTGTAATAGAAGTGCAAGATTCTGGATGGAATTCTGCAGCAATCACGGATAGTAGTATCGCATTATCAGAAATCCAATATCGGAGAATTGCAACTGGATTGATAGAAGTGAATGGAAGCTTTACACCATCATCATCGTTTCAATCCAAAACATTATTCACATTACCATCGGAATATCGTCCTAATATGAAACGATTCTTTCCACAACTTGTTACATCAACATTCGCTCCTTTTTTATTAACAATTGATACAGACGGGTCTGTTACTGTTGATATAGCATCAACATCGATGTTTGATGCCAATGTAGAATATTATATTGAAGCAACATATCTTGCTGGTAATGAAAGCGCTCCAATTGTTGAATATCCCAACATCTGGTCATCAACATGGCAATGGGGTTCAACTAGCAGTTGGATGTTAGATACTGGAGCTGAGCAATTTAATACGAATTACAATACAACGTCATTTATTCCAATTGATGCAGGAAGTTCAAAATACTTATTCCATGTTAGAAATGGATTTGTCGGTGGTCAACGACTAATCACGGTTTGCTTCTATGACAGCTCACATACATTTATTAGTGGTCAATATTCTGATGTCTTTGGTGGTAGTACCAGTGTCGAATTTGATTTCTATTTCAATATTCCATCCGGTACGGCATATATCAAATTATCAACGATTAAGAATGATACAGAAATTGTATTAAAAAGAATTTCATGATATAATGGGGGCATCAGCCCCCATTATCTATTATGCTGTAAATCCCACATTTAATGTGAGGGTATTCAAATATTGCAATACATCAATATCCTCAACAATATTACCCGCTTTTGTTTTTGTTAATATTCCAGCTTCATTTTGTTTTGGAACAATTTCCATGACGCCTAATTCTGTTGGAACAGTTGGTATGATGGAAGGATCAACACTTAATGTGCCATCATTTGCGATGTTTAAACCTTCACCTATTATCACCCCACCAAGTGTTGTATCAGAAGCACTTGGTAATGTATAGACAGTATCTGTGAATACTGCATTTGCTGGAACATCACTTAGTACGGTATGATGATTAACGGTTGCTGCATCTGTTGGAAATACAATTCCATCAATTGCATGATCGACATATGTTTCAGTAGCATATCCATCCAAGTCAGGAATATCAATTGCATTGATTTGATTTGTTACCCATGTTTGTGTTGCATAATTGGATAAATCAATTGATATATTATTTTCATTAGAAATAGATAATGGAGATGATGCAGTATATGTGACAACTGTTGGAATGCTAATATTATTAATGGCATTATCAACATAAGCT
>Ga0247611_10001696_pt1 | contig 38598 bp, 18 predicted proteins | sample 177DNAGHGhighgp2_FD_192422 | JGI IMG/M metagenome (GOLD analysis project Ga0247611, IMG submission 192422) | Sheep rumen microbial communities from Palmerston North, Manawatu-Wanganui, New Zealand - 1770 DNA GHGhigh gp2 | ecosystem: Host-associated > Mammals > Digestive system > Stomach > Rumen... | reverse complement strand
CGGAGCTTGTTCTGCCGCAGGGAACAGCCTATTTCGTGAAAAAGTTCGCGCATTATTTCATTGCCGACCCTTGCCAGGCTTCATGTTTGGTGTTCTCTTCAATCTTGCCAATGAGTCCGTCCTTGATGTGGATAATCTTGTTGGTCTCGTTGGCAACGCCGCCTTCGTGCGTGACGACTATAATGGTAATGCCGTCCTCCTTGTTCAGCTGCTTGAGGAGCTGCATCACTTCTACGCTGGTTTTGGAATCCAGGGCGCCGGTGGGTTCATCGGCCAGGATAATCTGCGGCCGGGTAATGAGGGCGCGGGCAATGGCCACACGCTGCTTCTGGCCGCCGGACATCTCGTTGGGGAAGTGCTGGGCCCAGGGGGTGAGGCCCATCTTGTCCAGGTATTCCATGGCCAGTTCGTGGCGCTTTTTGCGGGGGACGCCCTGGTAGTAAAGCGGCAGTTCAACATTCTCTACGGCCGTTTTGAAGCCAATGAGATTGAAGCTCTGGAAGATGAACCCGATCAGGCGGTTGCGGTAGTCCGCCGCCTGTTTCTCGCTCAGGTTCTTGATGAGTTTGCCGTCCAGCATATAGGTGCCCGTGTCGTAGTTGTCCAGGATGCCCAGGATATTGAGGAGGGTACTTTTTCCGGAGCCGGAAGCGCCCATAATGGAAATGAATTCCCCCCGCTCAATGTGCAGGTCGATGCCCTTCAGGACATGCAGGGGCTGTCCGTTGTTGTAGGTTTTGTTGATATCGCTGAGTTCGATGAGCGCCATTTCTGCTGTATTAGTATGCTATTACACTGCAAATATACGAGGTAATTTTCTAACCACCAAATATTTTTGCAAAAATTATGCTATGGGACAGGAGGATACTCCCGGGACGCGCTAGGGCACGATTCAGGCCTAAAAAGTAGCACTGGCGGACCAAAAGGTCCGCCAGTGGCACATTATCGGGGCATAGCGTGCCCGTGGATGCTCCTACAGGGCCTTTAAGGCGCCGTCCAGGCGGCGGAAGGCAATGTCGATGAAGTCCTTGGTGCCGGAACCGTCGTTCACGTATCCAATCACCATGTCGGCAAAGTCGATGGCCTCCCGCAGCGGTGTGGTCTTGTCCTGGATGCCTTTGGCCCGGGTAACCAGCTTAAGGAGGGCGTCCAAATCCTCCGGCTCCGCCAGGTTGCCGGGCCGCATGGAATTGATGGCCGCATTCAGGGCCGATGTAGCCTTGGTCACGGCCTGCTGCCCGGCGTTGTCATCGGCAAGGACAGCCTCTGCTGCAGCCATTTGCTCCTGCATGCGGGCGTAGCCGTTGGGGGCCCAGGGGGCGAACGGCGGCACTTTCTCCGCAAGGGCGTTCCAGGCATCCTGGGCCTCCACGCGGGAGCGGGCAATCTTCACGGCCTGCTCCAGGTAGGTCTTGTCCACCACGCCGTCCTTGGCGGCTTCCTTGTTGCCGGTGAGCACGTTCAGGCGCAGGTAGTGGGTGCTGTGCCCGGTCATGAAGTAGTCCGGATAGAAGGTTTTGTCGCCCAGGGTGAGGCTGTACACATTGCCGTTGGTGCCTTCCCCGCCAGTGGTCCCCTTGAGCACAATGTCTTTCAGGTCTGCATCCAGGGTGAATTCCGCCTGTTCCCATACGGTGATGTCCGGGGTGGCCATCACCAGCGGGCCGTACAGGATGGCGCCTTCCCACATGGGCTCGAACGGCGTACGGGCCTCGTTCACGCCCGTTGCCGCCAGGTCCATCTTGTCCGGGCCAAAATGGATGTGGGCGCTAAACGGCATCTTCACTTCCACTTTGTCGCCGGCCTTCCACTCCCGCTCGGGGATTTCCACGTAGGAGCAGGGTGCGTATTGTTTAGCCACGGACTTGCCGTTGAGCTTGACGCTGAAGCCCTGGGTGGCCCAGGACGGCACGCGGAGTTTCATGGCAAAGCGGCCGCCTTTGTCTATGCGAATAACGGACTTCTCTGCCGGCCAGGCGCATTCCTGGGTGAATGCCACGTCCTTGGCGGCCCAGCGTACCTGCGTGGGCAGATACAGCGCCACCCAGAGGGTGTTGTCATTCACAAAGTAGGCGGCTTCCTGGTATTTCACGTGGTTTTCCGCACCGGTGCCGCCGCAGCAGGTGCTCTGGGGCGTTTCGCTGCCAAACGGCTTGGTGGCGTTCAGGCCCACGGCGTACTGATAGCACACGCCGTATTCCGTGGGATGCACGGAGCCCACCAGCTGGTTGTACAGCACGCGCTCATAGTAGTCCATATAGCGGGCGTCGTCCGGGTTGAAGCTGTTCAGGTCCTTGGTGAGCTTGGCCAGGTTGTAGGCGCAGCAGGTCTCGTTGATGTCCGGGTTGGGGAAGAGGTTGCCTTCCCGGTCGCTCATCACGCTGGTGTTCATGCTCATCATCTGGGAGTAGGGCTGACGGAACATTTCGCCGTTGCCCACGCCGCCCATGGCGTAGGCGTATCGGCCCTGAATCATTTCCCAGAAGTTGGAGGCGATGTTGTAGTAGCGCGGGTCTCCGCCCACCTCGTAGCTCTTGAGCGCGCCCACAATCATGGGGATGTGCTGGTTGGCGTGGCGCGTGCGGATATCGTCGATGTTGCGGGACAGCGGCTCGTAGAAGGCCGGGGCGTCAAAATAGGACGCGGCCTCCGCCAGGCGCTGTTTTTCCGTGGCGTCCTGCACCATGTCGCTCAAGCGGGCCAGGGACTCCTGCATGCCGCCCACTTCGCCGGCAATGTACATGTTCCACATCTCGTAGCGGTTGCCGGGACGGGCCTGGCGCTCCGTCTTGGTGCCGTCGGCCTTGACATAGGTGCGGTAGTGGAGGCGGTTCCACACCCACAGGCCCATGTCCTTGGCCACTAACAGCGCCTTGGAAGCCAGGGCTTCGTCGTCAATGTTATTGGCAATGTCAATGAGGCCGGCCAACTGTTTGTGGATGGAATAGTACGGGGCCCAGACGCCGCTGAAGTTGTTGTAGGCGGTGTATTTCTCGATGAGGACGGGGTGCTGGGCCGGAATGGCGTTGATGTAGCCGTAGCCGTACTTGGTGCAGTCTTTCTTATACTGGTCGAAGGCTTCCCAGGTGCCCTTCATGTTCTTGAGCTCGGCTTCAGGCGCAAGGTCGCGAGCCTCCCGGTATCGGCCCAGCTTGGGGTCGTACACGAAGGTAAGTTCCTGGCAGGCCCGGAGTTCGTCCACCATGCGCTGGATGTTGGCCTTGAGGGCCGCCTTTTGCTCCGGATTGTCCGTGCTGGCGTAGGCGAAGGCCAGGGCGCTCATGTAGTGGCCGCTGCCGTGGCCCTTGAGCTTGGTGTCCGGGGAATCCCAGCCGTCGCTCTCCGTGTAGCCTTCCGTGGGGAGGCCGTAGGTGTCACGGTAGTTGTACAGCTGCTGGGTAATGTCCTGGGCCAGCAGGTTGCGGATATCCATGTCCCGGTTGCCGGTGAGGCGGTTGTCACCAATCAGCTTAACATCGCCCAGCGGCAGGGGCTCTGCCACCTTTGCCGGAGTTTCCCATGTGCCGTCCACCACGGTGACGGAGGCTTCCAGCGGATAGCCGTTCTCGGTGGTGTTGTCACCGATGATATAGCCTTTTACTGAGTAGCTGCTGCCCACGGGCAGGGCGGCTTCCTCCTCCTCGGTTTCGCGGAGGGAGTTGGTCCATTTTACCTGGCGCCACTCGCGGGAGCCGTCGGCATAGGTCACCTGAATTTGCCAGGGCAGGCGGGGTGCGGTGCCTTGGGGCGTTTCCACCGTTACGGCGGGTACTTCCTGGATGGTCCGGGCGGTTTTGGAAGGGCTGCAAGCTGCCGCAAGTGCGGCAACGAACGCAATTTTGGCTATGGTTTTCATACGCGTGTAAGGTGTTGTGCAGAATTTACTTAATGTGCATGTGGATAGTGACCACGGCCTGGTAGTTGCCGTATACGAACACTGGACGGATGGTGTAGTCTTCACCGGGGGAGACTATACCGGGTTTGGTCCCTACCTGGAACGTCCAGCTGGTTCGGTCGTACTGGGTGTACACGGTGGGTGTTCCGCCCCAGGGCGTCACGGAGCCGTCGGGTGCGTACCAGAAGCCATAGCCGTTGGCGGTGTAGTTGTAACTTACTGTGCCATCGGGCTCCAGTGAGCCGAATTTCACCTTCCCCTTGGCGTAGTTGGCGCGGTCGGAGGCAATGGCGGCGGCAATTTCGGCAGGCTGCATCACAAAGGCATAACCAATTTTCTCAAAATCGTCCGCATCAAAACTGAAACTGGGTCCGGCATAACCGTCTGCGGCCGGAACATCAATATCCTTGACGATTTCCGTGTTGTGCGGGGTCTCATCGCCGGTGAAGTCAATCTTGGTGATGAGATCGGTCCCGGTGAAACGTACCCGGTAGGGCCAGGTGCCGCCCTGCTCGCTGCCATAGTAGCGGGAAGGCGTGCAGGAGACTACCAGCCACAGTTTTTCCGTTTCTGCCGGAACGGTCCAGTTGGCGCTGGAGGTTCCGCTGGTCAGGGTAGGGGTGCTGTAGGCGCGGGAACCATCGGCCAGGAGGGCTACAAAGCCGTAGGTCCAGCCGGCATCGGCTTTGGTGGCCAGGCCCTCGAATTCGGCGGTTACGCTGCCGCCGGCAGCGGGTTTCAGGCGAATGATGTTGAAGCCGGTGGCCTCCGGAGCGCGGGCATCTCCCACCTTGTTCCAGCCGTCGCCGTCGTCAGAACCCACCCAGCCTATGTTGCCTTCATATCCAACGCCGAAGTCCCTCATGGGACCGGTGCGCTCCACGTTTCCTTGCTCGTCCAGGTTCACCACTTCCGTGGAGAAGTCCCAGGTGGCGCAGCGGGTGGCGTATTCGTACAAATCCCGGTTCAGGGTTGCTATGTCACCGTTGCAGTAGAGCCGCATATAGGCCTGACAGGCATCTTCCGTGCGTTTGGATTCCTTCCAGATGCGGCCGTAGGCGTCAAAACCGTATTTATCGGTCCACAGGAATTGGAACCAGTAGGAAGCATAGCGCATGTCAAAGTAGTGGAAGTGCCTGTGGCTGTTTTCCGCAAACACGCGGAAGTTGTCCTGGGTGTAGGCCTGCTCGGCATACAGGTTGAAACTCTGCCAGTTGGCGCAGGCTTCCCAGAACACGCCGCCGCTCTGCATGAAGCCGGCGTCTTTTTGGCCGAAGTCGGAGTACACCTGGTACTGGAACGCGTGGCCAATCTCGTGGGCAACCGTGCTGCCGGTAGGCTGGCAGGCCGTGGCGCTTACCCACAGGCCGCCCATATTGCCGGATCCGCCGCCTTCGGCCTTCCAATTGGTGGTGCCGTACAGGAAGATGGACATGTAGTATTTGTCCAGGAACGATTCCCCTTCAGGGCCACGCATGCCAAACTTGTTCACATAGGTGTCGTAGTAAATCTCGGCCTTCTTGAGGAGGTCGTCCACGTCTACGCGGATTTCCTTGGGCGTGTCGTTATCGCCCGGGTCAATCTCCCCCGTCTCGTCGTAGCCCTTGTCCCACAGGACGATGAAGTGCTCGCTGGTGCGCGCACGGCCCAGGTAGAACTCGCTGTCGGAGCTCTTGAGCTTGGAAAGGCTGCCCGTAATGCCGGTGTAGATACGGCTGGCATCAATGCCCTTGGCGGCGATTTCCGCATCGGTGAGGGTAATTACCGGAGCCTTCTGCGTGACGGTAAAGCTATACTTGGATTCTCCGCTCATGATGGAAACATCGGCCTTGCGGGAGGCGCGGTCCGTGTTTTCATCGGCCGTAATGGTTACCTTGAACGACTTTTTCTCGCCGGTTCCCTGGGCCCGTTCCGGGTCAAAGTGCAGCCAGCTGGCCTCGCAGGCAATGTGCCAGGCCTCGGTGCAGGTGAAGCGGATGACCTTTTCACCGCCCTCGGCGGTGAAAGTGGCCGACGGGGCAATCTTATAGGCAATCTCGCCGGTATTCTCCGTCCAGGTTTCCTTCTCCTGCTGCTTCTGGCAGGAGAAAAACAGCCCTGCGCAGAGGACGAGGGCTGTCAAATGAAGTACATGTTTCATTATTTACCGTAAGGTTTGATGTTGCTGAACTGGGCTTTCCAGGGCCACTTGGTGTCCTTGTTGTCGGATTCGTCCGCCCAGGGATGGCGTTCATACTTGTTCGGGGCGCCGGTAACTACCAGCCACATCTTGCGAGCGTTGGCGGGAACGGTCCAGGTCTGGGCCTCATCACTGCTTACATTGGCTTTCCAGATGGGGCTGTAGCTACGGGTATCGTCACTGTTGACGGTAACCAGGCCGTAACGCCACCCGGCCAGCGAAGCCGAACCGCTCACGCAGCCGCTGATGCCCAGGTTCTGGCTCAAGGTCACGCTCACTTCTTCGCCCTTGGGAACGGTCATTTCCACGGCGTTGAAGCCGGTGGTTTCAGGGGAAAGACTGGCGCTGATGCTCCACCAGCCGTCCTTCTCGGAAATGTTGCCCTTGGCGATGGCCATCTCACCATGATGGTCGATGGTCATGCTTCCGTATTTGTATTTGGCATATTGACGGAGCTCTTCGGTGTCGTAGGTGACCATGTGCGAGGCATAGCCGTACATGGAGTCGTTCATCTGCTCCACGTCGTAGTCCATCAGGCGCATGTAGGTCTCGATGGGATCTTCGGGGAACCGGGCTTCGTTCCACAGGCGGCCGATGAAGGTGATGTCGTTCTGCTCCACCCACCACCAGTGGATGAAGTAGTCGGCGTAGCGCGGACGCTCGTGTAATACGTGCAGATGCGTGGACTTGGTATATTCGCCATACCAGCCGGCGAAGGTTTCCTCGCGGTACTGGCTCATGACCATGCTCTGCCACTGGGCGGTCTGCTCCCAGAAAGCGTTGCCGCCGTCACCGTTGTCACCGTAGCCATAGCGCCAGCCGGGACCCTGCAGGCCGGAAGTGGAAGGGGCTTTGTCCACGCTCACGCCCTGGCGGACCAGGTAGTCGCAGAAGGTCATGTACTGGAAGCAGTGGCCAATCTCATGGCCGATGGTGCTGCCCACAGGCTTGCAGGTGGACGGATTCACCCACAGGGCGCCAATCACGTTGTCGTAACCGGAACCGGTGGCCAGCCATTCGCTCTGGTAGATGAGGTAGATTTCCATCTTGTACTTGTCCAGGACGGACTGTCCTTTGCCGGTGTTGGCAAATTTGAGCTTGTTCACGTTGAGGTCGTAGAATTCTTCGGCTTTTTTGAGGAGGTCGTCAATGTCCACGGCCATGGAACTGGTCTTGCAGGTGGTGGGCCAGGTATTGGCTTCACCCATGCGATCGCCGTAAAGGCCGTACTGGCCGTATTTGATGTCCCAGAACACCACAAAGTGCTCGCTCTGCTTGCTGCGGCACCAGCTCCACTTGGCGTCCGAGCGGAACATGTCAAAGTTGAATTCCTGCGGCTTGTAGTATTTCTCCAGGTCCGGAACGTCGGCTGCCGTCAGGATAAGAACGGCGGCATTCTGGTTCACGGTGAATTTCTTTTTCTTGGAGCCGGAAAGGATGCGGCAGGTTGCCGAGCGTGCAGGGCCATTGTTGGCTTTGCCCGCCAGGGTGACGCGGATGGTCTTACCGCTCTTGCCGCTCATTTTCTCGGCGGAGAGCCAGCTCTGGGCCTCTTCCGGAATTTCCAGGAACCACTCGTGGTCGCAGGCAAAAATGAGGATGCCGGTATCGCCTTCTTCGGGCCCGATGGTTACGGACTGCGTAGTAAGGGTGATGGTGGCCTCATAGTTGTCCGTGGGGCCGGTGGGTGTGTTTTCCGCGGGCGTCTGGTCCGTGTTGTCCTTTTGGCAGGCGGGTACGGCGAACAGGGCCGCCGCCAGCATCAGATACAGAAAAAGTTTTTTCATCATTCGGTAATGGTTATGTTGAATTTCAGTGTTGCTTTGTAGTTGCCTTTCACAAAGGCGAAGCGGACGGTGTATTGGTCGCCGGCCTTGATGTCGCCGCTTTTCACCTTGTCCGGATGTACGCCGAACTGGCAGCTCCAGGTACCCGGCGTATATTCCATGTAGGTGTAGGCTGCGCCCCAGCTTTGTACCGTTCCGTCGGCCCCGTACCAGAAGCCGTAGCCGTTGGCGGTGTAGTTGTAACTGAGCGATCCGTCAGGCAGTACGGCGGCAATTTTCACGGCGGCGCTCTGCACGTTGGCGCGGTCCGCCGGAATGGCGGATACAATGTCCGAGGGCTGCATCACAAAGGCCTTGGCAATCTCAATCACGTCGTCGTCCAGGGTGAAGGACGTGCCGGCGTAGCCTGCTGCGGCCGATGTGCTGATGTTGTGCTCCAGTTCAATGCTCCTGGGCGTCTCGGTGCCGTCGAAGGAAATATTGCCGTACAGGTCCGTGCCGGTGAATTTCACGCGGAAGGGCCACTGCTCGTCGTTGCTGTTGTCCTCATCCCAAGGGTGCTGGAGATAGGTTTCCGGTGTGGCGGCAACCACAAACCAGAGTTTCTGGGCGCCTTCCGGAACAGTCCAGCTGATATCGGCGTTGTTGCGCACGCGTGTGCTTTCAGAATACTTTCTGCTTCCGTCCTGCATAAGGGCCACAAAGCCCACGTTCCAGCCTGCGATGGAAGGGTTGGCTACGCGGTTGAAGCCCGTAGCGTTGGGCAGGCCCTCAAAGCGGACGGAAAGCTGCCTGTCGGCCGGAATGTTGATGCGGATGTGGTTGAAGCCGGTAGCTTCCGGGGCACGGAAGTAGTCTACGGTATAGAAGCCGCTGGCGTTGTCGTAATTGCCCGTCCAGCCAATCTTGCCTATGTAATTTTTGCCGAATTCCCTCACCGGCTGCGTGACGCCTGTCAGTTTCCCCTCGTCCAGGTTGGTGGCTTCTGCGCTGAAGTCCCAGGTGACGCAGCGGGCGGCGTAGTCGTACAGGTCGGCATTCAGTTCATCCATGCTCAGGCCATGCATGCGCTGGTAGGCCTGAATGGGGTCTTCGGGCTTCTTGGCGCCGCGCCAGACCTCGCCAATCTCCGCCACACCGTGCTTGGAGGCCCAGTGCCACTGCAGGAAGTAGCTGGCGTAGCGCTGGTGCTCGTGGGTGAAGTGACGGTGACTGTTGTTCACGAACTCCGAGAAGTTCACGGTGGAGAAGGCCTGGTCCGCATAGGACTGGTAGGCCTGCCACTGGGCGCACTGCTCCCAGAAGCCGCAGCCCTGGCCAATCTCGTAGCGGAAACCCGTGGAGAAGTCGTTGGGGGCGCCGTTCAGGATGGCATCGGCATACACCATATACTGGAAGCTGTGGCCAATTTCATGGGCGATGGTGCTGCCCACCGGATGGCAGGTGGCGGGATTGATCCACAGCGCGCCAATGGTGTTGTCGTAGCCGCTGCCGGTGGCCAGCCATTCGGTCTGGTGGAGGATGTAAATCTCCATCTTATATTTGTCCAGGTTGGATTTTCCCTTCCCGGTGTCTGCAAATTTGAGCTGGTCAATGTTGACCCGGTAGAATTCCTCCGCCTTTTCCAGGAGGTCGTCAATGTCCACGTAATAGGCATTGGACGGGTCCAGGGTGGCAGGGGAGGTGTTCTCCGTTCCAGCCTTGGCGCCGTACAGGCCGTAGGCACCGTATTCCTTTTCCCAGAATACCACAAAGTGCGTGCTCTGCTTGCTGCGGCACCAGCTCCAGTGGGAGTCCGAGCGCAGCATGTCGTAATTGAATTCGGCAGGCTGGTAATACTTGTCGATGTCGGGGACGTCGCTCCGGCTCAGGATGAGCACGGCCATGTCCTGGGACACCGTAAATTTCTTCTTGTTTTTGCCGGAGAGAATGCGGCAGGTGACGCTTCGCCGTGCACCCGTGTTCTCTTTGGCGGTAAAGGTGATGGCCGTGGTTTTGGTGGACTTGCCGGACGTCTTGTTGGCGCTGAGCCAGTCCTGGGCCTCTTCCGGAATCTCCAGCGTCCATTCATGGTCGCAGGAGAAGGTGAACATGCCCGTGGCTCCCTCCTCGGCCGAGAGGGTGACAGCGCTGGTGTTCAGCGTGATGGTGGCGTCATAGGTGTCCGTTTCCGTGGGCGTGGTGTTGTCCGTTTCGGGATTCTGTTTGTTGCAGGCCACAGCCACGGCAAGGACCAGCAGCAGGCTGTTCCGGAAGAATGATTTCATAAGTGTTTGATTTTAAAAGCAAAAGCCAGAGGAAGCCCCCTGGCTTTTGCGTAAAAGATAAGGGATTATTGAGCTGTATTGAAGGTAAGGCTGTAATTCAGCGTTGCAGTTACAGTCTTGTCTGCGGCAGTAAAGCTGACTACAATTTTGTAATTGTTGATGGTCTTGCCGTTTACGCCGGCCATATCAGAATCATAGAAGCCACAGGTGGTAGTAAAATCATCATAGAATTCTACATAGTAGCTGCGTGCATTTGCTGCGCCCTCTTCCTCACTTACTTTATCTCCGAAGTTAATGGATTTACCATTGACATCGAACCAGTTTCCGAATAAGCCACCTGCGGTGGGAGTAACTTCTTCTTCTCCGACGTAAGCTTTCGCTGTAAGTTGACCGGAAAGGGCGGCGCTGCCAATTTGGTCCGCGGTAATCTGGAAGGCCTCCAGAATTGCTTCACTTGCGTCGTAGCTGGCTCCTTCTGTGGTTACAGTCATGGTAACAGGAATGACAACATCTTTCATTTTGGCAGCGTCAATAGGCTCAACTTCGCTTACGCCTTCAAATTGGGAATCGAAAGCGAATGTTGCAACGGCCTTGCCTCCTGTGTAGGTGAAGGTGAGCTCGAGTTTGAGGTTGTCAACCTTCTTTCCTGCAACAGCTGCGTAGTCGTTATAACCAACGCGGAGAATAAGGTCCGTGCCCAACTCAAAGTAGTAGGCAAAGCCTTCGGAGCCCCAGGCGCAAACCTGCAGATCGCTGTTGAACCATGCTCCGGCGATACCGGCTGCGGTGTTGTCAACTTCTTCATTATTGATATAGTTTTTGCCTACGATGGCGCCAGTGCCACAAGCAATGCCAAAGTCTTCGGCGGAAAGCTTGAATGCATCAAGAACCTGTTCGGAGAAGTCAATCTCAGCACCGGCTGCAGTGAAGGTTTCCTTCACCGGGATTTCGATGTCCTTGGTCGCACCGCTGGGCTCAATGGCTCCGGCATCAACGATCTTGATGTTCCATTCTACATAGTAGTAACGTTCTACATCGTCATCATCGGTAATGAAGAATACTTCCGTAGCTTTGTATACGTCGCCTACTTTACCGTCAAAACCTCCGTTAAGGAAGCCGATATTGTAGGTCCACATGGCATCAAGTGTCTCTGCATCCGGAGAATCAGCACCCCAGTCAACAACACTTTCGGTGTAGAAAAGTTTGTCGCCCGCTTCATCGCTCCAGTACGTCATACGGCCGGTTTTGCTCCACCAGTGACCATAATTGGCAGAAGTTTTGGGAATCCATTTCATGTTGTCATGGTTATTCTCGTCGGCAACACCAAACATCATGGTGTTGTCCTTCTGGGCAGAAATACCGGTGGCGCCGGCATCGTCATCGCAATACCCCATGGCTTTGTAGAACTCTTCTGCGGTCATGTCGAAGAAATCAAGGATGTCGTCGCCAGGCATCTCCGCTGCGTGGGCAGCCCATTTACTGGTTTCCACGCCGTTGATCATTTCTACAGTTACTACAGTGGTCTTCTCAACGTAGCCTTCCTCAACGGGATCGGGATTCTCATTGCCGTTGCCGCCGTTGTCCACGGGGATGACGGGCTTTTTCTCACAGGCAGCGAGGGTGAGGGCTGCGGCTGCAATAAACAAGAATACTTTTTTCATTGTGTCAATAAATTAATTGGTGTTTGTATTTCGTGTTCTATAAGCGACTAGTCGCCAGGCTGATCGGTAGTGGATGCGTCGGAGAAGCCGTAGTTCTGGACCAGCTTGATGTTGGACTGGATGAATTCCGTGTAAATGGGGAATACATTGTTGTGCCAGTCGCCCACGTCCATCTTTTTCTTGCGGCAGAACCAGGTTTTTCCGTTGTACACGTTGCGGCCGTCGGAGCACATGAAGCGCTGCAGGTCCTGGCGGCGGTGGTGTTCACCCACGAACTCCCAGGCCAGGTCATCCAGGAGACCGCCCAACTCGATGCTGGCGCTGTTGTCCTTGGTGTATTCCGTGAAGGAGGATGCGAGCACATTGCCATTGGCGTCGTACTTGAAGTCGGCGTACGGGTTGGCGGAGGTGGAGGTGGTGCATTCACGCACGCCGTAGTCATACACGGAGTCTCCGCGGAGCTGTGCGGCGGTACGGGTGGCCTTGGCCGGATTGTCCTTGAAGGCGCGCTGGCGCACCATGGTTACCCAATTGGCGGCATCGGCATCGCTCTTGCCGTCAATGCCACCGGCGCGGAGCACGGTCTCGGCCATGATGAAGTAGGCGTCCGACAGGCGGTAGAAGCACACGTCGTCACCATAGGTGCCGCGGTTACCGGGCACAATTTCCTGTCTCTTGAAGCGGGCGCCTTCAAAGTCGTAAGCTCCTGGATTGTTGATGGAGTGGACTTCTACGGTGTAGATGAGCGGGTAGTTGCCGGCGGCGTGGTTGTGCGTCTTGTGCTTGGGCTCGGATTCAATCTGGCTCGGCAGGAGCATATCAGCCGGGAGCTCTCCTTTTTTCTCCAGGTCTTTGTCATATTTTACGCGTTTCTGCTCTTCCTCATAAATGGGGAAGGTGGGGTCATCGTAGTAGTACTGCTGGCCGATGGCCCAGGTGTCCGTGAGGCGTGTGTCGTCAGGGTCGTAGCTGTGGATGAACTGAGGGACTGCGCATGAACCGTTCCAGGGTGTTCCGCTGTAGCCGAAGGCGGCGCCGCCGCGGCCCACGAAGCACTTGTTTACCAGGTAGTTGTGGCTGGCCTTGGCACCGTCCAGCGGAAGGACAAAGATCACTTCCTTGGCGCCGTTCAGGTTGTTGCGGCTGTTGTCCAGGTAGTTGTCGGCCAAGCTGTAACCGCCTTCGTCAACAACCATCTTGGCATATTCGTAAGCCTTCTTGTACCACTTGTTGCCGTTCTGGGCATTGGTCTGGAAGAACTCGCTGTCCCAGTTGCGGTTGTTGCGGGCGTGTTCCGACATCACCAGATTGGTGGCGGCGTCTTTCTCGAAGCCGCGCAGCCAGCTGTCGTGCATGAGGAAGGTCTTGGCGGCCAGCATGCAGGCGGCGTACTTGTTCATACGGCCGTACAGCTTGGTAGTGGGCATGTCGGGAATGCACTCTTCCACTTCCTTGGCCAGGAAGTCCCATACGTGTTCCGGAGCCACCTGCTCGGGCAGGTAGCCGGGGGTAAGGGTGGCTTCATAACTGATTTCCAGCGGAATGTTGCGCCACAGGTCAAAGAGCACGAAGTAGTACAGGGCGCGCAGGGCGCGGACCTCTGCAAAGGCTTCCTTGTTGTCCTTGATGGCCTGGGTCTCAAGCAGCTGGTTGGCTTTCATGATACCGTTGTAGCAGTAGTTCCACTCCTGCCAGAGGTGCGGAATGCCGGCATAAGGGTCGTTCTGGTGCAGGTTGATGTATTGGGCGCCCCATCCGCCGTAGGTGCGGTAGGGAGTCATGATGAGGTCCGAGCTTTCCTCGTTGATGTCGAAGTAGCCTTCCCAGGCCCAGTACATGAAGCGGAGCTGTACATACAGGTTGCCCAGCATGTCCGCGGTTTCGTCTTCCGTTCCGGAAAGGTTAGCCGGGGAAAGGGAAGAGTAAACGTGCTCTGTAAGGTCCGTACAGGAGGGAGCAGCTCCGAGGATGGCGGCAGCAGCAAAAGTGCTGGCAATGATTTTGGTAATGGTTTTCATAGATGCTTTCCTCCTTGAATTACTTGTTGCCGAAGGTGAGATTTACGCCCAGGGTGAAGGTACGGATGGTAGGATACTTGTTGCGGTAGTCCACACCGAAGCCGAAACGGTCGCCGGAGGACATTTCCGGGTCGATGCCCTTGTATCCGGTGATGCAGAATACGTTCTCGCCGGAGAAGAAGATGCGGGCACGGTCCAGGTATTTCACGTGGTCTGTCTTGAAGGTGTAGCCGAAGTTGAGGTTGTCCAGCTTCAGGTAGTCACCGTTCTCCAGGTAGTAGCTCACGGCCACCGGCTGCTGGGAAGCGGAGAGAACGCCGCCATAAACGGGCTCTACGGCGCTCTGATAACGGTTGAGGCCGATATTCAGGTTCTCGTAGAACATGCGCTGGCAGTTGAAGATCTTGAAGCCCAGGGCAGAGGAGAAGGCCAGGGTGAGGTCGAAGCCCCTGTAGCGGAAGGTGTTGCTCCAGCCAAAGTTCACGGCCGGAACACCGGAGCCCAGATACTGGCGGTAGCGGGAGTCATAACTGCGCATGCCATCCACGAACATGGTGGATTCGCCGGTCTCAGGGTCTTCAATCATCCACATGCCTTTTGCTGAACGGCTGGTGCTCAGTCCGGTGGACTTAAGCATGTAGAAGTCGCCCAGGGCGCCGCCTACATACGTACGCTGGAGGACCATGGAAGTGGGTTCTTCCGTCCAGGCGCCGTCCAGGTAGTCCTCAGTTTGATACAAGTCATTGGAGAGGGATTCCAGGCGGTTCTTGTTGTGGGAAACCGTGAGCGTGGTGTTCCACTCGAAGTTACGGGTGCGCACGGGCGCACCGCCAACCATGAGTTCTACACCGGTGTTGGACATGGTGCCCACATTGGCGGTGGTGCTGTTGTGCAGGTTCGGCGGAACCGGCACGGAGTAATCCCAAAGGAGGTCTACGGTGCGCTTGTGATATACATCCAGGGAACCGAACAGGCGGCCGTCGAAGAAACCGAAGTCCACACCGACGTTTACCTCATGGGAGGTTTCCCACTTGAGGTTCTTGTTCTCGTTCTGGATAGGAGTGATGGAAGGACGCCATACACCGTCGGGGGTTATGTAGTTGCCGTAAGAGGTGTCATAGTCGTACAGCAGCAGCGACATGTAGGATGCGCTGGGGATAACGCCCGTTTTACCGTAACCGGCACGGATCTTCAGGTTGTCCAGCCAACGGACATCCTTGAGCCAGTCTTCGTTGGACAGGGTCCAGCCGGCGCTGATGGCGGGGAACAGGCCCCACTTGTTGTTGGCGGCGAACTTGGAGCTGCCTTCGTAGCGCAGGGTGGCCAGCACATTGAACCGGTTGTCGAAGTTATAGGTGAAACGGCCGAAGAAACCGATAAGCGTGGCTTCTTCCTTGTGGGAGGAAACGCCGCCGTAGGTTTTCAGGGTGTAGGTTTTGTTCTCACCTTCACCGGATTCCACCAGTTCTGCCAGGCGCCCGGCTTCCAGCGCGTTGTACAGATAGGCGTCCGTAGGGAATTCGGAGTTGGAAGCGCCGAAACCGCTGCTGGTGCTGCGCATCCAGCTGTAACCCAGCATGCCGCTGATGTGGTGCTTGCCCAGCTGGCGGTCATATTGGGTGGTAACTTCCAGCAGATTCTGGGTGAAGTCTCCCTGGCTCTTGCCGGCGCTGCCGTTGATGCCGCCCCAGCGGTTGCCCTGGTATTTGGCGGTATTGTAGTATTCGTTCACGGAGTTGTTGCGGCGGGTGCTCAGCTGCAGGTTGGTTTTCCAGCCGGCGATGGGCTCTACCGTGATGTTACCGGTGAGGCGGGTGGTCTCAATGCGGTAGTCTCCCGTGTGCTCCTTATTATAAGGGATAGGGTTGTAGTAATACAGCGGAGCAGTTTGCTCGTAGTAGTCCTGGGTGGGATCGTTGTCCACGTAGATGGGGGCTGTCGGGTTGCGGATAACCGCCTGGTGGTACATGGTCCAGCTGTCCTGGTTGTCGCTCTTGGAGAGCGTCTTTAGCATGTTGACATTAATCTTCAGGATATCGTTGAACAGGTACTGGGTAAGGTCAACCTGGGCACGCAGGTCCTGGCTGTAGGAGCCCTTGATTACACCCTGGTTGTCTTTATAGGTAACGTTGGCGGAATAGGCCATGTGCTTGGTGCCGCCTTCCAGGTTGATGTTGTGGCTGTGGGCAAAGCCGGGATGGGATACCTCGGAAAGCCAGTCGGTGTTGTAACCCAGGTCTGCAAACGGGGAGTATTTGGACAGATAGGTTTGTCCGCTTTTGTCAGTGCCGAGGTCCTCCAGCATGTGCATGAAGTCTGCATCCATGAATTTCACGCGCTTGGAGAAATTGGAAACGGATGCATAGCCGTTGTAGGAGATGTTGAACCTTTCTCCCACTTTACCGGCCTTGGTGGTGATGAGAATGACACCGGCTGCACCGCGGGTACCGTAAATGGCTGCTGCGGAAGCATCCTTCAGGACGGTGATTTCCTCAATGGCTTCGGGAGCCACGGTGGAGAGGGAACCTTCAATGCCGTCCACAAGGACGAGCGGCGTGTAACCTCCCATCAGGGAGTTGACACCACGGAGCATGATGGTGGAAGTGGAGTTGGGGTCACCGTTGCCCTTGGTAACGTTGAGACCGGCCACTTTGCCTTTCACCAGCTGGGCTGCATCCCCGATGTTACCGGCAAGGAAGTCCTCGCTTTTCACATTGGCGACGGCCGAGGTGATGTCACCTTTCTTCTGGGTACCGTAACCGATGACCACGGCGTCTTCCAGGGAGAGGAAGTCCTCCTGAAGGGTCTGGTTGATAACGGTGCGGCCCTGAACGGGTTCATCGGCCTGCAGATAGCCGATGGCGGAGAAGGTAATGGTGGCATTGGCACTGATGCCGGTAAGGTGGTACTTACCTTGCTCGTTGGTGATGTCACCGCTGCGGGTACCGGCTACAAGCACACCTACGCCAATGATGGGTTCACCTTTGGCATCGGTAACTGTACCGGTGACGTCGATGGTCCGCTGGGCAAAGGCCTGCGTGCCCACGAGGAGCATAAGGCCGGCAGCCAAAGCAGAACAAATAGATTTGAAATGCATGGTTATGAATTTTGGTTAATAGTTTGTGTCTGCGATATACAACGGCAAAAGTAAATGAAACAACTATTGCATCATGAAAGGATAGTCCAAGGTTTTTGAAAAATAGTCCAAACCTAGTCCTCGTTGAATGTAGCCTGTTTTTTTGCCCAATCGTGGGGCGACATGCCGAACTGCGCGGCAAAAACTTTGGAAAAGTAACTGGGCGAAGAAAAACCGGTCATGTAACAAATCTCGCCTACCGAATGCTGCCCTTGTGCAAGCAGATTGGCAGCTGTGTTCAGGCGGGCCTGGGAGATGAGGTTGTTGGGCGTTTCCCCGGTATATTCTTTCACCTTGGCAAAGAGCCCGGAGCGGGAGATGGCCATCTCTTTGGCCAGAAAGGCGACGGACAGGTCCGGGTTGGCCAGGTTCTCGGTAATCAGACTGTCCAGGCGGGCCATAAAGCCTTCCGGACTGGTTGCTGAGGTCTCGTCGCTAGGGGCTTCTTCGGATTTTATCTGCCGCAGGTTGCCCACAATCTGCCGCAACATCCGCTGGTTTTTGTCAATGACAATCAGTTCCGGGGAGGGAAGTCCTCCTTTCAGTTTTTTCACCTGCAGGCCAATCCCCGTCACGGGGGCGTCCAGCTGGTCGGCCAGGGCAGCGAGCATTTGCTGTCGGTCGTCCAATTCTTCTCCCTTGACCTGTATTTCCGTTTTCCGTTCTACGTGCCGGGTGATGGCGAGCAGCGCCAACAAGATGATGAGGGCTCCCAGAATGAAATATAGCACAATGGCTACGTTGGACAGTAAGGGATGGGGGCGAATCTGAAACTCCAGTACGGCGCCCTCGTTCCACTGACCGCCGTTGTTGCGGGCTTTTACGTGCAGGCGGTAATGGCGGGAAGGTAACTGATTCAAACTCACCCAGTTTTGGTTTCCAAGCTCGGTCCAGTGACCGTCGCCGCCATCCAGTTTATACATATATTGAACCTTTTCCGGAACGCTGAAAGTGGGCGCGGCAAAGCTGATGGTAAGGTTTCGCGTGCGGAAGGGGAGCCGAATCCCTTTATACCCCTGCGTCTGGAATACATCCTGGCTCATGCCCGGAGCCGAAGCATAGAAACGGGTAAACAAGACCTTGGGGACAGGTTGCGTGGCCGGGACGGCACTGGGGAAGAAGGTGACAAATCCGTTGGCGGCACCCATATATACGCGGCCGTCAGAGGCAATGAGGCCTGCCCCCGGCATGTATTGCTCCGTGAACACACCGTCGTGCCGCTGATATTGTTCCAGTACCGGCCTCTCCCGCGGACCGTAGCGGAGGAGGGTTTTGGACGATGAGAGCCACAGCTGGGAGCCGTTGTAGGCAGCAAAGCTGACGTTTATTCCGGGGAGTATTGCCTGCGCCTTTTCCGGGAGAAGCGCTGCAAAACCTCTCCGGGTGCTTACGCACAATACGCCGTTGGAGAGCATCAGGTGATTGATATGGTCGTTGGGGATGACGGAATTGCTGCTGTTCAGCTCCTCCCAGGATCCATCGGCATGCCGGACGAAAATCCCCTTGCCGGTTGAGCCGAACCAAAGCGTTCCCGAACTGTCTCCCACGATGGTCCCTACTCCTTCTCCCGTATTTCTTTCCATGACAAACCGGTCTTCTGCGGCGTTGTATAGCCAGATTCCCCAGGTGTTGCCCGCCCACAGGCTGCCGTCTTCTGCCAGATGGAACGCGTAGGCGCTCAAGGGATCGTACTCTTTTACGGCCTTGGTTTTCAGGTTTACGCGAAGCGTCAGAGAGGGATAGTTCCCAATCCATAGCCAGTCTCCCTGGCGGAGGAGGGCATGGATGTTCAGTGACGAAAAACGGGTTTTCCAGGCCGGGGAAGGGGCCCAGGGCTCTGCCTTGCCGCTGGTGGGTGAATAGCGGAAGAGGCCGCCGTTGTCCGAGCCCATCCAGATGCTGCCATCCGCATCCTCGCAGAAGCAACTGACGGCCAGGTCTTCGTTGGCGCCTGTCAGGTCCGACAGCGAATAAGATTGGAACAAGCCGCTTCCGGGTGCCACATAGTTGACGCCACCGTAGTAAGTGCCTATCCATAAGCCGTTTTCGTGGTCTTTAATCAAAGGATAGACGAATTTGTTGGAAAGCGACTGCGGGGCGTTGCGCTCATTGGTATATAAGGTGCTCTCTCCGGTAAACGGATCCACCTGAAACAGGCCGTCGTCGGAACCGGCCAGCAGGTTTCTGGCGCTTTCCTGCAGGAGTGAATGAATGCGCGTGAGGCCGTTCTGGGCCGGAACCACACATCGAATGGTACGGGTAGAAGGGTCCAGGCGATAAATGCCCTTGTCCCAGGTCCCCAGCCAAAGATTACCGTTGTCTTCTTCTTCCATCGCACATATGCGTGCGGGCGAACAGTTGTAATAGGTGAAGGAGGGGGGGGTGAATTCGTCAGTGGAGGCATTGTACAAGTATAATCCTTCCAGGGCCGATTGGGATGCAACCCAGAGCCGGCCTTCTTCCGTGACACGGAGAGCCTCGATGTTCTGTCCGGCTAAATAATGCGCCCAGGTACCTTCACTGAGGCGATAGAGCCCCTGGTCAAAAGTGCCAAACCACAGTGCGCCGCCACTGTCCTCTGCCATGCAGGTATAAGCGCAATGGGGGGCGTCTTCTACCCTTTGCATGGTAAGGCCGTTGTAGCGATAAAGGCCGTCATCGGTGCCTGCCCACAGAATCTGGGAGGCATCTTCCCACAGGCAATTGATGTAATTGGCGCCGGAGGTGGAAAGTTCATGGTGGATGACTTCGCGGCCGTCAAAACTGTCCAGGCCGTCCGCGGTGCCAATCCAGACAATACCGTTATGGTCCTGTACCATGCTCCGCACGGTATTGGACGATAGTCCGTTGCTTATGTCCAAGTGCCTGAAACTGTAGGAAGGGCCTGCTACAGCGGTAGTTATGAGCGTAAGTGTAAGAAATAGTGTGGTTATCGTCTTTTTCATATCGGTACAAAGATAGTTGAATTTTTTTACATTCGTTCTGTTTACCTTTGGACGATTTTACAAAACAATTGGATTTTGTTTCTTTGTTTTGCGTGTGGGATTCGGTAATTTTGCCCTAACACGTAACACCAAAACTATGTCCAAGCACATCCTTACCCTTTTGGCCGCCTTGTCAGCCGTTGTTTCTGTTCAGGCACAGCCCGTTCCGGAGGCAGGTTATCCCATTAATCCCGTTCCGTTCACCAGTGTTAAAATCCAGCAAAACTCCTTCTGGGGGCAGCGTCTGCAAGCTTCCCGTGAGGTTACCATCCCGCTGGCCTTCTCCAAATGCGAGAGCGAAGGCCGCTATGAGAACTTCGTGAAGGCGGAAAAGCAAATGCACTCCCCGGTGAACCTGGGTTATGAGGTAAAAGGCTATTCCTTTGACGATACGGATGTGTACAAAACCATCGAAGGTGCCTCCTATGTGCTGCAAACCTATCCGGACAAAAAGCTGGAACATTACATTGACAGCATTCTGGTCATTGTGGCCGCTGCCCAGGAGCCGGACGGCTACCTGTACACCGCCCGCACCATGAATCCGGAGCACCCGCACGAGTGGGCGGGCGACCGCCGCTGGGTAAAGGACGAGGAACTGAGCCATGAGCTGTACAACCTGGGCCACATGGTAGACGCCGCCGTCGCCCATTACCAGGCCACCGGCAAGCGCAATTTCCTGGACATCGCCATCAAATATGCAGACTGCGTGGTGCGGGAGGTGGGCCCCCATGCCGGACAGGCCCGCGTGGTGCCCGGTCACCAGATTGCGGAAATGGCCCTGGCGCGCCTGTATCTGGCCACCGGAGAAAAGAAATACCTGGAAGAGGCCAAGTTTTTCCTGGACGAGCGCGGCAAAACCGAGTATCGTGATGCGTACAATCAGACGCATCTGCCGGTGCTGGAGCAGGACGAGGCCGTAGGGCACGCCGTCCGTGCCGCCTATATGTATGCCGGCATGGCGGACGTGGCCGCCCTCACCGGCGACGAGGGCTACATCCATGCCATTGACGCCATTTGGGAAAACATCGTTTCCAAAAAACTGTACATTACCGGCGGCATCGGTGCTACCAATGCCGGCGAGGCCTTCGGCGAGAATTACCAGCTGCCCAACATGAGCGCCTATTGCGAGACCTGCGCCGCCATCGGCAATGTGTATGTGAACCACCGCATGTTCCTGCTGCACGGGGAGTCCAAGTATTATGACGTGCTGGAACGCACCCTGTACAACGGCCTCATCAGCGGCGTTTCGCTGGAAGGCAACGGTTTCTTCTATCCCAACCCGCTGGAGAGCATCGGCCAGCATCAGCGTCAGGCCTGGTTCGGCTGCGCCTGCTGCCCGTCCAATATTGCGCGTTTCATTCCTTCCGTGCCCGGTTACGTGTATGCCGTGAAGGACAACGCCCTGTATGTGAACCTGTTCATGCCCAATACCATGAAACAGAAGGTGCTGGGCAAGGAAGTGGTGCTGTCGCAGCGCACCGCCTATCCCTGGAACGGGGACATTGACATCACCGTGGACAAAACGGCTCTCCGCAAGGAGATGGCCCTCAAAATCCGCATCCCCGGCTGGGTAAAAGGCGAGGTGGTCCCCTCGGACCTGTATAAATATGCGGACGGCAAGCGCCTGGGTTACAGCGTGTGCCTGAACGGCGAAAAATTGGAAGGGGAGCTGGTAGACGGCTACTTTGTCATTGCCCGCAAGTGGAAGAAGGGGGACAAGGTGAGCGTGCGCTTTGACATGGAGCCGCGCGTGGTGAAGGCCCATCAGCTGGTGCAAGCGGACCAGGGACGCATTTCCATCGAGCGTGGTCCGCTTGTGTATTGTGCCGAATGGCCGGACAACGCGGGTTTCAGCGTACGCAGCATCCTCATGAACCAGGCTCCCAAGTTTGGCGTAAAGCATGCCGATGAACTTTTTGGCCTGGATAAAATCACCACCGGTGCACAAACCCTGTCCTTCGGTGAAGATGGCCGCCTGGCCACCCAGGATGTGCTTCTCACCCTTATCCCGTACTATGCCTGGTGCCACCGCGGCAGCGGCGAAATGGTCGTGTGGCTTCCGCAGTCCCTGCGTGCCACCAAGCCGTCCAAACCGGCTACGCTGGCCTCCGAGAGCGCAATAGACGCCTCCCATAAGGTCCGTTCCATCGGCGCCATCAACGACCAACTTATTCCTGGAGATGAGTCATCCCCGTACTACCACTGGTGGCCCAAGAACGGTGGTACCGAGTGGATTACCTATACCTTCAAGGCGCCCGCAACCATCTCGTCCAGCACCATTTACTGGTTCGACGACCAGCCCTGGGGCGGCTGCTCCGTGCCCAAGGCCTGGCGCATCCTGTACAAGAACGCGGCAGGGGAGTGGGTGCCCGTGGAAGGCGCCAGCGGCTATCCTACCGTAAAGGGGACCGCCTGCGAGGTGAACTTTGCGCCGGTTACCACCAGCGCCGTAAAACTGGAAGTGGACCTGCCGGAGGAACTGTCGGCCGGCCTGTATGAATGGGAAGTAAAATGAGAAAAATCCTTGTAAGCACGGCGCTCGCGGCCCTTTGCCTGGCGGCGGGCGCCCAAACGCCTAAGAACGTACTCCGGATAGATGTGGATGCCCCCGGCATTCCCATCCAGCCCACCATGTACGGCATTTTCCTGGAGGACATCAATTTTGCGGCCGATGGAGGCCTCTACGCAGAAAAAATCAGCAACCGTTCCTTCGAATACGACAATCCGCTGCAGGACTGGAAGACCTTCGGCAAGGTGGAAGTACGCACGGACGGCGCTCCCTTTGAGAACAATCCGCATTATGTGCGGCTGGGGTATCAGGGCCATCCCGCCCGCCAAAGCGGCCTCCAGAACGAAGGCTGGTTCGGTATCGGCTATGAAAAAGGAGCCAATTACAAACTCTCCTTCTGGGCCCGCACGGTAGGAAAGGAGAAGGAAGTGGGCCTTGCCGGCATTTTGTGCAACCCCAACGGCCAGGTGGAAAACCAGAACCTGGCACTGGCGGGAATCACCGTAAAGGGTGGCAAATGGACCAAGTATGAGGCTACGCTCACGTCTCCGGTCACCCTGGAAAAGGGCGCCTTCCGCCTGCTTCTTTGGGACGAAAGCCCGGAGGCCACAGTAGATGTAGAGCATATTTCCCTGTTCCCGGCAGAGACTTTCCATGCCGATGAAAACGGCCTCAGAAAAGATCTGGCGCAGGCCCTGGCAGACCTTCACCCGGGGATTCTCCGTTTCCCGGGCGGCTGCATCGTGGAGGGAACCTATCTGGAAAACCGCTACCAGTGGAAAAACACGGTGGGCCCTGTAGAGAACCGTCCCATCAACATCAACCGGTGGAATTACGGCACCTTTGAGCGCATGTTCCCGGATTATTACCAGAGCGGCGGCCTGGGCTTCTATGAGTATTTTCGCCTGGCGGAGGAGATGGGCGCAGAGCCCGTTCCCATTGTGAGCTGCGGCATGGCCTGCCAGTTTCAGAATGACCCTGAGTGGAAGCCCAACTGCGCCATGGAGGACCTCCAGAGCTATATTCAGGACGCGCTGGACCTTATTGAATTTGCCAACGGCTCCCCCAAGAGCAATTGGGGCAAGGTACGCGCCCAGATGGGCCATCCCGCCCCCTTCAATCTCAAATACCTGGGTATCGGCAACGAGCAGTGGGGCGAGGAGTTCATCGAACGTTTTGTCCCGTTCATGAACGCCGTTCGCGCCAAATATCCTGAAATCCGGATTATCGGCACTTCCGGTCCCTACTCCGGCGGCGAATGGTTCGACGACCTCTGGAAAGAGATGCGCAAACTCGACGTGGATTTGGTTGACGAACATTATTACAGCTGGGAAGGCTTCTACGAGAAGCGGGCAGACCGCTATGACAATTATCCCCGCACCGGTCCCAAGGTGTTCGCAGGCGAATATGCCTGCCACGGCTCCGACGGCAAAAAGTTCAACCACTTCAATGCCGCCCTCCTGGAGGCGTCCTTCATGACGGGCCTGGAGCGTAACGCGGACGTGGTGGTGATGTCCAGTTACGCGCCCACTTTTGCCCATGTCGAGGGCTGGCAGTGGCGTCCGGACCTCATCTGGTTCGACAATCTCCGTGTCATGAAAAGCTGCAGCTACTATGTCCAGCAGCTGTATGCCACCAACAAGGGAGACCGCGCCGTTCCCATCACGGTGGACGGCAAGCCCGTGGTGAATGCGAACGGCCTCAATGCCACCGCCGCCATTGACGACGCCACCGGCGACATTATCGTCAAGATGGCCAACGTGAGTCCGTATTCGCAGGTCGTGCGCTTCATGCTGCCCGGCTGTGTAACGGCGGCTCACAGAACCACCCTTCATAGCGACAATCCCATGGCGGAGAATACCCTGGATGCGCCGGAAACCGTGGTGCCGCAAACGGAAAAACTGGACCTCACACCGGTAAAAGACCCGGACAATGCCTGGCTCCTCGGCGTCCGCAAGCAGGAGAACGGCAGCATGGAATACAGTGAGCGGCTGGGCGGAAGAACCTTTGCCGTGTATAGATTTCACAGGAACTAACTATGATAATGAAAAAACTCGGGTGGGGCCTGGCCATGGCGCTGGCGCTGGTCGCATGTAAAAAGGAAATCGTACCGGAAGGAGAGAAACCCGGCCCGGAACAGCAGACGGAGATTCCCAATCTGGAACCCGTCGCCAAACTGATCATCAATACGGAAAATGGCGTAGCCGTGGACAGCAAGGACCCTAAGGATTACCGCCGCTGTACGGTCACCGTGGACTGGGGCTATGACAGTGCTATCGTCAAAGACGCTCCCGGCCAAATCCGCGGGCGCGGCAATTCCACCTGGAACTGGTATCCCAAGAAGCCCTATCGGATTAAATTGGACGAATCGGCCAGCCTGCTGGGCCTTCCGGCCAATAAGGACTGGGTGCTCCTGGCGGACTACCGGGACGTTACGCACATGATGAATGCCGTGGGCTTTTATCTGGCCAAGGAACTGGGCCTGCCCCATGCCAACCACATCCGCTATGTGAACCTGACCCTGAATGGGAAAAACATGGGGCTGTATGCCCTTACGGAGCAGGTGGAGGAAGGCGGCAACCGCGTCAAACTGGACAAGAACGAGGGCATTCTGCTGGCCCTGGACATCAACGACGGTCCGGACGATGAGCCCAACGCCACCAACAATTTCTGGAGCAAGGTGTTCGACATGGCCTGTGCCGTGAAATACCCGGACGACGCCACCAAAGCCGTCACCAAACAGGTAAAGGCGGAATTTGCGGAACTGGAACAGGCCATTGAAGACGAGGACTGGGAGGAAATCCAGGAGTTGCTGGACGTGGAATCCATGATTCACTACATCCTTATCCAGGAGATTATCGGTAATGTGGAAATGGACAACTATCCCAGCATGCGCAGCGGCTTCATTCACCGGTATAACAGCGACGCCAAGTGGGTGATGGGCCCTATGTGGGACTGCGACGGCGGCTTCAGCTATAACTGGGGCGACATGTACGACCACCATGGATGGGGGCACACCTTCTTTGAAAATTACCGCTACCTGGTTTTCGGCTCGAACCCCTACTACCATGAAGGCGCCTATGGCAGTACGGCCTCACCCTTCTTCTGCCGCCTGTTCGGCATCCCTGAATTTGTGAAACTGCTCCAGGCCCGCTGGAAAGAGACGCACAATGATCTCCTGGACGGCCTGCTGGACTATCTGGACCAGGTGGAGGAACTCATCGGCGAGGATGCACAGGAGGACATGGAGCTCTGGGGCATAGACAATTACACGCACGAGGAAGAGTACAAAAAGCTGGTTGCCTGGCTGGCCAACCGCTTCAATTACCTGGACGGCATTATCCGGAAATATCCCAAGTACTGATGAGAAAACTGTTATCCCTGTTTGCTGCACTTGCCGTTTCCCTGGTGGCCCTTTCCGGCTGCGGGGGAAGGGAGCATCCCTACACGATGGACTATACGGTGGCTGTAGATACCGTCGGTCATTATCTTCTTGTGGACCTGGATTTGTCCATGACACCCGGATCCGGCTCCATTACGCTCAACATGCCCCGCTGGACACCCGGGTATTATGAGATGTTGGATTTTCCCAAGCACCTGTGCGACTTTTCCGTGGCGGATGCTGTCGGAACACCCTTGGCCTGGGAGAAGAGCGGGATGAACCGCTGGGTGGTCTCGCTTCCGGAAGACGGCCGCGTGAAGGTGTCGTACCGCATCTATGCCAACCACCGGGATGTGGCGTCCAACCGTGTGGACGGCAGCATTGCCTTTGTGGCCCCTGCGGGTGTGTTCATGCATGTGGACGGTGACCTGCAGCATCCGGTGCAGGTGCGTTTCTGTCTCCCGGAAGGCTGGGAGAAAATTTCTTCCGGACTGCTTCCCCTGGATGGAACTACAGACACTTTCCGGGCCTGTGACTTTGATTGTCTGTACGACAGCCCGTTCCTCCTGGGCAACTATTACACCTGTAATTTTGAGCACGAAGGACATCCTTACCATTTTGCCATTGAAACGCCCGAAGGTTTGGAAGAAAGCGGTTTCCGGGCCGATTTCTGCAGGATAGTGAGCGCAACTACGCGCCTGATGGGGGAGGTCCCCTATAATAACTACTGCCTCATCCATATGGGGGCGGGCGGCGGAGGCCTGGAACACTGGAACTCCCAGGTTTGCTATACGGACGGCACCTATCGGTTTGCGAACCGGGAACGGCAGGTCTCTTTCCTGGGCTTTGTTGCGCACGAGTACTTTCACCTGTACAACGTCAAGTGCATCCGTCCGGCAGAGCTGTGGCCCTTCAACTATGATACCGAGGCAGTTACGCCCATGCTCTGGGTAAGCGAGGGGCTCACTTGCTACTACGAGTTCCGTCTCATCCGCTCTTCCGGCGCGGTTACCCCGGAGGAGGCCCTGGCCCAGCTTTCAGGCTATTTCTCCCGCTATGCCCCATATGAGGGCCAGCGCCACATGAGCCTTCGTCAGAGCAGTTACGATATTTGGCTCAACTTCATGAACGGAGATGCCAACGAGAAGGACGTCCGTATCAACTATTATTTCAAGGGCCCTGTAGTGGGGCTGCTCATGGACATTGACATCCGGCGCCACACCGCACAGGCGAAGTCCCTGGACGATGTGATGCGCGGCCTCTATCAGCGCTATTACAAGGAACTTCAGCGCGGATTCACGGAAGAGGAGTTCTGGCAGGAGGTGGAAAAGGCCTACGGCGGCCCCGTTCCGCATCTCCGCGCTCTTGCAAATACTACGGAAACAATTGATTATGAGGCGTATCTCAAGGACGCCGGCCTGTACGTGGATACGGCGTCCTGGTCCATCTGCCGGGTGGAGAGCCCTACGCCGGAACAGCGCGATTTTCTGGAACACTTGGATTTGATATAAGTCTAACCATATGCGTATGAAACTGATAACCAAACACATCCTGACGGTGGCAGCTACTCTCTCCCTAAGCTGCACCGGCCTGTTTGCGCAGGAAGCGCCGCAGCCCCTTTCCGATTCCCTGTACCGCAGTCTGGCTGCCACACCGCCCATGGGGTGGAACAGCTGGAACAAATTCGGCTGCAACGTGAGCGAGCAACTCATCCGGGACATGGCAGACGCCATGGCCGCTTCCGGCATGGCCGACGCCGGCTACCAGTACATCGTCATCGATGACTGCTGGCAGGTGAGCCGCGACGCGGACGGCAACATTGTCCCCGACCCGGAGCGTTTCCCTTCCGGCATGAAGGCCTTGGCCGATTATATCCACAGCCTGGGGCTCAAGTTCGGCGTGTATTCCTGCGCCGGTTCCCTTACCTGTCAGGCGCGTCCGGGCAGCAAGGGCCACCAGTTCCAGGATGCCCTGCAGTATGCCAAGTGGGGCGTGGATTACCTGAAGTACGACTGGTGCTACAGCGACGGTCAGAACGCCAAGGCCGCCTACCAGACCATGTCGGAGGCCATCAAGGCCGCCGGCCGTCCCATCGTCCTCAGCATTTGCGAGTGGGGTGAAAACAAGCCCTGGGAATGGGGCGAGGGCATCGGCCACCTGTGGCGCGTAACGCCGGATATCCGTGCGTGCTATGACTGCACCTTCGACTGGGGCGGCGTGGGCGTGCTCCAGTGCATCGACGCCGCTGCCGACCTGTACCCTTACGCCGGTCCCGGCCATTGGAACGACATGGAAATGCTGGAAGTGGGCAACGGCGAGCTCACCTATGACGAGAATGTGACCCATTTTTCCATGTGGTGCATGATGGCGGCCCCGCTGATGAGCGGCAACGACCTCCGGGAAATGGACCACAAAACGCGCGAAATCCTCACCAACAAGGAAGTGATTGCCGTGAACCAGGACCCGCTGGGCCGGCAGGGCATCCGTTTCATGAAGATGGGTGACCAGGAAATCTGGGCCAAACCCCTTGCCGGCGGTGAAATTGCCGTGTGCTTCATGAACCGCAGCAGCCAGCCCTGGAAACTGGACTACAACTGGACGGCGCAGACCATGTACTTTGCCAAGGACGTGAACCTGAGGAAAAACACTTACTCGGTGCGCGATCTCTGGCAGCACAAGAACATAGGTACTACCAAAGACCGCCTGAAAGCGGAAATTCCCGGTCACGGGGTATTGATGGTTCGTCTGCAGATAATCTAACCACGTATGAAAAAGATAGTTGCCGCCCTTTTTGCTGGGCTGCTGGCTCTTGCAGCGCAAGGGCAGGATTTTGATGCTGCCTACACCAAGACGGAGCCCGTGCTCCGCTGGGGAGAAAAAATGTATAACGGTGCTGTCAGGCCCGTTTGGACAGAGGAGGACAGTTTTGTGTTCCAGACGCGGGAAGCTGCCGGCGAAGCCTGGTACCGCGTGTCCGGCACGCAAAAGACGGCTGTCGCCAAGGAAGTTTATGAGAATGCCCTGAAGGCCCGCCGAGACGGCTGGTACGACCCCTCCGACGAGAGCCAGTACGCGGTGCGCAAGGAAGTAAAGGAACTGTCTCCGGACAGCACCCGCGTGGCCTATGTCCGTGACAACAACGTCTGGATGAGCCGGGCCGATGGTTCCGAGCCTGTACAGTTGAGCTTTGACGGAACGGACGGTGAGGCCTATAGCGAACTCCTTTGGTCGCCGGACGGCACCCGGCTGGCGGCGCTGAAAAAGGAAGTGCTCAAGGAACGGCAGATCCTGCTTCGCGTCTCGCGTCCGGACAACCAGGTGCAGCCGCGTTATCGCTGGCTGGACTATGCCAAGCCCGGCGACCGCCTGCCGCAGTGTACGCCTGCCCTCTTCGACATGGAAGAACAGGAGCAGATTCCCCTGAGCCGCAGCATTCCCAGGGACCAGTACTTCCTGGTGCTGGGGCAGTGGTCGGAGGACAGTGAGTTCTTCACCTTCGAATACAACCAGCGCGGACATCAGCTGTACGAGCTGTGCACGGTAGATGCCGCAACCGGTGATGTTCGCACCGTGGCCCGGGAGCAGAGCAACACCTTTATCTATTATTACGATCTCTGGCGTTATCTTTTCCATGACGGAAAACGCCTGCTCTGGATTTCCGAGCGTGACAATTGGCGCCACCTTTATCTGATAGACACCCAAAGCGGAAAGGCGCGCCAGCTTACCCAAGGGGAGTGGAACGTACGGGAAATCCATCATGTGGACGAGGAAGGCGGCTTTGTGCTGGCCAGCGCCAACGGCCTGGGCGCCGCAAGGGGAGAGGACCCCTATAACAAGCATGTGATTCGCATTGATCTGGCAAACGGCAAGGTGACCGACCTTACACCGGAGGATGCAAACCATACCGTGTCCTTCAATACCGCCGGAACCCGCTTTGTGGACAATTACTCGCGTCCGGACCTGCCCTATACCAGCGTGCTCCGCAGCGCCAAGGATGGGAGCGTGCTCCTGGAAATTCAGAAGGAGGATATATCGGCCCTCCTGAAGGAAGGCTTTACCATGCCGGAGGTATTTGTGGCCAAGGGCCGTGACGGCGTTACGGACATCTGGGGCACCATCTGGCGCCCTGCGCACTTCAAGGCGGGCAAGAAATACCCGGTGGTGGAGTATATTTACGCCGGCCCGCACGACTCCCACGTGGACAAAAACTTTATGGGCTATCCGCCGCGCTTCCAGCGTCTGGCGGAGTTGGGCTTCATTGTGGTTACCATCGACGGCATGGGGACCGACAACCGTTCCAAAAGCTTCCAGGACGTGGCCTGGCGCAACCTCAAGGATGCCGGTTTCCCGGACCGCATCCTGTGGATGCAGGCGGCCGCGGCCAAGTATAAATACATGGACCTCTCCAACGTGGGCATTTACGGCTACTCGGCCGGAGGCCAGAACACACTGGCGGCGCTGCTGTTCCATCCGGAGTTCTACAAGGTGGGCGTCGCGCTCTGCGGATGCCACGACAACCGCATGGACAAAATCTGGTGGAACGAGCAGTGGATGGGCTATCCCGTAGGTCCCTGGTATGGAGAAAATTCCAACGTGGACAACGCCTGGCGCCTGGAGGGGAAACTCTTTATTATCAATGGCGAGATGGACGACAATGTGGATCCGGCCTCTTCGCTGCAGGTGGTAGCGGAACTGGTCAAACACAATAAAGACTTTGAACAACTTTACCTGCCGGGCTTTACGCACAACCTCGGCAGTGAATGGGTCACCCGTCGTATTTACGAGTTTTTCTACAGGTACTGCAGATAAAAATCCCACTTTGGACAGAATTGCTATTTGTTTGTAGGATTTTTATAAGTTATGGGGGATATATTCTGCATATTTGTATAGTCAAAAAGCAAAATATTAAATTTATTTAATATCTACTAACCAATAATTAACTAACCCACAAAACAGTATGAAAAGATTCTTTCAAATCTGTGTAACCCTTTTCCTGTTCTCGCTGTCCATCCCCGCGATGGCGCAAGTCACGGTAAAGGGAACGGTCACCGACGCCTCGGGCGAGCCCGTGATTGCGGCCGGTGTCGTTGAGGCGGGAACGACAAACGGCGTTGTCACGGATGCCAAGGGTAACTACACCCTCACCGTGAAAGGCCCCCAGTCGGTCCTCGAATTCTCCTGCATCGGTTATGAGTCCCAAAGCGTAACCGTAGGCAGCCAGAAAACCATCAATGTAACCTTGGAAGAGGCCCTGTCCTTCCTGCAGGAAGCCGTTGCCATCGGTTACGGTACCCAGAAGAAGGCCGATATTACCTCCTCTGTCCAGAGCGTGAAGTCAGACGACTTTATCCAGGGCGCCGTGCTCGATGCCGGCCAGCTCATCCAGGGTAAGGTGGCTGGTCTTCAGATTACCATCTCCAACGGTGACCCCACCTCCTCCTCCTCGGTGATGCTCCGTGGTACATCGTCCCTGTACGGCTCCAACGCCCCGCTCGTCCTCATCGACGGTATTCCGGGCAACCTGAGCACTGTGGCTCCTGAGGATATCGAATCCATCGACGTGCTGAAGGACGGTTCCGCTACCGCCATCTACGGTACCCGTGGTACCAACGGCGTTATCATCATCACCACCCGCAGCGCCAAGCGCGAGATGCGCGCCTCCGTAGAATACAACGGCTATGTCACCGCCTCCACCTGGCTCAAGCGCCCGGACTTCATGAGCGCCGACGATGTTCTGGCACGCCGTGCGGAAGGCTGGAGTTTCCAGGGTGCCAACGGCCTGCTGGCCAAGGAGACCAAGACCGACTGGCTCAGCGAAATCAGCCGTACCGCCATCTCCCATAACCACAATGTGTCCATCCGCGGCGGTGGTGCCCATACCATCTACACCGCCAATATCACCTATAACAGGAATCAGGGTACCATCAAGAATACCGGCCTTTCCAATATCCGCGCCCGTGCCATGGTGGCCCAGTACCTGTTGGACGACAAGATCAAACTCTCGGCCGAAGTGCTGGCCAACGAGACCAACCGCGACTCCCGCTTCGACGCAGCCTACGCCTATCGTCAGGCCTGCATCCAGGGTCCCCTCCAGCCCATCTACAATGAGGATGGCAGCTATGTCACCCGCGACATCTACCTCTATGCCAACCCCATGACCTACATCAACGAGCAGCTGGGCATGTACCGCAACCGCAACGTCCGTTTCACCGGTACGGCCGAATACAAGCCCATCGACGTCCTCAACCTCAAGCTCATGTATGTTCGCAAGGGACAGAGCGCCATCGGCGGTTACTACAACACCCGTCTGGACGAGTCCACCACCAAGAGCAGCCGTAACGGCCAGGCCGGACGCAACGCCTCCGACTACACCTCCAACATGCTGGAACTCAGCGCCAACTACGTGCAGGACTTTGGCAATCACCATGTCACCGCCGTGGCCGGTTATTCCTACGAAGACGGCTTCAGCGAGAGCTTCGATGCTTCCAACTGGAACTTCCCGAACGACGGCTATCTCTGGAACGCTCTCGAGAAGGGTAACGGCCTCAAGGACGGTACCGCCAGCATGAGCTCATACGCCAGCATGTCCAAGCTTATCGGCCTCTTTGCCCGTGCCACTTACAACTATGGCGACCGCTACCTCCTCATGGCTTCCCTCCGTGTGGACGGTTCCTCCAAGTTCGGTTCCAATTATAAGTGGGGTTACTTCCCCGGCGTTTCCGTCGGTTGGCGTATCAACAACGAGGAATTCCTGAAGGACGCCAAGTGGCTCAACAACCTCAAGCTCCGCGCCGGTTTCGGTATCACCGGTATCGACGTGAACAGCCCTTACCAGTCCCTCGCTTCCATCGACTACGCCGGTAACTACATGTACAACGGCGTGTGGATTCAGCCCATCATCCCTACGCGTAACGCCAACACCGACCTCCGTTGGGAAAAGAAGCTGGAGTACAACATCGGTTTGGACTTCGCCGTGCTGGACGAGCGGCTGAGCGGTAGCATCGACTTCTATCGCCGCGACACCAAGGACGGTCTGTTCTACTATTCCGTTCCTACGCCTCCGTACACGTACGGTACCATCATGGCCAACGTGGCCCAGATCCGCAACCAGGGTGTTGAAATCCTCCTGAATGCCGTGCCCGTGCGCACCCGCAATTTCGAGTGGAACACCCAGTTCACCTTCTCCAAGAACGCCAACCAGCTGGTCTCCATCTCCAACGACCAGTTCCAGAGCGAAAACGACTACTTCGACGAAGGTTACACCGGAGAGCCTATCCAGAAGACCACCCACCAGGTGAAGGTGGGCCAGCCTATCGGCAACTTCTTCAACCTCCGTTCCGTCGGTCTTGACGCCGGCGGCAAGTGGGTCGTGGAGCGTCTCCGCCGCGACGAAGAAGGCAACGTGGTGAGCAAGTACTACGGCCTGGCTTCCGACGCCGGTTACACCGACTGGCAGATTCTCGGCAACGGTGTTCCGGACATCTTCGTCAACTTCAACAATACCTTCCGTTACAAGGGCTTCGACCTCAATGTAACCATGCGCGGTGCTTTCGGTTTCCAGATTCTGAACTTCCAGAAGATGTTCTATGGCAACCCCACCATCCTGTACAATACGCTCAACTGCGCTTTCGACCAGTTTGACGTGGTGGACGCCCGTACCGGCGTAAAGACCGGCGAAAAAGTCCAACTGGCCGACACCCAGCGTATCGTCAGCTACTACATCGAAGACGGTGACTACTGGAAGATTGACAACCTGACCCTGGGTTACACCCACAACTTCAAGAACAGCAACTTCCTGAACAAGATTCGTGTTTACGCTTCCATCCACAACCTGGCGACCATCACCGGTTACACCGGCCTGGATCCCGAGGTGCGCATCACCGGTTTCGACGCCGGTACCGATGAGCGTGACAAGTATCCTACCATCCGCACCTACACCTTCGGCGTGAACCTCACCTTCGGAATCGGCAAGGGCAAACGTACCACCACCGCTCCCGTTCCCAATCACGTAACTCCTTACGTGCCCGAGAAAGTTGTAAAATAAATTGAGCGTTAAGAATTATGAAAAAGATATTATCTTCTATCGCTGTCCTTGCGGTTTCCGCTACCTGCCTGACCGGTTGCTTCAATCTGGACGAGATTGCCTACTCCGAGATTACCCAGGATTCCTTCAATCCTACGGATCAGGACGTAGTCGCTCTTCTGGCCAGCTCCTATTCCGAGTTAGGTGCCTTCATGGACTGGTACGGCATGTTCGACGCCCAGGAAGAAGCTGCCGATGTCGTTATCACGCCCGCCCGTCCCAACGGTTGGGTGGACGGCGGTGTCTATCAGCGTATGCATGAGCACACCTGGTATGCCGACGACCCCGGTTCTCCTTCTTCCCTCTATGGCTATGCATTTACCGGTATCAATGCCGCCAACCGCGTGCTTGACCAGGTAAAAGACGGTTCCCTGAACACCGGTGACCTGAAAGACAATATCATCGATGAACTCAAGGCCGTCCGCGCTCTTTGGTACGCCGTCCTTCTGGATTCCCATGGCAATGTGCCTATCGTCACCTCCTATAAGGATACCGAACTTCCCAAGCAGAGCAGCCGTCGCAGGGTCTATCAATTTGTGACCAAGCAGTTCGAGGAAGTCATTGCCAACGGCAAACTCTCCGAAGAGCGTTCCGCCGCCACTTACGGCCGTATGAACATGTGGGCTGTCAAGATGGCCCTCATGAGAGTGTATCTGAATGCGGAGGTTTATGTGGGCACTCCCGCGTATGACAAAGCCCTCAAGCTGGCCGAGGATATCATCCACAACGGCCCTTACCAGCTGTCTGCCAAATATCTGGACAACTTCCAGGCTTTTGATGACGCCACCGCCGTAAACAATACGGAAATCATCTTCGCCATTCCTTACGACAATGTGTACAACACCGGTGAACATGTGTTCTGCATGGCCATGAAGTTCTATCCTCCGTCCGAGGGTCGTGCCCACTTCGGCTACGCCACCAACACCTGGGGCGGCAACTGCGGCAACCCTCAGTTCATCAATTCCTATCAGGAAGGCGACACCCGTCTCACCGATACCTGGCTCTATGGTCCTCAGTTCGTAAGCACCCCGGCCCGTGCCGACAATGACTCCAAGGCCGCGAAATATTTCTCCGACGTGGAGGATGGCGTTGAGGTAGGCAAGCGCGACAAGATTGCCTGGTGGTGCCTCAACTATCTGCCGTCCATTACCGGTGCCCAGGGCAAGGAAGTCATCACCAGCATCGACTTCGGCTGCCGTCAGGCCAAGTATCAGCCGGACCTCAAGGCTTCCGCCACCAACCACTGGACCAACGACTTCCCCTGGTTCCGCCTGGCCGAGGCCTACTACACCGCTGCCGAGTGCATCCTCCGTGGTGCCACTTCTTCCTACGGCGACACACCGGACGGTCTTGTAAACGCTGTCCGCCAGCGTTCCGCTCCGGCCCTTTCCCTGTCCGACCTCCAGAGCACCACGTCCCATTACAAATATGGCCTGGCCGCTTTCGGCGGAATCACCACAGCCATGCTTAACACATACGGCTCCGGCTTCAAGCAGAATGAGAACAACGAGTGGGTGGCCGACGAAACCCGTCAGCCCCACGACTGGACCGAGGTCTATGAGGAGCTGGAAGCTTCCCAGACCATTTCCCCTTCCGGTCATGACAACGATCCTATCCAGTTCGCCGGCATGTACGACGAGTGGGGTTGGGAGTTCGCCCTTGAGGGTCTCCGCCGCCAGGTTATGATTCGTTTCGGTACTTTCGGTACCCGCAACTGGTTCAACCACACCGCCATCGGAGACAACCACACCGCTCTGTTCCCTATCGACAAGGGAACCCAGCAGGACAACAAGAACATGGGCCAGAATCCCGGTTATGTTTCCGCCAACGGAGCCATGGCTGCCGATGTTGCCATCGACGACGAGATTCCCGACAATATGTAATCTGTAAAGCAACGAGAATATGAAAAAGATATTTATATACATGGCGCTTGCCTCAATGGCTCTCACAGCGTGCCACACGAAGGCATACTACGAGAACGACGGCATCCCTGTAGAACCGGAACCGGAGCCCGTCATCACCTATGAGGGTGAGGGTAAGCTCGTGCGCCTGGACAAAGATGGTAAAGTTCAGGAAACCAAACACACCTATAAGTGGAATGCCGAAGAAACCACCATTAACATCGAGGCCTGGGTGGACGGCAGCCAGTATGTGAACGGGGACGACACCTTCAGCGGCGGTGAATTCAGCATTGGATGGTTTACTCTTCCCCGCCTTTCCATCAACGATTTCCTTGGTATTGATGTCAAGACTGAATTGGATGAAACCACTTTCTACGGCGTACAACCTGACGGAACCCGGGTAGAGTCCATGACTTCTTACAAACCCGGCATGTGGGTGGCTGCCGACGGCTCCTCCTGCGGTTGGGGTGACGGCCGCATGTACTGGCAGTGGTACATCTGGGGTGATGAAGAGGGAGGCGGTTACGACATGAACGCCAACGACTATCCCGATATCATTTACCTCGGCAGCAACCCCGGCAATGTGGCTGACGTCCTGGGCAAGGATGTCACTTCAAAGGCCAAGATCGTTGTCGGTGATGTTACTTACGACTGGATTGTTACCGTCCACTTCGGCGAGGCCGAGAAAAAGATTACCGGCGAAGGCAAGCTCAGCTATCACAACTGGACTTCCGAAGAGGCCTACGATGTCGTCGAGACCACCAGCAAGTACAGCTATGTGCTGCACGAGACGGAAGGACTGGAGGTGAACATCGAGGTCAATACGGAAGAATGGAAGGAATCTGGCGACTGGGAAATCGGCTTTATCGACGCACTTACCGCCGATGTCGTCTCCGACGTCTGGGGCTTCGATCCCGGCACGCTCACCGACGAGGAGTTCTATCCCGTGAATCCCGACGGTTCCAAGGTGACCTGGTCGTCTTACGCTCCCGGCATGTGGATTGACAAGGAGGGCGCCTCCACGGACTATGTCAACGGAATCGCTTACTGGCAGTGGTACACCAAGGAGGGCGGCCGTGACTACGACTACACCGGCAGTGAAGGCATGTTCATTGTCGGCGGCAACCCCGGCAACATCGCCAAGATCGAGTTTGATACTCCTATCGTTTCCAAGGCAAAGATTGTGAAAGACGACAAGGATCTTACCATTACGGTTACTTACAACTTCCACGATGTCATCCTTCCTGAAACCGAAGGTTATCCCGAGGCTGTATTCGAGGGAACCGGCACACCTTATCCTTACGGTGGCGGTGTAGATGGTGATCATACTCTCCAGTGGTACTTCGACGAGGCCGGCCTGACTGTGGATGTGGATGCCTATATTCCTTCCATTGAAGGTTGGGGATTCTCAGCCGTTGTCATTCCCACGGATGCGGTGAAGGCATATCTGGGCATTGACGACATCGAGACCCTGTTCGACCCGACCTATTTCTACGGAATCAATCCTGACGATTCAAAGGTTGATTACGGTGACAATCACGATGTCTGGAGCTCTTACAAGCCCGGCATGTGGGTTGGTGAGGACGGTACGCAGTCCGGTTCCGGCGGTGTCATGTTCTGGCAGTATCAGTTTGGTGACCACAAGTATGACGGTCATTTCACTGAGGGCCTGATGGTTATCGGCACGAATCCGGGCAACGTGGCCAACGTAGCCGGAAAGACGGTTACTTCCCGTGCAAAGATGGGTGAAAAACTCTTGACGGTCAACGTAACCTTCCATGCCGAATATCCTACCGCCAAGACCGGGAAGGTGGGTCCCCACAGCTATTCCTGGACACTTGGAGACGATGGCGTGGAAATCGTCGCCACAGCTTCTGCCGCTGCAAAGGACGCTTCCTGGGCATGGATGGGCTTCTTTGTCAACGAGAATTACATTAACGCCAAGTACAGTTACAATCTCTCTGAACTTGCCGCCGATTACGAAAACGGATTCTATCCCGTAGCAAACGACGGCGTAACCAAGTTGGAGAAGTGGACCTCATACATTCCCGGTATGTGGTTCGCAGAAGACGGCAATGCTGGCGGCTGGGCTTTCTGGCAGTACTATACCTCCAATTACGAGGAGGTCGGTTACCACGATTTCCAGGCACCGGGTCTGCTGTATGTTGGCAAGAATCCGGGCAACGAATATGCCGTTGGCGCTTCTGCCACATCCAGGGCCATTGCCGGTGGTAAAGCCTTCAACGTAACCCTCCAGATTGCGGAGTAATTCTCAATCTTATCGATTTATTCAGGCCGGGACTTGTTTTCCCGGCCTTTTTTTTTACCTTTGTGACATAAATTGCATGTGTTATGAAGAACGTACTGCTTGTCATTCTATCCGCCGCGCTGGCGTTTAGTTCCTGCAACAAAGCCCGTTCCCAGGAACAGTCCATCCCGGAGCACCATGTGTTGGCCTCGGAAATCACAGTTACCAAAGTTCAAAGTGTGAACATCAATACCCATCTTGCTTATTCGTGCTTCATCAAGCTGACGAAAGAAGCGCAGGACAGACTGTCGGTACTCTTGCCCGGCGGTGTGGGAAGCAACTGTCCCACCATCACGTTCGTGAATGGGAGTGACAGCCTGGAAATGATGACCCAGAATATGTTTTCAAGCATCTATTACGATCCGTGTACTTTTTATATCGGCACGGGTGATGGTTCTGCCTTCGGCACTATTGCTGTGATGGCTGACCATCTCCCGGAGCTGCTCAAAGCGCTGGCCCTGGATGAGTCCTCCTTCCGGAAGATGCTC
>Ga0247611_10001695_pt1 | contig 38607 bp, 59 predicted proteins | sample 177DNAGHGhighgp2_FD_192422 | JGI IMG/M metagenome (GOLD analysis project Ga0247611, IMG submission 192422) | Sheep rumen microbial communities from Palmerston North, Manawatu-Wanganui, New Zealand - 1770 DNA GHGhigh gp2 | ecosystem: Host-associated > Mammals > Digestive system > Stomach > Rumen... | reverse complement strand
TAGAAAATATGATAAACTCAAAAAAGAAATAGATGATCTCGTATGTAAAATAAAATGAATTGAAAAAGAAAGGAGCATAAATAAAAAAGAAAATGATTTATAAGAGAAACAAGATCCTAAATGACTGAAGAAATAAAAAGCTATAAGCAATTAGAAATGGCTAAAAAGCTAAAAATAACAAGGCTTAGTATGTGGCAATGAAAACATAAAGATAAGTATATACCAATAAAATTTGAAGACGCTTTAAGTAGAAGAACTAAACAAGGTTATAGCATAAGATACATAAAGGTCTCAGACGTCATAAAATATCTTAAAGAAAATAAAGCCTTGAAAACTATAAAGTAAATGATAATAAAATAACTATCATTTACTTTTTTAAAAACTTCCAAAATGACAGAAAAACAGACTATTGCATGTCCTTATTGCTGAGAAGAAATCTTAGCAGCTGCTAAAAAATGTAAACACTGCTGAGAGTTCTTAGATAAGGATCTAGAACCTAAAAAAAAGAAAGGCTGTTTATATTGGGCTCTTACTATCTTAGTAATACTAATAGTATTTATTGTATGATCTTTTATTCTATGAATTATAGCTCATAATAAAGCAAGAGATATGATTATAGAAAAACAAGAAATAGCTGAAGCTGTAATGAATTGAGAAACAGACTGAATAGCTGAAGAAGATATAAAGCAAGCTAGAGAAGAATTTATTAAAGAATCAAATGACTCATTTAGAGAAAGTGATATGGATCTTAAATTAGAATATGTAGATAATGATACAGTAGCTGTAATTTCTGAAAAAACTAAAGAGAGATGATTTAAGGAGAATATGGAGAAAGGATTAAGAAGAGCTAGTTATAAGAAAGTAATATATAAGAATAAAAACTGAGAAACTATAGAAGAAAGAGAGCTATAAAAATCTAGAATAACAAAAAAGAGAGGAACAGCCTATGTAAAACCTCTCTTTTTTGCTTTTACCTTTTATACTATACTTCCATGATACAACACCGGAAACTTCCCAACCGGTAGTATGAATATACATACAAAGTCTTTATAGTAAAGAGTAAAATAAAAATAAAGTATTGCAATAATATATAATATTGTTATAAGGAAATTGCATAATAGAAAAGTAAAGGCTAATTCAGTACTATTTTAGATACTGGATTTTTTTCTAAAATGGCTAAAAAACTTCCTAAAGCACCAAGAAAAAGAATAATAGCTAAACTAGATGAAGTCTTCTCTCAGTATATAAGATTAAGGGACTCCTACCAGAAAGGAGATGAAAGACGAGTAAAATGTCCTTTATGCTGAGCTGAGATGAATCGAAAACAAGCCCAAAATATGCACTTTATAAGTAGATGAATACTAAAATATAGATTTAGTGAGAATAATTGTCACGCTGGCTGTTATAGGTGTAATGTAGTTCTTAACTGAAACTATATAATCTATACAAGATATATGCAGAAGAAGTACTGAGTAAATTATGTTGATTCTCTTATAAATGATAAATCAACATACTCTATAAGTACTCCTCAATTAGAAAAAGAACTAGAATACTATAAAGAAAAAAGAGACGCTCTTTTAGAAAAATATTTCTAAGAGATTTTTTATTATTTAAAGAAAAAATGGAAGTAAAGGAAATGCTAGTTAGTTCTTTAAGACCGTACGAAAAGAACAACAAAGTACACGATAAAGAACAAATACTAAGGATTGCTAATTCTATTAAAGAATTTTGATTTACTCAACCGGTAGTAATTGATAAATCTAATACAATTATCATAGGTCACGGAAGATATGAAGCAGCCAAGCTGTTAGGATTAGATAAGATACCAGTAGTAAGATTATGATCTTTAACAGAGAAACAAATAAACAAGTTAAGAATCCTAGATAATAAGTTAAATGAGTCAGAATGGGAATATACGAACCTAAAAGAAGAATTAGATAAGTTAGATGATTTTAACTTCTGAGAGTTAAAGTTAGATAAACGAGACCTATTCCCAGAGATAAAACCTGAAGAGTATAACGGAAATATTCAGATTAACTTTAATGGATCTAATAAAGAATTTACTGAAGATGATTTAGGAGATTTTGACCATACTTGTCCTAAATGCTGATTCCAATTTAATGATTAAGTAATTGAGTTATGAAATATAAACGATACCTGAAAGATTTAAAGGAGATACCAAAGAATGGCTATAAAGTATTTAGCTGCTTTTCTTGTGGGGGGGGGTCTAGTATGGGTTATAAAAACGCCTGATATGAAGTTATAGGAACCTGTGAGATAGATCCACAGATGGACGAAATCTATAAGAGAAATTTAGGAACAGGGTATAACTATCTAATGGGAGTACAAGACTTTAAGAATATTCCTAATGAAGAGTTACCTAGTGACTTATTCGATATAGATTTATTAGACTGAAGTCCTCCTTGTTCTACTTTCTCTACAGCATGACAAAGGGAAAAGGTACGATGAAAAGAAAAAGTCTTTAGAGAATGACAAGCAAAGCAGATACTAAGCGATTTATTCCTAGATTACTTAGACGTAGTAGAGAAGTTAAGACCTAAAGTAGTAGTAGCTGAAAATGTAAGCGGTCTAATGAAATGAAACGCTAAAGGGTATGTAAAGATGATATTCCAGAGATTTAGAGAGCTTTGATACGAAGTACAGCTATTTCTTCTTAATGGTGCTACAATGTGATTACCACAAAGAAGAGAAAGAGTATTCTTTATAGCTCATAGAAAAGAATTTAATCTCCCTAAGTTAAAATTGGAATTTAATGAGAAGCCTATCTTATTCGGAAAAATAAAAGATAGATCCTGAAGAAAAGATTACCCGTTAGTATGAAAGAGATTAAAGGTAGCAAAATATGCTAAGTACTGAGATAGAGATTTAGGAGAAGCTGATATAAGATATGAAGGTAAAGAAAACTTCTTTACTCATAGCCGAATATATGAAAATGAAGTAGCTCCAACAGTACTAGCTAATAGCTGTAATCTTGTACGATGAGAAAATAGACAGATGAATGTAATAGAAATGCAGCTAGCAGGAAGTTACCCTTTAGATTATGACTTCAAAGGAGTTAATCCTTGATACTTAATAGGTATGAGTGTTCCTCCTTTAATGTTATATAAGGTAAGTAAAGAAATAAAGACTCAATGGCTAGATAAAATAAAAGCTTTATCTTAAAAGAAATAAAATGAGTAGATGATGAATACGCCACTTAGTATATAAAGATTTATACGAACGATACCTTAAGCAAGAAGAACCTAAACCAAAGCGAACAACATTCTCTAGCAGAGTAATACGTTACTGAATAGATAAAGAACAAGCTTTAACAACTGAAAATCTACTCTCTTATGGGAAAAGAAAGAAATTCTGAAGCATAATAAAAGAAGACTGAAGAGTATGTACTGTATGTAAAGAATTTAAGAAACGAGAAGAGTTTTCAAAAGATAAACAAAATAAAAGCTGATATACAAGTAACTGTAAAGAATGTAGAAACAAATATAAGCTAAAATGGAGAAAGGAAACAGGTTATATTAAAGATAGAAGGTATAAGGAAAATAAAAGAAATCTAAAAGTATGAGAACAAATCTACTTCCAAGACGATATACGAGAAGTAATAAGCTATAAGTATAAAAAGTGATATACAGTGAAATCTATTCTTAACTGATATGAAAGAATCATAGATACAAATGATAATCATTATACGAAAGGAAATCACTGTGTAAGATATACAAAGTTAAAGACTTTACTAAAAGTCAAGACAATAGAACAGATCCAAAAAGAAAAAGAATTAAAGGAACAAATGATAAAAGATTTATTTGATTAAGCATAAATAAAAAGATGGCTAAGTTTAAATATGACTGGCCTGCTCTAAAGCTGGAATACTTCCAAAGCGATATAGAAGAAGTTAAAGGATTCATAGAGGCGAAATGAATGACTCATGACGCTAATGTAAGGAAACGAACTAATGGACGATGAAAAGAAAAAAGAGCCCGAAAAGAAAAGATGATACAAAGAGCTTTAGACGAACAAGCAAAAAAGGAGGCCAAGAGTTTAGAGATACCAGTAGGAACTCTTATGAAAGCAAAGAAGATGGCGCTTATAAAGATTATACAAATGATGAGTAAGTGAGATTTAGATATGTCCGATATGGATAAAGGTCTAAAGAATATAAAGACCGAGTTAGGAGAACCTACGAATATATGAAGTAATTATAACTTCAATAAGAATAAAGATGACTGAGTACTAAGTGAAGAAGATAAAGCTTTTATAGAAACTTTATTTAGTGAAAAAGATAATGGAAAAGCAGGAACTACTAAAAGAAAAACTAAATAATAGATTATTCAGAAAAGCATACTTTGAGAAGTTTTTTTATGAATATTGCAGATTTTACTTTCGCGAGTTCTTTACTTTTAATACTCCATTTGTACTGAAACAAATTTACGAGTTATTGTTTCGCTGAAAAAACATTTTTATAGAGTGATTTCGTGGAAGTGCAAAGACTACGATAGCTCAAATGTATGTAAACTATGTAATAGCTTATAAGAAGAGGCGTAACATAATGCGGTACTCTCAAACGATAGATAATGCCGAAGAAAACCTAACATATATAAGTAATAGCTTCATAGATGATACTGAAAGCTGAGAGAGATTTGTAAGAGATTTCGGTAATCTATACTACCCTGATTATGCTAGTAGATGAGGATCTAAGAAGATAAAGCGTATAGATAAGTTCGTTACAGAGAATCACTGCTACGTTAGAGCTATGTCTTTAGGAACTTCTCCTAGATGAAAGAACTATACAGCTCCAGACTGAAAGTATAGACCTGATTTACTTATCTTTGATGACGTAGATACTATAAGTAGTACCGATAGCAAAAAGAAAATAGATAAAAATTATGAGTTCTTACTTAACGAAGTACTATGAGGTACAACAAACGCTACTCAGATGATATTCTTAGGTAATACTATCTATGAAGATGGATTAGTACCAAGATTTAGAGAGCATATCAAAGAAGATAAGAACCGAGAGATTATAAGAATACCGATATATGATGAAGAAGGGAAAATAGTTCGAGATAGGTTCGTAGAAACAGACGAAGAAGCAGAAAGACTTAACGAAGGTATATACGATAGTAATAAGAAAATAACAAGTCTAGAAAGTGAAAGGAGAAGGTTAGGGACTATCTCATTTAATCAAAACTACTTACTTATTCCTTATGTAAAAGGACAGCACGTTATAACGAGAGATATGATTAAATATGATAGGAACTGTAGGAACTATGAATTTGATAGAATATATATCGGAGTAGATCCTGCTGTAAGTGAAAAAGAAGGCTCAGATTATTTCGCTATAACAGTAGTAGGACAGCTTCAAGATAAGCACTATGTCCTAGAATGTGTAGCTCTAGAACAGACTGATAAGAATATAAAGAAAGCAAGTCTAACAGTTAAAGAGTTATACAATAAACGAAATGCTACAGCTTGTATAGTTGAGACCGTAGCATATCAAGCAGTACTAAAGACAGTCTTTTCTACTCTATGAATGGCAGTAATAGAAGAGAAAGGGAAGAGCGATAAAGTAAGTCTTCTAATGGAGAAGCAATATCTATTTGAAGACTGAAAAGTTTATTTTGCTCCTGGTACTGAAGACTTAGTTGAAGAATTACTAGCCTTCCCAAATGTAGAACACGATGACCGTGTTGATTCTATGAGAATGGCCTTACATATATCTAATAACGATTTCTTTATTACTTCGTTTTAAGATGAAAAAAGAAAGTAAAACCGCACCAACAAGAAAATATACAATGTATGCAGTAAGTGAAGCTACAGAGATACTAGCAACTGAAAGGCTTATCTTACAGTTTCTCCATAATTGATGAAGAGCTGAAGAAGATAAACCTACTAAGAATATAAAGAAAGCTACGCTCTATGAGTTCTGGTGCTATATACAAAAAAAGAAATCTACTCTAGACGTAGAGCGAGCTAAGGATTAAATGTATTTTAGATCATGTAGATGAAAAAAAATGAAAGAATCAAATAGAACCGAAAAAGCTATAGAGATAATGATCGATATATTAAAAGCTGTATTCGTTACAGCTATAATATTGTGATTACTATGGCTCTCAGTTGGGGGATTCCTTGCAGTATGCAAGATTATATATTTAGTTTTATTTAACTTATAGAAAGATGAGTAAAAGAACTTACAAAAAAATCGATGAACTAACTTTTAGATACGAAGAAGATAAACACTTCGATATAAAAGTAGACGCTGTAGAAATGTTAAACCAATTAGCTCAAGCTGTTAACTCTATGAAACAATTAGTAGTAAATGTTAACAAGATCCAGGACCAATTCGTAAAGGTCGTAGAAGGTTACAATACTTATAGAGATATTCTAGAAGAAGCTAATCAAACAGTAAAGCTAGCTATAGAAATACCTCCTAGAATAGAATTACCTGACTGTTTCAGTATTATTGAGGTTAAATTGGAAAATCTACCAAAAGTAAAAGTAGTAGAAAGGGAAAATACTACAGAAGAAAAAAAACAAGCCTAATTTTATTTTAGGCAACGAAACGAACTAGGAAAAGGAGATTATAATATCTCCTTTTTTTTATTCATACTCTTGACTGAAATCTAATCGGGACTATATGGAGGTAAAATCAATATTTAGATATAAACATAAAAGAGCTATGTCTATCGTCCAGAATGTAAAAAATAGTTTTTATAAGATGATTACTAAGAACCTATCACCTATAAGCCAAAAGAACTATATAGGGAGTGTAAATAGTATTTCAGCTTTATTGAAGGACGATTTAGTAATAGACCTGAATACTTTTTTTGAACTCTATAGAATAAACTGAGACGTAAGACAAGCTGTTAGAAAGATAGCTAACTCAGTAGCTAGAAACGGTCTATACTTATGGGACAATAATAACCAACAAATAGAAAACGAAGCTCTAGAAGATGAAGTAGCCGAATTATTTAGAGATAGAACCTTCTTAAAATTTAAGATAGACGTATTTAGGAACTATCTAATAAGTTGAGAGCTTTATATCATACCTTCTTTTAATCCTTATGGAGAAGTTAAAGGCTTTGAGGTATTAGATAGTCAGAATATAGAAAAGAGATTAGACTGAGAAGGTAATATAATCGGTTATAAACAAACATTAAGAACAGGTAAAGTAATATATTACAATCTTATGGATCTAGCTTACTTCAAGTTAGAAGATAGTATAGGAGATAGTAATAACTGAATGGGATTACTTTGGGGAGCTGTTTACGATACTCTCTGCGAATGGGAAGCTCAAAGAACTAACTACTACTTCTATAAGAACTCAGCAATACCTAGCGCTATGTTGATTCTTAACGATGGTATGACAAAGGAACAGATACAAGTAGCTCAAGATCAATTTCAAGCTCAATTCAAAGGAACTAAGAACCAGCATAAGACAATGGTAGCAGGAAATGTAAAAGACTTCAAGACGCTAGCTTTAACTAATAGAGATATGGAATTTATCTCTCAGAGAAAACTAACTACTGAAAAAGTAAGCGCGGTCTTCTGAGTTCCTAAATCTATCTTATGATATACTGAAGACGTAAATCTAGCTAATGGTAGAGAACAAAGAAAAGAGTTCTTAGAGGGAACTATAAGACCTTATGAAAATGATTTCGAGCATATCTTAAATACTTTGTTATTTATGTTTAGACCGGATCTAAGCGCTAAGTATTATGTTAAATGTGACTGAGAGCAATTAGAAGAAACTGAAGAACTACATAACTCTCAAAGACAAGACGTATTAAGCTGAATACTTACTCCTAACGAAGTAAGAGTAGATAGATGATTAGAACCTGTGAAAGATGAAAACGCTGACAAGCTTATTACTTCAAGAAATGCTGTATTATTAGAAGATATATGATTAGACGCTGTTTTACCTGCTAACGAGGTATAGAATGGTATTAAGTGCTGATTATAGGAGATTATTAAGAAAAGAAGTAAAAGCTTATACAGAAATACAGAAATCATTTAAGAAACAAGCTAAGCGATTAGAAGAGAATGTTGAAGAGTTATATAATAACTACACCGTGAATATATGATTAGCTTATAACTACTTACAGAATGCTAACGTACATATATACCCTATGAAGAAGAGTTGGGAAGATGAATACGGAGACGAACCGCTAGCGTGATTCTGGAGAGCTATGGGAATAAACGAAATGATAGAGAAGTTAGGACCAATAATAGCTAAGAGTTACGAGAAAGGTTACAAGTTAAGCTATAGACTATTCAAGAAGAAGTTAGAAGAAAATGGATTTAATTACTACCCTGAGCTAATAAGTGATTATGAGAAATACTGGGGAGAATTAAATCTTAGCAACTATAAAGGAGCTATTAGTTACACTACTAAGCGAGATATAGTAAAGATCCTGAAAGACTGAATAGATAATCATCTAGGAGGTACTGAGATAAGGAAACAAATAGCTGAATATAATCCTATCTTATTCAGCAAAGCTAGAGCTAGAGCAATAGCGGTTACAGAAATGCATAAAGCTTATGAGTTCTGAAACTTACAGCCAATGCAACAGCTTAACAGCGTATGAATACCGGTAAAGAAAAAACGATTAACTGTAGGAGATGATAAAGTAAGACCGGAGCATACAGCATGCGAAGATGAAGGCCGAGTAGATATATCTTATGTATACCCTAGCGTATGAGTAGATATTCCTCCTGGCTGAGTGAATTGTAGGTGTACTATTTTATATCATATAGACTAACTTTTTATTTATTACATTTAGTTAGATGAAAAAACAATTTAAGCTAATAAAAGACAAGAACAGCTTTCAGATCCATTGGGACAAAAAAAGTATTAACGAAAAAAGAGACAATGACTGAAACAAGTATTTAGAAATTGAGTGATATGCTTCTACTAAAGATAAAGATAGAGGACACGATATAGTAGAACCTAAAGCTTTTGAGAATGCTCTAGCTACATATATGACTAATCCTGTAGTATTATTGCAGCATAAACACGATAAACCTATAGGAGTAGTTACTGAAGCAACTATCGATAGTAAAGGACTCTATATTAAAGCTAATATTACTGAAGATACTGACGGAGTAATGTCAGCTATTAAGAATTGAGTATTAAGAACTTTCTCTATCGGTTACGGTCTTAAAGAATGAGATTACGAAGTAGAAGAGTCAATAGATGAAGACTGAAATTATGATTACACTACTACTATTAAGAACTTAGAGCTATACGAAATCTCAGTAGTTAGTGTTCCTATGAATGCTTACGCTCTTATGAAATCTATAGAAGATTGTTTCGAGGTAAAAGAAGTAGAAGAAGATGAAGAGATAGAAGGTACTTCTATAGATTGAGAAGCAAATATCGAACATTGAGAAGAGGTAGTTGAAGAAAGTGAAGACAATAACGATGAAAACCCAGAGCCAGAAAATCATAAAGAAGAAAAAACTTTAGAAGATAAAGCTGAAGAATGAGAAAAAGAAGAAAGCAACGAAGAAGAAATAGATACTGATGACGATACTACTGATAATGAAGAAAAAGAAGAAGAAAAGGCAGTTGATACCGTTAAAGAAAATGAAAATAACGAAGAAGAAGTAGTTGAAGAAGAAAGTACTAAGGAAGATGAAAAAGAAGAAGAAATTGAAACAGAAGAAAAAGAAGTAGCTGAAAATGCTAACATAGAAGAAACTGAAGTAGAAGAAGCTTCTGAAAATGAGGCTGAAACACCTACAGACGACTGAAAAGCTGATGAAACAAGCAGCGAAGAAGTTGTTGAAGCAAAATCTATAGAAGGATCTTCAGAAAAAACTTTCTCAGTAGATGAAAAAGCTATTGAAGAAAGATTAGAAAAAAAGTTCGAAGCTAAATTAGTTGAAAATACTAAGAAAGTGGAAGACTTAACTAAGGAATTAGAACAAACTAAAGCAGTATTAAAGACTGCTATAGAAGTTCTAAAAGAAATGGACGGAGCAGTAAGAAACACAGTTATAAAGACTGGAGCTACTTACTCTAAAGTCGCTAAGAAAAAGAGCGCACGAGGTGAAGTAATCTCTCAAGCTCAAAATGCTATTTAATTCTATTTTATTTGTTATTCTTATTAGAAAATGAACCAAAAAATGAAAGAGCTTTTAATGAAAGCTAAAGACGTATTCGGTATTGCTTATGATGAAAAAGACTTCGAGAAAGCTGAAGTTAACGTTGAAACTAAAGCTAACGAAGTAATGCATACTACTAATACTGGATTCTGACAAGAACTAATCCCTACTAATGTAATGTTAGATCCAATGTTGGACCTATTACCTAACTATTCAAGATTTTTAAATATCTTCCCTGGTAATCACGGAACAGATATGCCTGTAAGTGCTGTAGTACCTATCATTGGTGAAGCTACTCCATTTGTAGGAAATATTGAATGGACTTGACAGAGTGATATGGATCTAGCTTTGGCTAATATGGGTCCAGTTACAGGAAGCGTAACTATTACTCAAGGTCAATTCATCTTCCAAACTAATATTTCTAAGAGAGAGCTTAACTATGCTCCAGAAAGATTAGAGGCTATTGTTAGAGAAAGAATTAACAGAGCAGCTGGAAGAACTGTAGACTGAGTATTAGTAAATGCTGATAGCGCTACTGCTAACAATATTAACGGTACTTATTCAGCTACTGCTTACTGGGCTCAACAGTCAGCAGGTATTAGAAAAATCGGTATTGCTAATGGTGCTGTAACTGTTGGAACTCTTGACGCTGCTTCTTACTTAGACGTAGTACAAGTTCTAGATGAAGGTTACCAAAGCGATTTAGATAACTTAGTATTTATCGAACCATCTAACGTATATATGAAAACTCTTCAATTAGATGAAGTTATTACTTTAGATAAGTTCGGACCAGCTGCTACTATTGCTTCTGGAGTGTTAGCTAAGATTTGGAATATCGATATTGTAACTGAAAGAGATTTCCCAGCTAAGACTGATTCTACAGGAGCTGTTTCAACTACAGCTGCTTCTAATACTACTGGATCTTTCGCAGTTGTATGGAAACCAGCAGTACAATACTGATTCGGTCAACCACTAGAAATTGATTTATTCAAAGTACCAGGTAGATGAGTTAGATTAGTTGCTACTATGGAATTTGGATTTACAATTGTAAATGGTGTAGCAGGATTAGGAAAAACTGTTGGACTTGGAGTTGGAGTAACTCTTTAGTATTTAATCGGGGAGAAGTTTATGTCTTTGTCTTCTCCCCCTTAAATAATTTATATGAATATTCTTAGAGAAGATGAAAAAATTAGAAACTCTAAAAAATAAGTCTAAAGAAACTCTTATAGTAAGAATTAACTGAGTAAAGGAAGAGATTAAAGCTTGAGAAAGCTTCGCTACATACAAAGCTAAGGAATTACTAAGAGTTTATAAAGATAAGTTCGAGAAAGTAGAGCTTTCAGAAAAGAAAGCAGAAAAAAAGGAAGAAAAGAAAGTAGAAAAGAAAACTACTAAGAAGTGAGAATAATTTAATACTTACATATTTAATAAAATGTACGCTACGTTAGAACAATTCAAAGCTTATTTAAACATAACAGATAATAGCCAAGATACTCTATTAACATTATTCTTAAATAGTGCAGGATCTATCATTAACAATTATTGTTGAGTAGATAGCTTCGCAATATGAGATTATGAAGAACTAATCCCATTAAAAGGAATATATGAAAATGAATACGGACTATACTTTTTTGTTAAGAATAAGCCAGTTAATACCGTTAAAGAATTGAATAATAGCGTATATGAAGGTGTTAAATGAACTGATTACTTAGTAATAAATCAAAGAGAGCTTATTTTTAAAAAGCTACCTAATCCACCTATGGGACAGTTACAAATCAAGTATAATGCTTGATATGAAACTATACCAGCTGAATTGCAGTTAGTGGAGATGATGATAGCTAGTTGATTATGGCAACAGCACGGTCAAGAATGAGTAACCTCTTATAAGTTAGGAGACGAGCAAATAGTCTTTGGATCTAGAACAGTAAGCTGAGAAGATGGTGACGTAGCTTACTTCAGAGTAAAGACTTATCTTGATTCTCTTAAATGCTTTAACTTACCAGTATAAGAAACAATGAATATTCTAGAGAATAAAGTAGCTACCTTATATAAGTATTCAAGAAACGAGAAAAAAGTTTCTACGTATGCTAAAGAAGGAGTAATAATAACTTGTTCTATACAGCCAGCTAGTACTAGTGACTGATTAGAAGGAGAAGAAGTCTTTAATACTTACAGATTATATTCAAGGAATTTGAATATAGGAGTAGGAGATAAGATAATATGTAATTGAGTAACTTATATTGTTAAACAAGCTCAGAAACGAAGAGGTCTACTAAGAGATTATACAAAAGCTTTTATCAATGAGAGTATATGAAGTAACTAATGGAACTAAGGGGAGATATGGAGAAGATAGAGAATTTACAGAAGAATGTAAGCGCTGCTACTCAGTATATCTTACTAAGAGTTACCCAAAATGTTATTATCAATAATGCTAAGATAAATGCTCCTTATTTAAGCTGAGATTTGAGAACAAGTATAAGCTGAAAGTTCGATAAGATCCAGCAAGGAATAGCTATCGTATGAAGTCCTTTACCTTATTCAAAGAGAAGGGAATACGAAAACTACGCTCACCCACAAAGAAGATATTATTTATGGAGAGCTTATTCGGAACATTTACCAGAGATAAGGCAAACGATAGTAGATAGTTTATATAACAAGTTAAAGTAAAAATGGACGAAACTTATTCATTTAAGGCTATATGAGACGCTATATATAATAAAGCTCTTGAGATAAAAAATACTACTGAAAGAATTGGAGCAGTATATAATCATGATATAAAAATAGAGGATTGAGTAAGCCTTCCTGCAATTATCATTACTCCAAGTAATGGAAATGTAAATATATTGGATTCGTGTAGCTATGAAAACCAGATAAACTTTACAGTAAGGCTGATAGATAGAATTGATGACTGAATGGCTGAAGTAGAAGATAATCTAAGAATAGTAGCTGATATGTTACTTAAAGGCCTTCAAGAAATCGGATCTATTACTCGGACTAATGCTAATTGACTAACAGTTAAATCTCTATTCAATTATCAATGGTGATTTGCTAATACTCAGGAACCTTTAAGAGTGTTCCAGGTAGATTGTCAATTTACAGCAGTAGAAAAGTAGTTTTATTCTTTAAGATTAAAGAAAATGGCTAGAAGGTGTAAAGACTGTCCTCCTAAAGTTGAAGCTAAAGAAATAGTAAAAACTGTTGAAGCTCCAGCTGTAGAAAGTACAGACTCAGAAAAAATATTTAGTTTCCCTAGATTTGATAAGGTTATAAAAGCTAAAACCTTAGAAGAAGCAAAAGAGAAGCTAAAAGTATTAGTTAGTTATAAAACTAAAGAATTATAAAATTTTATTCTTAACATTTATTAGAAAATGACAAACGAAGCTTTTATCGGTAGAAAGTCAGCAATATGACTTTGAAAAGAAGAAACAAGAGGACAAGCCGTAGCTCCTGTAGTTTATATTCCTAAAACTTCTGGAGTATTACAACCATCTCTAGAAACTGCTACAGATGATAGCTGATACTGAGTTATAGATGAAAATTACGATAATTTCGTAACTAAAAATCTTACTCAGTTGGATCTAGAAGGTATTGTAAGGAACTGATTTATTTGATACTTATTCCTTTGAGCTTTAGGAAAATATACTAAATGTACTGTATTCAAAGGTACTGCTAGTTGATGAACTCCAGCTAGAGGAGACGTAGCTGATAATGGAGCAGTATTAAAGAAGATTATTATTAAAGGTTCTGATACTTATTACTTCTTTGATAAGACTGTTACAGGAACTTCAGTAAGTAATGGAACTTGGACTATTACTTGAACTGTAGATGAAACATTTAACGCTCATTTATTCGAGGTATTACAGAATAATAATCACCCTACCTTTACTCTATACGATGACGATCCTGTAGCTGCTAGTTATGCTCCTTACTGCATGATAGATAGTTTCGAGCTAACTTGTGCTGTAGAAGATTATGTAAGATTTAGTTCTTCTTGGCTAGGTAAACAAATGCAAGCTAACGAAGATCCTACAGTTACTCCAGCTTATACAGATGAATTACCTTTTACAGCTAGTATGGCTTGAGTAAGATTTGCTGATACTGAAGCAGGTCTTAATACAGCTGATGAGTTATGTATGCAAAACTTCAGAATAGCTATAAATAAGAACTTAGCTGATTCTCAATGTTTCGGAGATACAGACGTAGCAGCTATCTATAATCAACAATTCGGTATAGAAGGAGATTTCGAAGCAATTTATAACTCTACTACTCTTAGAGATATGGCTTTAAGTTCTACTAAGAAAGCTATTAGATTTTATGCTGAGAATGCTAACGCTGAAACTCTTACAGCTCTTTATATAGACGTTATGAAAGCTTGACTTAACGAATGGACTAAGACTGATAATAATAACGAAATTATTAGACAGACTATGGGATTTGTAGGTCAATATGATAACGCAGCAGGAGCTAGTATAGAAATCTTATTACTTAACTGAGTAACAAGTTACTAATTTATACGGGGCTTAGGAGTTCTTCTTGTTTCTCTCCAAAAGCCCCTACCTTAAGAAGCAAGTTTTTTATAAGTTTATAGCAAAGAAACAATGGAGAACCAAACACTAGAAATTCTAATTAACTGAGCTGATTTTAAAGTAGTATTCAAGAATGTATATACCAGAAAAATAGATAAAGAATATAATAGAATAGTATTCAATGGTATGAAATTATCATCTAATAAGGAAGACTTCCAGATAGATCAAGGAAACTTCCAAGACGCTAATGATTACTTAGTTAAAGAAATGACTAACCTTAATGAAAGACAAATAGAAGAGCTTTCAGTAAAGGACTATAATACTATCTTAGGTATAGTACAAGGAATTAAGAACCCCCTGAATGGAAAGAAAGACTTATCGAACAATTCAGAAAAACCCTCAGAACAAACAGCTGAGTCAGTAAAGAGCACAGAGATTATATCTTAATGAAAGAAGTATATCACTGTACTCCTAAGGAATTAGATAAGCAAGAAGAAAAGCTGTTGGATCTCCATTATACCTTCTTAATGGAAGAAAGGCAGCACGAAATAATAGAAAGTAAAAGAGCGGAGCAAAGAAACAAGACAGCTTCATCTCTTAAAAAGAAAAAATAATGGACTGAGTAGATTACAGATTACAACTTATGCTAGAAGCACAAGATAACGCTTCTAAGATAATAGATGATTTAACTAAAAAGGTTGAGGATCTAAAAAAGGAAGTAGATAAAAATACCTCTTCAGTAAAACAAGCAGAGAGCCAAGCTATAGGAGCAGTAAAGTCTATAAAGTGAGTCTTAAAAACTTTAGGACTTACTGCTCTTTTTGCTACTGCAACAAATGAGATAAAGAAAGGTATAGATAGTATAGTAGAATATCAAAGCGCTATTCAAAGACTTACTACTTTAGTACAGAACTCTAGCTGAGCTTCTCAAGGCCAAATAAATACTTTAATAGCTCAAGCTGAAGCTTTAGATAAAGTAGGAGTAGCTACTAAAGAAAGTATAGTAGCAGCTCAAAGCCAATTAGCTACTTTTGATATGAGTACAAAAGCAATAGAGACACTTACTCCAGCTCTTACTGATTATATTATAGCTGAAAAATGAGCCTCTGCTAGTGCTGAAGATTTTAGAAGTATGACTAACGGATTAGCTCAAGCTCTTAATGGTAACTATGCTTCATTAACTCGTACTTGATTTATCTTAGATGAAGATACTAAGAAGATAATAGAAACAGGTTCTGAGATGGAGAAAGTAGAAGCTATAGTAAAGGTCTTAAATTCTACTTATGAAGGATTTAATCAAACTGTAGCAAGAAGTACTATAGAAGGTCAGATGATAATGACTCAGAAAGCTTTTGATAATCTTAGAGATAGTGTAGCTGAAGCTTTTATACCTGCTGTTAAAGAAACTTACTGAGAATTAGAAAACTTATATAATCAAGCTACAGAGCGAGTAGAGAATCATATAGATGAAATTCAACAAGTAATAAGTCAGGTACAAGACGCTACTAGTACTATTCTTTGAGCTGGTATGGATCTTCTAAGTGAATTATGAGAAGCAGCTAATGCTTTCTTTTCTGGAGTTACTGAACTAATTAACAATTTATGAAGTAGTTTCGTTGATTTTTTCTGACAGTGACAAGATATAACTAACGAAGGACTAACAGGTATGGCTGGAACTTGGACGGACTTCTTTTACTTTTTGAACCAATGAATAACTGCTATTATAGGCTCTTTAAGAACCTTATATAATACAGCTAGTACTATTGCTAAACAATTCTGAGGAGATTTCTGGGACTGATTAAAAGAAGAAATTTACCCTACAGAAATAACAAGCTGAAAGAAATGAGATCCTCGGTGATACTTAAAAGACTGGCGGAAGAATTGAACTAAAGAAGTTAAAGACGCTTTTAATGAAAGTAACGACCAGCTAGTAAATGATTTATTAGATAATTTTACTGATAGAGTAGGACAATTAAGAGCAGCACAGACTACTTTTAAGAATACTACATTTAAAGAGCTTACTACTTCTAATAGTAATTGAATAGGAGGTTGAAGTACTGGAGGCTCATGATCTACAGCTAAAGCAACTAAAGAAGCTCAAGATAGAGTAAAAGCTATGAATAAGCTTATAGACGAACAGAAGAAAAGCTGGCAACAGTACTATAAGTCTTTAGATGAATACGCTAATAATCAACTTAATAAACAGAAGAAAGTAATAGATGACGTTAATAAAGAGTTTCAGGAGAAATTCGACGCTATACAAGATAAAATAGAAGATACTGGAAATACTATAAAAAGCTTAAATGATGAAATCTCTAACTTAAAGAATCAACTAGCAAATCTTAAAGTAGATGAAAACAAGTCAATAGCCCAGGAAGTTATTAGAGCTAGAAAAGAATTAGCAGCGTTGGAAGAACAATACGAAGGATTAAAAGACACAGCTAATTCAGTAAGCAGAAATGATTTACAAGGACTATGAGGAGTAGGAAAATACGACGTTGACCTCATAAAGAAATATAAAGACTACCAAGATGAGCTAGCTAGTATGTATGACTGAATGAGTGCTAGTGAGAAGCAAGCTTTAGATAAGGAAATAGAATACGCTCAATGGTATGATAGTTTAAACTGAATACAGAAGATTAAAGAAGATTACAGAATAAGACAGGAAGAAATACAAGCTGAATTAGATAGTAAGATAGCTTCTCTTAATACAGAACAAGAACTCCTAAGACAATATAAGAAAGAACAGAAAAAGCTACAGGAAGAATGGATTAAGAAAGTAGATGAAGAATATAAGAAGTACCAGGAGTTATATGATAATGTTAAAAAGTTCGAAGAAACTTATATGAAGCAATTAGAAACAGACCACCGGAAGCAAGTTTCTATGACTGATAGACTTGTAGAACAATGGAACGCAGTATATAGAGCTAAAATGAGAGCAATGGAAGCTTGAAGTGCTGATGGATCTAGAGCTAGTGGTGGACCGGTCTACTCATGACAATCTTACTTAGTATGAGAGAATGGTCCTGAAATGTTTGTACCTTCTACTAACTGAAGAATAATAAAGAACTCAGACCTTAATAATTCAAATCCAGTAAGTGTAAATATAAACATTTCAGACGTTACTCTTAATAACTGAATAGACGTAAAGCTTTTAGCAGAACAAATAGAACAAGAGATTACAAGATCCGTAGTGCTTAATAAAAAAGGTATTTATTCTATGTAATATATAAAGAATGCCAAATATAGGAAAATTTAACGCCTACCTCTTCAATAGTGGAGCTAGAGGTATGAAATCGTGATGAATAACAGACCAGGTAATATTCAACTGATTCTGATTACAAAACGAATACTTTGTAACTACTAAGGTTAATGTTTGGAATATGCCAGGTATAAATCTCCTAACTTATGAAAATCCTAAAAGTGACTGATGAGGTCTATTAGATAGATTTTATAAGCAAAGAACTATTACAGTAGTGTGACACATACACGCAGCTAATTCAAAGGAACTTAATAGTAGAATAGACGCTCTAAAGAAAGCTCTAAGTATAAAACAAGGTTACTTAGATATGAGATTTTGAGGGGAATATAGGAGAATCCTTTGTACTCTAACTAACTCAGATATAATCAATAGAGAACATTATGATATTACACACGCTAACTTTACGCTTACTTTCAGAGCAGAAAAACCTTTCTGGAGCGAAAGAACACGAGAGAGTATATTATTCGAGGGAATAGATACAGAAATAAACGAGGACGTTTTTAATAGCGGTAGTGAGTACTCTCTTCCTATCATAAATATATTAGTACAAGATGAAACAAACCTAACAAGTATTTCTATAGGAATAGGAGATAGTACATTAACGATAGCTAGAGCCTTTGAAGCTTCAGATATATTAAAGATAGATACTGATAATAAGACAGTAACTGTTAATGATGAAAGCGTAGACTTTACTTGAAAGTTCCCAAGATTAGAGAGCTGAGTAAATAATCTTAATGTAGCAGCTGAAGGTACTTATACTTTAGATATTAGTCTTTTATACCCTAAGAATTACTTATAATGATAAGAGATTTAGTAATTATCGGAGATGATAGTATATGAGGTATATTAGAAGCTAGCTATACTTGGACTTCTTCAGAAAGTGAATGAGATACTCTTTTTCAGTGGTATGTAGACTGAGTAGCTATTGAATGAGCTAACTGAAAAAAATGTACGGTCTTACAAGGTTGATTCTATGTAGTAGCTGTTATTCCTGTAGACGTTTTAGGTAATGAATGATCTACAGTATATTCTCCTAACTTTATCGTAGTAGAGAAAGTAGAAGAACCTATACAAAAAGAATACTTAGTAAAGCTTTATGATAAAAATCTAAACTTCTTAAAAGTAGTTCCTGCTGGAATAATAACAAATAACTTAACTTATACAGAAACAATAAACGCAGGACAAGGACAGCTTACTCTTAATCTTAATCTCCCTCTAGATACTGATTACTTCGATAATGTAAGATATATTAAAGTCTTTATGTTCGATAATAAAGGTACTGAAGATAAACTCTTATATACAGGTTATCTAAGTAAATTTAGTAGAGAATACTCGAATAATGCTGAGAATATCAAAGTTATATTTCTCAGCTTATACTCGTTATTAACTGAAGTATATTATAAAAGCTGAAGCTCTACAGAATTTACAAAGACAGCAGATCCTAGTAACATAATAAAAGAGATAATAACTCAATTTAACACGGTCTACTCTTGACTGATAAGCTACACCGATTATTCAATAGAAAATTACTGAGATGAGATAAATGTAGAGGTAAATGATAATAAAATGTCAGAAGTAATAGAGAGTATGCTAGAGTGATTAAACTTTTACTTCTTCGTTTGAGCTGATGGTATATGTTACTTCAAGAGAAAGCCAGTAACAGTAACTCATAACTTTACTTATGCTAAAGACGTTACGGCTCTAAGTATTCCAGAAGATTACGAGCAAGTAATAAATGCTGTAAGAGTCCAATACTGATATATAGGAGGACCTCATAGCTGAATTACAGGCCGAGTAGAAGACGCTCAAAGTATAGCTAAGTTCGGTAGAAGAGAACAGACTGTAGTAAATCAAAATATTTACTGAGAGACCGCAGCTAATATATACAGGAACTCAATACTGAATAAATATAGCAAGGGAAAACAGAATATAAGCTTAACTATTAACGCTCTATACCCTATAGAAGATATACACCCTTGAGATACTATAAGAATAAGGAACCTTGATCTAGAAATAGAAAACTTGACCGTAAATACTGTAAAATATCAATACGAACAAGTACAGCTCCAAATAGAATATAGTACTAACTTAGCTAAAGAAATTTTTAATCAAAATAACCTATAAAGAATATGAGTAGATTTCGAAATTATAAGATGAAGAATAATGTAAGCGCTACATTATTTACTAATATTTCTTCTAGTGCTACTGCTATTCAAGTAAATGAGGGAGAAGGTGAAAGATTTTGAAACGAGTTCCCTATGCTAGCTACTCTAGAGAATTTTAACTCAGATGATTCAGTATTTCATAGAGAGATAGTAAGTATTACTGCTAGAGAAAATGATACTCTTACAGTAGAAAGACACAAATACCCTTGTTTAGCTTCAGATGACGCTAATACAGAAACTCAGAACTCTTACTCTTTTAACTCTGGAGATAAAATAAGCGTATATATTCCTAAAGATATTCTAGATAGAATAAACGCAGGAATAAAATATCTCGAACAAAATGGAACTGATAGGTTAAAAGTGTTAGCTGCTATTAGTGGAGATCCTTTAAAAATAGACGTAATGCAAGGAGTTTATAGAACATGAAGTAATACAAGACAATTTCCAGGACAAACTAATATAAGTCTTACTGCTAATGCTAATAACTACGTACAAATAGGATTCAATGCTGATATTATAATAAATACTGACGCTTGGGACACTAGATACGCAAGATTAGCAAGAGTACTTACTGACGCTAACTGAATAGTAGAAATTGAAGACCGGAGATTAGATACGGTCGGAGGTGCTTTAGGATCTATAGCTATAGATGAATTGGAAGAGAAACTAAATCTAAATCTTCAAGATTACTTTATGATAGCTGATTCTGAAGACGATTATAATAATAAGAAGTTTAGTTATGAAAGTTTAGCTTACTGACAAACTTTCGGAAATGGTAGCGACTGAAATCTAGTAATACCTTCTGGAGCTTGTTGTATGCTAGAAGCTAAAGCTTATCAATTTAATAATCTTACAATTTGTTCTGGTTGATTACTTAGATTTTGTGGAGATGGTGTACCAGTACTAAGAGTAAAAGGTTGCTTCTGTAATATGTGAAAGATTAGTACTTATTGACCTCATGTAACAGCTAAAGACGTAGCTCTTCAAGTATGAGGAGTTATACATAATGTTAAGAATGTTTGTAATGGATTCCCAGCTTTTACTCCTCCTACCTTTACTTATTCTTGAGGTAATGGTACTTGTGGTTGTTGATACTGAAATTGAGGTAAAGGTTGAAATGAAGGACAAGCTGGAGCTAATGGAACTTGAAGCTACTGAGGAGCTTGAGGAGAAGCTGGAACTTGTAGCTGATGAGGTGGTTGATGATGAGGTTGATATAATAGATATAATAACGCTTACTATAACTGATGAGCTTGAGGTGCTTGATGAGATTGTATAGGTTGAAATGGTTGAAGCTGAGGTAATGGAGGTTGCCGGTGTACTATAGCTTGATGAGGTGGAGGTTGAGGTTGATACTGATACTTATGTTGAGGTAATGGTTGAACTTGAGCTTCTGCTTATAATGCATGACCTGGAGCTAACTGATGAGATTGATACTTATGTAAAGGTTGAGATGGTGGAGCCCCTGGAGGTGCTTACTGCTTCTGATGAGCTGGAGGACACGGTTGAAACTCTTACTACTGAGTTTGATGAGCTTGACACGGTTGAGGTGGATCTTGAGCTTGAGGTAATGGTTGATTCTCTGTTTGTGGTTGCTGATGAAATTGAGGTAACTGATGATGAGCTGTAAACTGGAATGGTTGAGCTTGAGGTGCTGGTTGATTCTGAGCTATGAAGTGAGGAGATGGTTGAGCTTGAGGTAGTGCTGCTCCTGGTGGGAAATGATGAGATAGTATTTTCTGAAACGGTGGTAACTGAGGTAATGGTTGATGAGCTACTAACTCTTATGATTCTACCAATGGTTGTAAATGAGGTAAAGGAGGTTGTAGTATATTCGGTAACTGATGAAATGCAGGTAATACAGGAAACTCTTACGCTAATCATAATCAAGCACAGCCTGGAGAAAATTGAGGAGATAGCTTATACTGAACTGGTTGAACTTGAGGTATGCCTTGAGCTAGTTGGTACTGAGTAGGAACAGCTTGACAAGGTTGATACTGAAGAAATGGTTGAGTATGAGGAGCTACTAAGAACTCTCAATGTGGTTGTTGTGACGTTAAATGATGAAGAGGTGGAGACGCCTGGGGAGGACAATATGCTCTCTTTATTCTAGCTTGTAGATGATATAATACTTGTATAGACGCTAGCTGATGAGCTTGAGGTAAAGGTTGAGCTGCTACAAGTAGTAGCTGTTGAACTGGAGGTAATTGAGGTAACTGATGAGTATGAGGTGAAGTTATGATCTTGTATAGGTGCTCTTTTACTACAGGAACAGTTAATGTAAGCTGATGAGCTGGAGGTGCTGGAGGTGCTGGTTGTAAAGCTACTGGATCTTCAGGACAAGCTGGAAGAAATGGTTGTTATTCAGTAGCTCAGCTAATAGTATAATTTATATTCTTACTTATATAGGTTATGGAAAAGAATCGAAATAATGGAGAACTCGTTAAGAAAATAGATGAAGTTCGGGGAATATATAAAGAAAAAGATAAATATTTCTTAAGAAAGTATGACCGAAAGGTTACTTGATGGAATGTAGAAACCTGAGAGCAATGAGAAGTACAATATTTCCCTACAATAGAAGTAGCTGAAAAGTTCGTTAAATCTTATAAAGAGATAGACGAACAGAATAATAAAGAAGTTGAAGAACACGCAAGGGAACAAGATGAATTAAGATGATAATTTATATTCTATAATGAAACAATGGAAAAGAAACAAGAAAAGAAAACCTTAGTAATTCGTATAGACTGAGGTCTATGAAGAGTAATAGCTATGTCTTGAGCTATTACTGAGAAAGCTAAAAGACAGCCAGTTAGAGTTATTACTTCTTGGCCGTTAGTATTCCGATGAAACCCTTATATTAAATCGGTACACGGTCTAGATGATAGAAGACTTTTTGAAGACGTAATTAAAGGTAATGACTATATAGAGTTAGAACCTTATACAGATCCTAAATTCTTCAATGACGCAGAGAACTGGTTAGAGATAGCTAAAGAAAGATTATGATTAGATAAAGCGTACGATCCTATCTTATTCTTAGCAGAACACGAAAAGCTAGAGATAAATCTTCAAGGAGAAAAGCCTATCTTATTTCAGCCTTTCGGTGCTACAATGGACTGAAACTGATGAGATAGAAGCTATAGAAGTATTAGAGTAAAAGACGCTCAGTACTTAGCTGACTGATTAAATAAGAAAGGTTATACGGTCTATGTAGTAGAGAAACCAGAACAGCCTAACCTAAAGAATACTTACAGGTTAAGCGTACAGGATCTAAGCGAGATGAGATGATTAGTAGCTCTTACTGCTAAATACCCATTGCTAGGTTGTGATAGCTCTCTTCATCATGCAGCTAAAGCTTTTAACTGTAAAGCTACAGTTATTCGAGCTTGAACTGACGCTGAAAGATACTGATACCCTTCTCATAATAATATGAGAGAGTTCCCAATGGTAGCTCATACTCCTCTTAGATTAAGTATGAATGACTTTAACTACGATATATCTAATCAACATACAAACGAATTTACTAAGGAGTTTTTAGATAAAGTTTTATCAAATTACTAATAAATAAATGGCTTACACTAAGTACCAATACGCTAATAATGCTATTAGTTATCTTACTCAGAACATAAACACTACTGATACTACAATAACAGTACAAGACTGAGAAGGTGCTATATTCCCTGAGGCTCCTTTCTTAGTTACTTTAGAGTCAGAGGTACAAGGTGTAGTCAATGCTAGAGAGATAGTAAAAGTTACCTCTAAGAGTTGAGATACTTTTACTATAGAAAGATGAGCTGGAGTATGTGTACAAAACGACTCAGCTCCAATGAAGATACAAGGAGATAGTGCTCTAGAGTTCCCTGTAGGATCTAGAGTATGTCAGTATATTCAAGCTGAATTATTCGATAATGTTATAGAGTGAGTAGTAGAACAAAGCTGAGTAAGAGCAGGGGCTCAAGAAAGTACTGTATGAAATATAGCGGTCTTCTCTGATACAGATGGCCACGAAATCGTAGATGGTTGAAAAGCTCTAAATGATATGGCTAGTAAAGATTATGTAGATAATGCTATTAGTACCGCTGTAAGCTCTACTTATAAGTTTATGGGAAGTGTAGCTACTTATGCTAATCTACCTACTACAGACTTACAGGTATGAGATACTTATGACGTAAGAGCTGCTTTCGTTAAAGACTGAGAAACTTACCCAGCAGGAACAGACGTAGCCTGGACTGGAACAGACTGGGACCCATTATGATGACAATTTGATACTTCTAACTTAGTAAGCAAAACAGATACACTTCTTACAATAAATGGAACAGCATATAAGCAAGGACAAAGTCTTACTACTCCTAATACTACTTATGACGCTATGACTGCTGCTGAATTTAATACAGGAACTGCTACAGATCCTAGAACAATAACACCAGCAATAGCTAGAGCTAACTTCGTAATGACTAATGGAACTAAGAAAACAATACGAATAGGTACAGAGGCTAATCTTCCTAGTACTAAAGACGCTAATACAATATACTTAGCTTACTAATATTTACTTTTGTTAAAAAGCGCTTATAAATGACAGTTTTAATAGGTAGTAACGAGCTTAAAAGTCCTTTGTTAGGAGCAACTACTCTAAAGCAAATACGAGCAGGAGATAAGAAAGTTTTTCCTAAAGGTTATACTCCTACAAATACTACTTTTTTCTATATTACCTGAAACTGAGAGCTAATAGACAGAAGTCAATATTCTCATACTCCAGAAACATATTGAACTATAAACTATACAACTTTATCTAATTGACAGAAAGTAATTAACTTTTCTTGAAGTAGTAGTGTCTTTTATAGATTTTCTGAGGGAATAGGTAAAACTCAATTTACAGGTCACATGCGAATAAGAGATAAATCTACTTCAATTAGTAATATGATTTCTTTTTGACGAAGAGATAGAAATTCAAGTGGTCCAAGTACAACAGATAAGTGGTGAGCTTTAATAAATACTAATTATAATAAGCGGACAGTTTCCTGGTGAGGTAGTGGGGACTGGCAAGATACTTGAAGCTTATGAGTTTCTCCACAAACCTCTAGCTTTTATCTTTATTCTTTCAGTATAGACTGAAGAACTTGTAGAATTTATAAGAATTGAGTTTTGCAAGGAACTTATACTTGATATGTAGATATAAGAGGTGGAAGTAGTACTTGATGATATTTTTATTTATGATCTTGGAGAGGGTATACTTACTCGGAAGCACCTAACTGATTCGCAAACGCTTATATTTGAGAATGTATACTAGACTGAAAAATACGAACTCAAACAGAAATACAAGAATATTATAACCTTACTAAATCTTTATATTGAATAAGCTAAAGACTATGATAGTTTTCGTTGGGGGGGGGGAACTTAAAAAGGCTTACCTCTGAAACACTGAGATCAAGAAAATATACGTAGGAGATAAATTAGTATATTGAAGTAGATTACCTAACACGTACCAGGAAGTTGAGTATATTCAAAGCTCAGGAAGTCAGTATATAAATACAGGTTACTTACCTAACTCTTCTCCTAAGATAGAATTAGATTTCTATTTCATATGATGAAGTAGCAGTCAAACTTGGATTCCTATATATTGAAGAAGAGATGATTATTGAAGTGCAGTAAATTGAGATACATATTTCTGTTTATATGTTAATAGATATTCTCCTTATTATATTACCCCTAACTATGCTTGATTTGACCCTTGAGATAGTTCTTGAGTTACAATATCACTTAATACAAGATATAAAGTAACTAATGATAAAGGACAATTCTATCTTAACTGAGTATTAAAAAGCTCAGCTAGTACTACAAATGTTATTAGAGTCCAAAATAATTACTCTATATTCTTGTTTGATAATAATGTAAATGGATCTAGACAAAATAGAAGTACTCAAATGAGATTATATTCTTGTAAAATGTATAATAGTAATGTATTACAAAGAGATTTCGTACCTTGTTATCGTAAGAGTGACTGAGTAATAGGTCTATACGATATAGTAAATAATACTTTCTACACTAATTCAGGATCTTGAACTTTTACGAAAGGACCTAACGTATAAATAGACTTAAGATAATTTTATACAAAAAAGAGGTTATTTTTAAGAGTTTTGTATAAAATAGAGAAAAATTAAAAAAATAGACCGTTATAAGCGGTCTTTTTAATTTACGTCAGGTCACTTTAATATAGTACCAGTACCAGAATTTCTTAGGAATTTTTTCTCAACAGAATTAAATAATCATACTTCTCAAGTTATCTTATGATAACAAGGGATTAGGTCTTCTCGTCACCCCCTATAAAGGGTATAAGAATATAACTTCATCTTACATAAAAACTTGTTAGCGTCAGTATTAGAAACTCATCATATATAAACATTTAATGGGATTTCTTCTGAAAATGTACCTCAGCTTCAAGTATCTATACTATATCAAGTATTATCTATTCATACGTAACCATAACTCATTATCATAAAATTATGTTTAGCTCAATTATTACTAACAGCTGTATCTGTTCTTCACCAATTAGCTCAAATTCAAGCGTAAAAATAATTAGAAGAATTAACTCAGAAAAATAAAGCGTTACCTTTATTCTTACCGCAAGCTTGACTACTATATGTAGCAGTAAAGCTAGCGTCCATTCTAAATCATTTCCAGGGCGAACCTGGAAAATTACTACCTCCTACAGAAAAGCCAGTATCTATATATTGAGTACCTGTAAATTCTATATATTGTACTTTTTGATAATTATCTATACTATCTTCTCAAACATATACAAGATTATCTCCTACATATATTTTTTTAATTTCAGTATTACCTAGATATACCTTCTTTAGTTCGTTACTACCTAAATAAACTATCATAAGCGCTTTTTAACAAAAGCTACTATTGACCGAAAAAGCTTATAGGACTATAAGATTTTTATTTATAACAAATAAAAAAATATGGAAAAATATTACGAATACTGAGAAACAAGGGAGAAATGTACTTACGATATAGTAGTAGAAAGTTGTTCTAAGTGTTTATTCGAGACACTATGTAGATTACAGAAACAAAAAGCTTTATATTCTAATGAGGACTAGATGAAGATTATACTTATGATTATTATTTCTTTACTTCTAGCTATAGGAGTAATTAGATTTGATTTCTGGCTATTCAAGATAATTACAATTATTAGTGTAATAGCTCTTATTTTACTTCTTGTATATATAGACTAATGACTGAAGGAGAAGGACTATTATTCGGAACTTTATGAGGCTTAGGAGTAGCTGGAATATTAGATTACTTCCAGATAGACTGACAAGGTCTTATAATCATGACAGTATTTCTAGTATTAGATTTCTTATTTTGACTAGCTTCTGCTAAGGCTAGGGGAGAAAAAATAGAGAGTCAGAAAGCTCAGAAAGGACTAGTTAAGAAAATGACTAGACGAGTATTACCTTTTATAGTAGCTTGAGGTATAGCTTGGTTAGAATTACCTTGATTACACTGACTTATTACTACGATTATGGGAATAATTATCTTTTCAGAACTTTATTCTATTATCGGTCACATATACGCTATTAACTACTGAGAGCAGCTTCCAGAGATGGACGCTTTTAAGATCCTTATGGGTAAGCTTTCAGAACGATTAAGAGCTATTACAAAAAATAAAATAGATACTTTACCAAAGGAAGATAGCAGTCAAGACCGTCCTGAAAAAGAAAATAAAGAAGATGAAAATGTATAGCCTTTTAATTATTCACCTTGAATAATGAAATGCCTAAAAATCATTCTAGGAATAATATTAACCGTACTTTTGTTGATGATTCTGGTATAAAGTGGAAAATTAACAGAGTAATAGAAAGTACGGCTGAAGATATACACCACATAATAGGCCAAAAGAATAAAGATAAGTATAATGTAAACGCTCCAGTAAATAAGGTAAAGATAAAGAGAAGAAAACACGTAGCTCTTAACAATTTCTTTGAGTGAGACCAAGATCCAAGAAGTCAGCTTATAGACGTATTTAATATTGTTAAGCCTGTATTAAGTCCTGGAGTAAGAAATGAGCTTTATACAATTCTTTTTCAGACTGATGATAGCCTTTTTTACACCCCTGAAGTACTAAAATGACAGAAGAAGAAGCAAGACAAGAACTTGAAGAAATAACTATACAATTAGTTAAACTTCAAAATAAAAAATCCAGAACTAATATCGTAGAGAAGAATAAAGAATATAAAGAGATATGTTACGATATATACTGTAAAGAACAGAGAAAAGAATTTCTTTTAAATCTTATAAATAAGAATTATGCAAAAAAAGAACCTAGCACGAGATAATGGAGATGAGTTAGCTTTTGGAGAAGATACAGAATATACTACACCTAAATTAACTCATAATATTCGGCCTAGATGAAATCAAGGGAAGAATAGAGAAACTAAGTCAGCTTGTACTATCGTTTGAGCTGTTAACCAGATTATAAGATTATTCTGATTAGACTTAGATACTCCTACTACTAATAAGCTTTATATTGAAGCTGTAAAATTCTGTGAATGAGAATGATATGTTATAGGCTGATGATGGAGTACTCCAGACGCTATAAATGCTGTAAGAAAACGACGAAATACTATTGCATGCAAGACCTTCAAAAAAGAGAGAGTATTTACAGCTAGATTATATTGGAATAACCCTAAAATAATTGAAGCTTTAAATAACGGCCACTTAGTAGGTTATACTAAGAATGTAAACTTTGGAACAGACCAGGTAGAATGATTAGTACGAAGAGATCCTAAAATGTACCCTAAAATGGTAGGTCACAGACTAAACCGAAAAGGAATAGAATATACTAAAGCTACAGGAGGAGCAGATTTAACTTGAGCTGAAAGATGAAGTCAGGACAATTACCATTGAGCTATAGGAGAAAACTTCTGATTCAAAGAAGTAAAGCCTTATATAAATAACTGAATATATGCTTACTGATATATCGTTATGCCTGAGAGCTGCTTAAAAGATAATATAGAAGCTGAAAAAGAAAGAATAGCAAGACTAAAAGCAGTAAATGCTACTATATGAGTATTAAGTTCTACTTATTCAGACTTAAATACTGAAGAGCAGCTAATGGCTTCAGCTCTAGCTACTGAATTAAGAAATAATCCAGGATCTAGAGAAAAGATAGAATCACAGGAGAAGAAAGTATATCAAGCTGTTACTGATTTTCTTTCTTATGCCTGGAAGTATGCCTGAGAAGAAGAACAGAAAAAATATTCAGAATTAGCTTCTTATCTAAGAAATAAATTCTGATTACAATAAAAGGCTTAAAAATTTTACAAATAAAAATTAACAGTTATAATAAAACTGCATAATAGAGAAGTACAGCTAATTCTAAGCTTTACTTCTTTTTTTACAAAAAATGAAAATAACAAAGAAACTTCTCAACGAATTTCTGGACTACTCCAGAAACAGGAACCTAAACAAAGCTACAATAGAAAATTATAAAAGAGATATAGAAGAATTTATATCGTTTTTTCATAGTTCTAACCGTTCTCAAATTGAAGAAATTGATATAAAAATAATTGAAGCTTATAAATCTTCGTTGAGAAAAATAAAGCCTTCTAAAAATTCTATTTACTACGAAACTAACTGATATTTGTCAGAAAGAACAATACAGACTAAAATTCAGCCAATAAAAAGCTTCTTATATTTTATGAATGTAGTATATAATACTGGTATGAATTATAGCTATATAAAAGTCCCTAGAGCTGATTCTAAGCATATGGATTATTTTGAGCCTGAAGAGATCGAAAAGATAAGGGAAGCAATATACAAGGTAGAGAAATCTCCTATTAACAGAATAAGACAAGAGCTTTTAATGGTCCTTAGTTTTACTTCAGGTATGAGATTATCGGAAATGTTAAAGCTTAAAGTAAATGAAGTCTTAGAAGGTAAAACAAATATAATAGGTAAAAATAATAAAGAAAGACCGGTCTACTTTAACGAACAATGTAAAGAACTCCTTAAAAAATATATGGATCTAAGAAAGAGACCTAACCCTTGTACTTGAAAGGTAGCTAAAAAGAAATGTAAAGAAGATTATGTTTTCATCTCTCATAATCCTAGAAGTTTCTGAAAGCCAATAAGTAAATCAACAGTAAGCGAACATAATAAGCTTTATAATAAGATTTTGAATATACCAGGGAAGAAATATACAGTACATACGATGAGACACTCTAACGCTACTTATATGTTAGATCATGGAGTAAATATTAGAGATATACAAAAATTCTTATGACACTCTAACCTCTCTACTACTGAAACTTATTTACATATTAAAAATAAAAAATTAGAACAAGAACATAGTCAGTTATTCGGAAAATTAACTATTTAATAAACAATATTATATAATATTGTTTGGAAATGTAAAGCTAAAATAAAAAAATTGTATTTACTTTTACAATTTTTTGACTATACTACTCATCGTTAAATCACTTAAAGCTATGGTACGAACTAAGAAATTAACTTATGTAGCTGTAGTATTCAAACATATAAGGTCGTGGGTTCGAATCCCACCCCGCCCATATGAGAGAATATATAAAGATACATTAGATAAAATCAAGGCCGTATTCATAGCGAATACGGTCTTTTCTATTATGCAAAACAGAATTAGCTTACCGTATGGAGTGATGAGACAAAATGCTCTCCATACCAATTAGAACTTAATTAAATGACTTAGCGGTCTTGTATGAAGGTGGAGAGCATGCAAGTAACCGCTTCGTTCATCTAATTAAGTTCTTTTTAGTTAGGGAGCGAAATACAAATCTTGATATTTTTACTCTTTCACTTCTACAGGAATGACTAAGAAAGGAATCCTAACAACCGCTATTATGCTAGTACTTGGTCTATGGTATTGACCTCAATTATTATGGATCTTGTTCTTATTCTTCCTTTTAGGAGGAAAGAAAAATTTAAAGAGATTTGAAAGATTTTTATTTCGTAAGTAGGTGTAGAACTTATGGAAGTTGATAGATTTCAAGTACTGAGTTCTTACGCCAGAAGTATAAATCAATTAGCTAAATGAGATATACATTTAGCTCATGAGTTAGCTTATTGGATTATTCAGTACGGAATTTATGGAGAAGAACCACCCGCTGATTCTAATCCATTTATGCTTTCATCTTTCGAACAGATTAAAATTCCTATTCAGAAATGTAGAGCTAAAAGTTGAAATGCAAAGAAGAATTGGGAAATCGTATGAAATCAAAATGAAATCAAAACGAAATCAAATTTAAATCAAACGAAAATCAAATCGAAAGAAAATATAAAAATAAAAAATAAAAAAATAAAAGAAAATATAAAAGAAAAAAAAACTCTTTTTTGAGATTTCATAGAATTAACTCCTACAGAGTATTCTAAACTTAAAGATATATTCTGAGAAGTAAGACTAAGGAAGATCATAAACGAGGTAGATAATTCTATAGGAATGCACGGTTATAGATATGAAAGCCACTATAGAGTTATCTTAAAACGATATGAGAAAGAAATTGAGGAACTTAAAAAGAAAGGAGAAAAAAAGAAGAGTCAATTACCAGACTATGACACTTTAGATCCTATACTTATGCCTTAACAAATGAATAACGAAATTGAAAAAGCTGTGTTATGTATGGTCTTTAATGACAATAACTTATTGCTGAAGTATGAGTTAAGCGAAAGGGACTTTGCTAATCCGCTCCATAAGAAAATATTTAATTATATAAGGCTTTATGACGCCAATATGGAGATCCTACAAGGAAAATTGAATCCTGAGGAGTACGAATATTTCGTAGAGATTGTTACTATGCTAGTAAATGCCTCTAACTTTAAGCAAGATTATGAAGAGCTAAAAAGATTAACAGAAATGAGAAGACTAAAAGAAGTCAATAAGCAAGTACAAATGGCTTTAGACTCAGATAGTCCTTTAGCAAATGTTCTAGAAAAAATCCAGCTCTATGAGAAACAGGAACAAAAGGAAACGAATATAGAGAAATCTATTGAAAGAATTGTAGGAGTTCTAAGCGGTGATATTATTCCTGTAGTATACCCTACTCAGTACACCGAACTAGATCACTTCTTAGGGTGATGATTTACTCCAGGACAGCTGATAATCTTAGCATGACGTCCTAGTAGATGAAAGACCTTACTAGCTATGTGTATTATGCTTAATATGCTAAAAGCTTGATATTCTACAGCTTTCTTTAGCTTAGAGATGACTATAGACCAGATGACTGAGAGAATAATCTCTAATCATTCAGGGGTAGCAGTAGCTAAGATGAAACAGAAAGCAGATGAAGCAACTTTTAACAGAGTATGAGAAACAATTAACAAAGTCTACGAGCGAATACCTAAGCTTAGTATTATTGACTGAATTGATAAAGCTCCAGAAATCATAAGGGAGATAAAATACCTTCATAAAACTAAGGGAGTACAAGTAGTATTCATAGATTATCTCCAGATAATGAGCGGTACTTGAGAGTCCAGACAATACGAAATAGCAAAAATTACAAGAAGTCTAAAGATGACCGCTATACAGCTTTGAATAGTTATCGTTTGTTTATCACAGTTATCTAGAAGTCTAGAGAATAGAGTAGATACAGAACCTAAACTCTCAGACTTAAGGGACTCAGGATCTATAGAACAAGACGCTGACGTAGTACTGATGATAGAAAGAGATATAGACGAATCAAGTAAAGACCTTAAGATTTATATTAGAAAAAATCGTAACGGATCTTGTTGAGAGTTTATGCTCCAATGTCTTCCAGCTTCTATGCAAGTGTGAAATAATCCAAAACCTTTTTAGCCTTTATATTCTTTAAGATGAAAAAAGAAATAATGCAGGAATTAGAAAACGAAATAAAGTTTAAATTCTTCTTACTAAAATTCTGAGTTAAAGGAATGGAAGAATATAAATCGTTTACAGAAGATGAAAAGAGAATATGCCTAGAAGAGTATGTTAAATATAAAGAAGAAAAAAAAGAAATAAATTACTAATTATTATTTTATTCTATTACAAATTACTAAAATGACACGATTGCCAGAAGATTATTCGTTTAAAGAAACTCAACAAAACAATTACTTCAAAATTCAAGAAGAAAAACAAGCTTTCAGAATTTTAACCTCACCTATTATCGGTTATGAATATTTTAAGGAAGATAAAGACTGAAAAGCTAAACCAGTAAGACAAAGAGCGCCTTTTAATGGTACTCCTGCTGATTCTTTAAGAAATCAAGCTCCTAAGGAGTTTCGAGCTTTCGTAGTGTATAATCACAATGAAAAGAAAATCCAAGTAATGGAGATTACTCAAAGAACTCTTATGAAGTCTATAATAGATTTCTCTCAAAGTAAAGACTGGGGAGATCCTAAACAGTATGATCTAGAAATCTCTAGAACAGGAAAAGGAACTGATACAAGATATTCAATTACACCTCTTCCTAAATCAAGATTTGAAAACGATGAAGCTTGGGGAGAAGCAATAAACGAAGCAGAAAAGGTAAACTTAGAAGCTTTATTTGAGGGAGGTAATCCCTTCGATGAAAATCCCTTTTAGGAGACCTGATTACAAAAAAATAGATAGGCTTTGTGAGGAGCTAAGAAAGAAAGCTCCTCTAGAGCCTAAGCGAAAAAAAGAAAAAATTTTAGCTCTTAAAAAGAAACAGCATGCCAGAAGAAACAAATCCAATACAATTTAATCTTCAACAGCTATTAGATAGACACGAAGTATTCAAGATTAAAGGACTTCAATTAACTAATGAGGATCTCTTTAATCGGGTAGCTCTTCAGGACGATATGATTACTGAAGCTTCTAATCTAAAGACTAAGTATTTAGAAGATAAGCAAGAATTAGAGAAAGATATATCTCTAAGAACAATAGAATTAAAGCAGGAGAAAGATGAAGACTGAAAGAAGCTTACAGAGAAACGAATAGAAGCAGTAATAAAGCAAGAATTTAGCCAAAGAAATCTAGATTTAGCAGTAGCTATTAACGTCTATAATCTCTTACTAAAGAAAGCAGAACTAATTACTGAGTATATCAATGTAGTTAAGTTAAATAATAAAGCTAATTTTAGTATGTAAGTCTATCAAATGCTAGAAGATTTAATCAAGAACTCTTTAGGAACTTCTATAAAAGATAGAGCCTCTAACATAGCTCTATTACAAGAAAAGCTCCAGGTACTAAAATTTATAGATTTACTTCGTAAGGTAGAGTTCCTTTGCTGCGAGTTCTATAAAGAACTAACAGAACAAGGAGTATACCCAGAAAGCTATAAAGACTGGGAGACCTTAGAGAATAAAGTAATAGAGCTTATAGATGATATGTTAGAGAAAGAAAAAGATCCTAAAAAAAGAGAAGAGTTTATAGGCTCTAAACATATGGCTAAATATATGATACATATAATGATACTACACCATTTAGATAATAAAAGTAAGAATGATTAGTTTAGTATTCACTGTATGAATATATCTTCTACACGCTCCAGTTATTCAGACTGGAGAAGTAGAAGAAGCTCCAATGTTAACAGGAACAGCTAGCCGATACGATTATACTCTAGATATTAACTGAGAAGAAGTAGAGCGAAGTAAAAATCATAGAACCTGTGCTTTAAGGATCTATGATAGATACGGAACTTATAAAGTATGCTCTAAAGATACAGGAGAATGTATAGAGTGTTATCATAACGACTATTGACCTAAGGAATATACTAATAGAGTTATAGACCTTAGTAGTTATGCTTTTAAGCAGCTATGAATACCTTTGAGTAGATGATTAGCTGAAGTAGAAATTTATCAAGTAAAGTAAGATGAAAGATACGTTATTATTTATATGAATGATTATAGCTTGTTTAATAGTAGTATGAATATTCTTTATATCGTTATTTATGCTACGAGCTATATTATAGTTTTATTTCTTTTAGATTAAGATGGGAAAAATCTTAAATCAAGCTCATTGTAATACGGTAAATACTTCAATTAAGCTCTTAGTAGATAAGTTCGTAGAGAAGTATTATACTTATTCAGACTGAAGCAAAAACGAGCCAGACTGTGTAGATCGAAAAGATGAAGATTTGAGTTATACCTGGAATATAGGAGACGAATATCGAGGTATAGACGATATATTTACAGCTTTACGGTTCGATATTCCTAAGAAGATATTGTTTGACTGGTATGATTTACAATTAGATTATTGATTAAAGACTTCAGCTTGAAAGAAAGTAGAAGGGACACCATTAAATCTAAAGAATTACTATAAAGCTTGTATGAATATAAAGGCTCTTTGAAAATAAACTTTTTTCGAGTAAGACTAATTAAGACCTTTTATTTAAAAGAAAAGATAAAATGAAGAAACTTTTAAAACTTGTAAGGCTCTTAAAAAATTATGAAGAGTGGAAGGTAAAAACCTACTGACGATGAAATTATATATGGTTATTAGATAAAGATTTATGAGTTATCTTTGCTAAAAGGTTCTCAGATAGAGAACTTATTACAGAAGATGAAAGCCGAGCTATAATTATTTCTAAAGGTTATAACTTTATAAAGTGGCTAGTAGATCATGATAGAATAGACTTTGAGAAAGATAAGTACTGAATGATTCTTTATGAGAATTGAGTACAAAAGTTCTTAAAGTCAGAAGAAGAAATACTAATGGAGCTATCTATACAAGAAAGCCCTATTGAATATTTAATCTCTATATTAAAGTAAAAATGGAAAAATTAAGAGAATTGCTAAACGAATTTGACCCATACATAGCTAAAGACTGAGAACATAGAGATAATCTATGGTATGGTGTTATATGATGAGGGAGTGCGATATTTACTCCAGAAATATGAGTATTAAAAATAATATCAAAGGAATACTGATTTATTGAGTGGTTGGTAAAGAATAATAAGATAGACTGGGATTTTAATGAATTAAAACCAATTATGTTAGATCCTGGTTGTGATATGGAAGAATGATTATATGGAGAAGAAGTTGATAAAGTTGATATGGTCCTAATGTATTTATCGATACAAGAAGATCCTATTTGATTTTTAATCTCTATCTTAAAATAAAATGACAGATAAAGCAAAATTAGAAAATCTTATATGATATATAAATCAAACACTCGCTTATGTTAGAGCAATGAATACTCTTTATTCAGATAGTAAAGGGTCAATAAATATTGGAGAGTGCATAAAAGAAATTGAATATCAAATAGAAAATGCTTTAGAAAAAGTGGAAGATGATGATATAGATGGTGTAGATTAGTTATATTTTATATTATTTTAATTACAGCCTATGAAAAAGACAATATATTTTATATTTAGTAGTCGAGATAATTCTTATTCTCTTGTTAAGAACCTAGCAGATAATCTATATAAATATAGATATGACGTTAAAAGAATTAGAGAATTAGAAATAGATGACGAAAAAGAAGTAATAGTTGAATTATCAAAATACATAAGATATTACGATAATAACTTAGACTTAAATTATTATAACGAATGATATAAAAAGCTTACTTATGCAATAGTTTCAAAAGATTTTAATAAAGCAAATTTGACTTCTTATAGTGATAAAGAATTAACAGCAATTGAGGAAGAAACCTTTAAAAAGAGAATGAAAGAATTTGACGTTGATAAATATATGGAAAGATTAGAACAAGACGTAAAATGAGCTGATTACAATAAAGAATTATTATACCAGGAGCAAATAAAAACTGTTAAAGAACTTTTACTTAAAAAATAGATCCAATGGGAAAAGAAATAAGTAGAGAAACTCATCTAGTAATGGGTTGAAATATTACAACAAGTATATGGGAGTTTAGAACAAAAGGTATGACTTTAGAAGTAGAATTAAGAAAAGCTACAACATTACAAGCGTTTATTAGAAGAAAATGATCTTTTGATAACTTTGTTAGCTTTTGATTTGACCCAGATACAAAAATAGACGAAGCTATAAAAACTGTTGAAACTTATCTAAATGATAATTTTAAGATCATTGATTAGTTAGTTTTATTTGTTTTATTAAAATAGTATGGAACAAGTAATTTGATATACAAAAGATTGATATAATATAATTGGAGATGATGAAAAAAATTTTAAATATAGAATGATAAAAGTTTGAAATAAATATATAATTCAAAAATGATTTGAATTTGAACATATTAAAAAATGAAAAATAATAAATTGGGTAAATAAAACGGATCCATTAGATTATAATACAGCAATTGCATATATAAGATATTTAAAATGAGATTATAATGTAATAATTGATGAATTTATGTCCGATAAAGAATTAAAATAATTTATATTATTTAATTTATATATGGAAAACGAAATATTTATTACAGATAGAGAGGCTATTTATTGTGATACTTATTTATTAGAAAAAGAAATAAATAGGAGAATGAATTGTCAATGTAATAAGGATCTAGATGAGTGGTTAAAAAGAATGTTAGATAATAGACCACGATATAGTAAGCGAATACCTATTAAGTTATATATGAAGTTTCATACAATAGAGATAAAAAGATGAGAAGTAAAAACTTATAGAATAATTTGAAAATGATATACGCTAACACAAGAAAACGAAGTAAGATTTAAGTTTAGATTTTTTAACTTTTTATAGGAGAAAAATGGACTGAATAATGGAAGAAAATATAAAGAGCTTTTCTAAGTGATTCGTAGATAATCAAAGTAGAATAGCTGAGCTAGAAGAAGCAAATAAAAAGCTGCATGAGATATGTGATAAATATGTACCAATGGCTTTAAGGTTAGAAGATGAAAATAAAAGACTTAACGAAGATTTTGATAATTATAAGAAGAAAGTTTCTGAAGATATGAAAGAAATAGTAAAGGAACAAACAGAAAATATAAAGCTATTTGATACAATAAAGGGAGAATATAAGAAGTTATTAGAAGAAAATAGAGAACTTAGGAAACTAAGGGCTGAAGATTTTGAGATTACTTGATTAAAAATTGAGAATAGTGATTTAAGAGAAGAAAATAAAAGGCTGGAAGAAGAAAACGAATGGTTCAATAAAAAAATCAAGGAGGCGGGTAAATATGTAGGTGCAACTATGAAAGAGAATAGGCAGTTAGAGAAAGAAAACAAAAAATTAAGAAAAAATTATTATAATCTTAGTAAGATAGTAGAAACCACAGGAGGCTATAAAGCTAGTTATGTTAATGAGCTTAGAGATAAAATAGCTAAATTGGAATTTGATATTGAAACCTTGAAGAAATGAGAAATTTTAATAAATACCAAAGAAGAAAATGTATATTGAAGATCCTAAAACTCTAGAAGAATATAAAGAGCAGCTACAATATAAAAAAGAAAGATTAAAAGCTGTATGAGATAAGATGGATTCTCGAACTAGAGAATATGATAAACTCCTAAAAGAAATAGATGATCTCGTATGTAAAATAAAATGAATTGAAAAAGAAAGGAGCATAAATAAAAAAGAAAATGATTTATAAGAGAAACAAGATCCTAAATGACTGAAGAAATAAAAAGCTATAAG
>Ga0247611_10001694_pt1 | contig 38619 bp, 36 predicted proteins | sample 177DNAGHGhighgp2_FD_192422 | JGI IMG/M metagenome (GOLD analysis project Ga0247611, IMG submission 192422) | Sheep rumen microbial communities from Palmerston North, Manawatu-Wanganui, New Zealand - 1770 DNA GHGhigh gp2 | ecosystem: Host-associated > Mammals > Digestive system > Stomach > Rumen... | reverse complement strand
GAAAAATCTCCCCACTCAGCAGCTTGTGCATATTGTTTAAGAGCGTCCTTAATTTGCGCATTAATATCGGCTTTTTGCAGCATCATTTGGTCTGTGCATCCTTGTTCCAGCAGATGTTTTATTTCTGTCCGTCGCGCAATAAGTGCCTGTAAATCAGCATCTTCAGCCAATCCGACGGCTTTTTTGGTTACATGTACCACTCCAGCTTCGCGCAGTTCTGTCAGGAAGGCCTCATAATCACGATGGAACACCAAGAAAGTGTATTTCTTCATTTTCGTAATCATACAGCAGCCTCCTTTCTTTCTTGTTCAGCCAAATCAGCTTCACGCTGACGCTTTGCCTTCACAATCTTCTGTGACGACTTAGACAGGTTTTCTTCATCCTCCATAAAGCGCTTAATCTTACGGATAGCGTCTTGATAGCCTGGAATTTGCACTTTTTCAAACAGGTTTACTTTCTGTGTAGTCTTTTTGCGTGCATACTCAAGCAAATCCACTTTACGGCGAACAAATTCTTGTCTAATTCCAACGTCAGCTATTGCTTTTAGTTGCTCGAAACCATCGTAGAACCATTTAGGAGAGTCGTAGATAGAGAACGCCTTAGTGGTATAAACAACCTCATCCAGCACAGGCACACGTACGCCGGCTATCTTTTTGATAGACATGCGTACATCGTCCACATGGATAAGGGATGTATCGAATTCCCCCCATAGCGCAATCATCTGGTCGTATGCCTTAATGCGTCTATTCACTTCCTCATCCAGCTCTTTAATCTCATCCTTAGCCTTTTTTACTTCAAGGCGCAGGGCAGATTCTTTGCTTTGGAGCGTTGGAAGCGTACGTTGGCGCATCTTCAGGTTCTTCTCCAGTCCTTGCAACGATGTTTTATTAAATTGATAAGTAATAGCCATACAATTTTACCAATGTACGATTTATTTAGCCCAGTATTTGTCAACGAGAGCTTGTTTAATATTCACCTCTTCCGGTTTGAAGTACTTAGCAAACAGTCCCCAAGCGATGTCGAGCATTTCTGTAGTATTGATATTTACGTCGATAGCCAGGATGTCATTTGAGTACTCTTTAGCGAACTGCAAGCAGCGCTCATCGTAGTCGGTCAGGTCGAAACCATTCTCGAGTTTGGTCTTTGCATTTGCCGCATCTGCGTAAAGGCGAACGGCTGCGTTCATAACCTGCGGATGGTCTTCGCGTGTCTTCTTGCCCGCAACTAATTGTTTCAGACGAGATAGTGAACGGAACGGATCTACGATAACTTTACCGATATCTGAATCACGACGGAGGTACAACTGACCCTCTGTGATATAACCCGTATTATCCGGAATTGCGTGTGTGATATCACCACCGGACAATGTAGTTACGGCGATAATGGTAATAGAACCACCACCTGCTTCCTCCGGGAACTGAACGGCTTTCTCGTAGATCTTTGCCAAGTCAGAATAGAGTGAACCGGGCATAGAGTCCTTGGAAGGAATCTGGTCCATACGGTTACTTACGATAGCCAATGCGTCTGCATACAGCGTCATATCTGTCAGCAGAACAAGCACTTTCTCGCGTTTCTCTACTGCGAAATACTCAGCAGCTGTAAGCGCCATATCCGGAATAAGCAGACGCTCTACGGCAGGGTTTTCTGTGGTGTTAACGAACGAAACGATACGGTCTAATAGTCCTGCATTAGTAAATACGTTTTTGAAATACAGATAGTCATCATTTGTCAATCCCATTCCACCAAGAATAATCTTATCAACTTGCGCACGAAGAGCCACATTCGCCATCACTTGGTTATACGGTTGGTCGGGGTCAGCAAAGAACGGAATCTTCTGACCGGAAACCAACGTATTATTCAAGTCAATACCGGCAATACCAGTCGCAATTAGTTCTGACGGTTGTTTACGACGTACGGGATTAACGGACGGACCGCCAATTTCCACTTCTTTGCCCTCAATAGTTGGACCACCGTCAATAGGCTCGCCATAAGCATTGAAGAAACGACCAGATAATTGATCGGACACTTTGAGTGATGGAGCTTTGCCTAAAAAGACCACTTCAGCATTCGTAGGGATACCTTCGGTTCCTTGGAATACTTGCAGGGTAATCTCATCGCCCATAATCTTTACGACCTGAGCCAATTTGCCATTCACCAATGCCAATTCATCATTTCCGACACCTTCAGCACGAAGAGAGCATGTAGCCTTGGTGATGGCTGTAATTTGTGTGTAAATTTTTTGAAAAGCTTTTGCCATTGCAATATATTGTTTTATTAATATTCAATTTGTTTATCTAACCAGTGTCTTATATGTATTATTCCCATCAGATACGATATAGAAACCTGGGAGATTAGGTTGTACACGACGACCTTGGATGTCGTAAACCACCATATGCAGACCATTTGAAATGGCATCTATTCCCTCATCTGGATTCTCCGGATCTGGTTCTTCTGGATCAGGATCCTCAGGATCGGGATCTTCTGGATCTGGGTCTGGAAGCGGGTCATCTTGTGTATTCGGATCCAGATAAGCGTAATAGATAGCAATACGTTTAATATAAATTGCCTTTGCTGAGTTGGTGAAAGAAATCATCAAACTGCCTGACTGCGGTTCATCTAATTCGTATGTATAGGTTTTCGGAGTCGTTTCCAATTTTTCGGAATTGCCCATGAAATTGCCAGCAAGATAAACATCCAGCATTGCATCTCCATTGCTCGCCATAAACGCTTCTACTTCCACTTTTTTAACGCCACAACCTGCTGTTTCCGTTGTATAGAATGAAACACCCATAGACGGTTTAGAAGCAGAACCAAACTTCACAGCATTATTCTCAAACGTAATCTCTGCCTCAGGATTCCCCGTTTTAACTTGCCAATCATAACCACTCAATTCGTTACCACCTATTCCGCAGACCGATGTGAAAGTGTGCTCATAATCCAGACAACCATTTTCGTCTTGGTAACGGCTATTCCGAATAGTGATATATATGTCGCCAACAATATCCTTCGCGGCGATATTTACAAATACTGAATCTTTTTTGAAGTTGACAGCATTCGATAAATCTTTTCCACCACATTCAACTTTCACCACACATGTTTCTGCAGTAGGAACGACATAACCTTCTTTCTTACCAAAACTAATGCCAATATCTTTAACCGCATTCGTTTTAATATATGCGCCATTAAAATCAAAATATTCACCAATCTCAACACCCTTGAAGTCATAATTAACCCAGAACCTCGTGTTGTCTTTCATAACAGCAAACACAGAGCAATCTGACATCGGATAGAATTTATCACCAGGCTGGCCAGCATCAGGATTTGAACTGTTTTTATGTGTTGCCCACCCCATGAATGTGTACCCGCTTTTTGGGGTCACACTTGGTAGAGTGACACCTGCAAAAGGTGCTGTTTCTGTTTCTTCTGTTTTAGAAGGTGTACCTTTATCTCCTACGTAAAAAGTGACAACACTACCCTTTGTGATTCCTCCATTAAACAAGAATGTTATAATATTACCCTTTTCGGTAACATTCGCAAATTCCCATTTATTGGAGAACATTGTTTTGGAAGTAGCACCAGCTGGGAATGCGTCACCTTGCTTGCCTAAATAGCCATTTTCAATATTTTCAGCATTGTATTTCGGTTCTTTACCATCTGCTTCAATAATATCTACCAATAGACTTGGCTTACCCTTAATGAGTACATTCACCTCGTCACCTTCCCAACGAGAACGAACATATTCAATTTTTGTCAATAACAATCCATGTCCGGGAAGATATTGGTCCCAACCTTCTTGCTGGCGGTTCTCAAGGATATAAAACTCACGCGGATCAGGATTATTGCCCAACAAGTTTGTTTGCCCGCTACGAGTAACAATAGCACATTCACCCTTAACATTCAAGTCACTTAATCGCACATTCATCGGTTCATTAAGCAGTATCGGCTCCGTCCAACCAAGATAGAAACGCTCATATGCACTATACGAAGCAGGTGTATTACCGCCATTATTATAACAGCCATGGTCCATTACATCCCAATCACCCAGTGTCTTTTCATTACCACCTTCAGTATCACTCATTGTCGGCAGACCAAGAATATGAGAGAACTGATAAACCATTTCACCTATTCCTGCCCGTTTCTTTGTCTCGTTCAATTCGGGGACGCAAGCATAAAGACCGATTACCTTATTATCAAGAACAAGGTCCTCTTCTAAAATACTTGTTTGTGGATAGATATAATCAGGTTGGGTATCAAGTTCACCTTGTCCGGCATACACAACAATCACAGCCTCTACAAAACCATCGCCATTTACATCATATTGTGTAAAGTTCACTCCTTTTTCATGAGCCAGTTCACACGCATCATATATCATTTCATCCATGCGTCTGTCATCTCCGTTTTCATCATTATAGCCATAGTACGAACGACCATGCGGCAACGTCAATGGACCAATTACATCAAATTGTGGCACGAACTTGCCATAAGACTGATCTTTGAAATACTGCTGTACAGAACCAGTAGCACCGCCATATGAATAAGACGAACCATTAAAGAAATCCTTGTAAGCATTGGCATTGTTAGCTTCTTTAAAATGGACATCGCTATATTCCGCTAATACCACAAGAACATTCGTTGGATACTCATTTATGGCATAACAAGGGATTATACACCCTATTGCGACAACAAACAGTACGATTAATTTATAAAGGTGTTTCATTGATGATATGATTTATGCGATTTGTTTTTCTGCTAACAGTTCGTCTAATTTCTTGCGGTAGTCCTCAAAGTCTTTGCTGTGGAACTCGCTGTAGTTCATTTGTTTGCACATATTGATTACGCGTTTGAAGTACTCGCTTACGTCGGTGAACACTTCAAAATTATAGTCGTGCTTGCATATATCCATTACAAGGTCAAGCATATAGCGTTGCCGCTCCAGCGGACATACGGCATCAATCTTATCGAAAGCGTCTTGTTGCAGGATAACGAAGTCAATGACTTCGGCTTTCCAGAACTCCTCGTGATAATCAACAGGCACACCATCGTCACCAAGGATATTGATTTGTTCTTGGATATCCTTACCGCGTTGCAGATAGGTCTTCATGTCGTTCACTTTACCGAGCCATTTGTCGTCTATCAGTTTGGTGATATACTCTTCGAACTCAGGGTACTCGATATATTTTGAGTACGAATCAATTGGGTTCACAGCCGGATAACGTTTGCGGTCGGCACGTGCTTGTTCCAGAGCGTAGAAACAACGTGCTACTTTCTTTGTACCTTCGGTCACAGGCTCTTTGAGGTTACCACCGGCAGGAGAAACGGTACCGAGGAAGGTGACGGAACCGGTCTTGCCGTTATTCAGGTAAACATATCCTGCGCGAGCGTAGAAAGCGCCTATAATAGCGGAAAGGTCCATTGGGAAAGCGTCTTGTCCCGGCAGTTCCTCCATACGGTTAGACATTTCACGGAGCGCTTGTGCCCAACGGGAAGTTGAGTCTGCCATCAGCAGTACGCGCAGACCCATCGAGCGGTAGTATTCAGCAATCGTCATGGATGTATAAACGGATGCCTCACGGGACGCAACCGGCATGTTGGATGTGTTAGCGATGATGATTGTACGTTCCATGAGTTTACGGCCTGTATGCGGGTCTTCCAGTTCAGGGAACTCGGTAAAGGTCTCCACAACCTCGTTGGCACGTTCGCCACAGGCTGCGATAATCACGATATCCGCTTCCGCTTGTTTGGAAATAGCGTGTTGGAGCACGGTCTTACCTGTTCCGAACGGACCGGGAATAAATCCTGTCCCACCCTCGCAGATTGGGTTAGCGGTATCAATCGTACGCACACCGGTCTCAAGCAGTTTGAATGGACGTGGTTTCTCGCGATACGCCAAGATTGCTTTTTTCACGGGCCATTTCTGAACCATAGTCACTACATGGTCTTTTTCTTCTGCGTCGGTGAGAACTGCGATTTGGTCTTCAATCTTGTATTCACCTGCCTTCGCAATGGATTTAACCGTGTATGTGCCTTCAAATACGAAGGGCACCATAATCTTATGCGGCTGATGGTTTTCGTCAACTTCGCCCAACCATGATGCAGCTTCGACCTTATCTCCTACTTTGGCGATAGGTTCGAACTTCCATAGTTTCTCTTTGTCGAGTGGGAAGTTGTACTCACCACGTTTGAGGAATACACCTGTTTGTTTATCGAGGTCGTTTTGCAGACCGTCATAGTTACGAGAGAGCAAACCTGGACCAAGTGTTGCTTCAAGCATGTGGCCAGTAAACTCTACTGTATTGCCGACTTTCAGTCCCCGGGTGGACTCAAACACCTGAACATAGACGTTCTCGCCGGTCACTTTAATCACCTCTGCCATCAGTTTTGTCTCTCCTACTGAGATATAGCAGATTTCGTTTTGTGCTACAGGTCCATCTACTACAACTGTCACGAGATTTGCGATGATACCTTTAACTTTTCCTGTTGTCATATCTTGTTATAGTTTTATTCCTTGTTTCATGTCTTTTACCAATTCGCGAAAGACGGATTCACCTTTTTCATGAGTAAGTTCACTCCACCTATTCAGCATCTCGGTCATCAAATAATATGCCAATACATTCTCTAACGAAAATGTAATCATTTTTGTGCGTTCTTCCAGCCAGGCAAATCGAAGAGCGTCAATTTGACGTTCGCGATCATACAAATTATCTATTTTACTGACAGTACGAACGTCGGCAGGAACATCATCGGGCAGGTCGCCAATAACAAATTTATCAGGATTGAGTCCGTGCTTACGGCAGACCTCTACCGTCAAAACATTGTTCAGTTCACGATTAAAGTCAATCCAATCACGTACAAAAGCACAGGCACCTTTACGACCATGAACTTTAAGCAGACGTAATTGTTCTTTGTCTTTCGAACGCAGATGCTCATCAAACAATATATCCAATGCCTCCATGGACATCGGGGCCATATCGCCTGCATGGATTTCCGGAAGACCTGTTAAAAGATATTCGTAGCCCATATTAGAACAATAGTTCGATTAGTTGAGGACGAAGGAATGACTTAAAGAACGCTTCAAACTCAGCGTCACCAAACGACAATTTGTAACCGCCTTTTTCGCTTACAATTTGAAAATCTGTCTTCAGATGCTTTACCTCTTCTATCTTCACGCCTTTGTCAAGGAGAGCCTTGGCATTGGACGCAAAGTATTTTTTCAGAGCTTCAGAGTCTTTTGCCTCGATACGAACATCACCCGACTTAGTCATCGAATCGGCTATTTGGGCTATAATTCCCTGCATAAACTTCGCATCTGTGGTGGCGGCTTTCACATTGGATTTTGTGATTTCACCGTTTAACAAATCCACCACGGATGTCTTGAGCGCATTTAAGGCCTGATCCGTGTACAACTTAAGTTCCGACTTGGTATGAGCTTCCAACTCTTCAGCTTGTTTAGCAGCTTTTGCAACTTTTTCCGCCGCTTCTTTTTCGGCACTGGAAAGAATGGCTGCCGCCTTAGCATTAGCTTCTTCAATAATGCGTTGTGCCTCTTGGTTTCCTTTTTCTACGCCTTCTGCATAGATCTTGTTTGTTAATTCTGATAAGTTCATTATAGTATTATTTTGGATTCTTCTCCTTAAATTAAATTATAGACAAAACCAACTAAAATATAGCCGATTTTACGTTTATTCATAAAATCGGCTGCAAAGGTACAAAAAAAAATCCAATTAAGCAAGTTTTTTTGTAAAAAAAATGCAATATATGCTATTTACCATATTTTTGAGCTATATTTAATCAATTCTCAACGCTCCTCAAAAGTTCCATCGTTATAAAATATCACAATTTTAGACACTAACTTTTGAGCAGACATTGGCGCCGAAGACAGTTCTGGTTGTTTATTACTTTCCGATACAGAATCTGAAACAACCGGTTTCTCTGCGGATTCTTGAGGTTTGATATCAAATATCACGTTAGTTGGCATTTCACCATGAGGACGATACATGGGACCGATGCCTAATACCAACCAATCGCTTGATATTGTACGAAAACGATTCAAAACCCGCTTCATCACATCTAAACTCGGATTATTGCGACCATTGATAATATTACTCATCGTACCAGCTTGAATGCCAACTTCTTCTGCAAATTGACCGGCAGTAAGATTCTCGGCTTCCATTACTTGTAAAAAACGCTCTCTTTCACTCATTGTTAAGATAAATTTGTAAATATTCAATTCTAAAAACGCTGCAAAATTATGAAAACTTTTTCACATCTGCAAATTTTTTCAAATGAAAATCTATTTTTTCGTCATTTTACATCTGAAAACACAAATATTTATGCCACATCTATTGCATAAGTTCAAATGCACACCAAAAGCTCATTTTATCACTTTATATAAACGACATAATTAATTAATAATATTATATTTATGAATTTTAATAGGTAATATGGATTATTTTAAGCGAATAAATCATATCCATAGTCCATCTATCTATTAGTAACACTTTATATTTTAAGCGTATCTAAATTAAAAATAGCAAGTTACGCATTATATTTTCTCGCATTTATACTACTGCTTACATGTATTTTTAGTTGAAAACACAGATTTCATTCTTGAAAACAGTTCAGGCGGACATATGGTTCACACCTGTGAAAATATAATCTTTCAGAAATGTGAAATTCACACTTCTGCGCGATTTTATGAGTTCACAATTCTATTGCTGATTTTGCAAGAAAAAAATTTTAGATGACGAAAGTCATTTTAGCGTAATACTCCACTCCGTTATATAATGAAGCTATAAATCGGCAGGATTCGGAAGTAGAAGCAATTTCCACAGTAATTTGTTGCTCTGGTCTATGTGGAGCAAGGAATTTAAGATTTGTTATAAATTTAGGTTCTATCTCTTCTCCTTTGGATATTGATAATAGTTCCATGACTATTTTCGCCAAGCACGCTCCTGGAGTAATTGGTTGACCGGGAAAGTGTCCGGAGTATATGGAATGATCTGGATTAAATGCAATCACATAATGACTCAATCCATCATCCTTACTTGAAGAAATGATTCGATATAAATTATTTAACAACATTCAAAAAACGTATTTGGGTTTCATCTCCGGACTGTTCGTACAACATCACCTCGTCTGCGATTCCGCTTTCTGTATTTAAGCGAATCGTTATATGATCAAATAACTGTTTGATTTCTCTTCTTTTTGGCGTTAAAACGGCAACTTCTCCGGATTCCCAATCAACATTAAAGTCATTATTTGGGGCTAAATAACTGCCATTTATTGATTTGAGTATTAGCCTTACTATTTGTCTCACTTGAGGATTCACATTGTCTTTTGAGCCATTTACTTCCCAAACAAATGGTTGTGGACTGATATATTCCCATCGCAAATAGTCAGGTTGACGATACGTAAGATGTCCCGTCGATTGTTCCGGCTCTGCGAATAGAGAGGAAGTCTTCATCTGGACAAAATCTGCCTCAAAACTGCCTATTTCCGGCAGAAGGGCTGTTAACAATATACTCAACAATGTTTTCATTGGGCGATAAAGCAACAACCACTAATTATTAAGAATATTCCGACCCATTGTTGCCAATGAATTGTCTCGTGGAACACAAAGATTGCGACAAGCATTCCTATCGCATAAGCCATACTGATTAGTGGATAGGCGTGAGAGAATGGAAAATGCCGCAGTATATACATCCACAAAATGCCGGAGCACGCAAATCCTATGCCGGCTCCCAATAGCCACCAGTTAGTTAACAGATGACCAAAAAACTTCCACGTCCATGCAAATGAACCGGTACGGGACATTGCAAGTTTAAGTAACGTCTGTGAACCACAGAGCAAGATACTTTGACAAAACGCTAATAATAAAAGTTTCATATTATGTTCCCCTCACTTTTCGTTAGTGATTCGTTAGTGATTCCTTGATGATTATGCGATATATACGCAGGCTTTTGCGATACTTTCAATACATTTGCCTGTTCGCGATAACAGATTTCGCCAGCGTTCATCGGCTTCATCAAACCCGACTACAAGAGCGGAATGAATCTCTCCCAACTGAAGCAAATTTTGTGCATCCTTACATGCGTGGTCATAACTATTCGGACCATGAGAGAACGTAGCATTATAGCCATGACATTGCAATTGACGCGCGATGATTGATGATACCGTATTATGCGTGGATTGCATAAAGGCGGTCGGTTTAAGTCCTGTTTCTCCTTCCCTGCATAGTGGATCAAGGAACTGCAATGTATTACTGATACAACCCCATTCTGTACCGGTTATGATAGCATCTGGTACGACTATTCTGGCTTCCTCTAATGCTTTTCTTGCAGCAACTATCACGCGTCGGATTTGTTCTGTCATCCTTCGTGCTTCCATGGCAGGAATATAGTGACTATAATCTGTTGAACTATCTATTGATACTTCTGCCACCTGTTTGGGAGGATCAAAAGTATTACGCTTAGTAGTATTCGAAAGTTTCACTGGTTGCCTTGATAGCAATAGGCTGCTGTCGTTTCCACCAAATGCGAATGAATTGCATATTACATGGTTCAGTTCTACTTGTTTGTTATGCTCAAGTGGAAGAATGCCGTTAACCATTGGAGTATGGAAATTCAGGTTGGCAGGAGCAAATCCATATTGCATACAAAGCAAACATAGTACAGTTTCTATTGCGCCTGAAGCACTTGTTGTATGCCCTGTCATAGATTTGGTTGAACTTACAATGGGCATGGCTTCTCCAAATACACGCTTCAATGCTGCAGATTCTGACAGGTCATTATTCGGAGTTGCTGTTCCGTGAGCATTTACATAATCAATGTCTTTCGGAGTTAACCCCGCCATGCGAATTGCTTGAGACATCGCAAGATAAGCGCCTTCGCCATTCTCTGAAGAAGCCGTTTGATGAAATGCATCACAAGCATTGGCATAACCGGAAACATAGGCAAGAATGTTTGCATTACGTTTTAACGCATGTTCTTCCGTCTCAAGAACGATATATGCTGCGCCTTCGCCTAAATTGAGACCCGCGCGCGTATCATCAAACGGGCGACATGCTTCATGATCAAGAATCATCAACGAATTGAAACCATTCAGATGAAACTTGGTTAAGCATTCTGTACCACCGGCTATCACACAATCATATTGCTCAAGGTGAAGCATATTTGCACCGCAGATAATCGCATTAAGAGAAGAACTGCAAGCTGTTGAAAGTGTTGTATTATAGGCTGTCTTTCCTAATGCATTTGCAATTCCATCTGTACATGCACCGGCTGAGTGTAAAGCTATTGCTTCAAGATGATGATTTTGTTCCCAATCCAAGTAATGTTGCTCAGTGCTATCCATTCCACCAACCGTAGTACCGGAAATAAATGCTGTATTTGCCAAGAGATTAGCATCTAAACCAGCTTGTTCTATAGCCTCGCGAGCGGCAATTATTCCAAGTAATGTAGCACGAGTTGCCGGTGCATAAAAAGACAACTGCTCACGTAGTTCTTCATCGGTAAACGGAACTTCGCACACAGGTAAGTCACGATGACAGCTTTGCAGAAAACGCATCGGAGCAATACCCGATTGCTCGCGCAATAGGCTTTCTAAAGTCGCCTGCTTGCCTATACCGATGGCGGACACTATCCCTGCTCCTGTAATGACAATTCTGTTCACGTTGATAATAATTTACTTACTTTGTGCGATGAGAAGCTACATATTCAGCCATTGTGTTAATTGATTGAAAAATGGCCTTACCTTCTTTCGGATTGGATAATTTGACACCATAGTTCTTGTCTAAAAGGACTATCAGTTCAAGGGCATCTATGGAATCTAATCCAAGCCCCTCACCAAATAGAGGAGCATCATCTTGAATGTCTGATGGTTGCATTTCATCCAAATTCAAGGCTTCAATAATCTGTTGTTTCAATTGTAATTTTAATTCGTCCATATACTAATGTTTGCTATATAATGTTCATTATCTTGTACATCTATCCACCCACCAAGCACGGATGTCGTTTTGCCGGTTAATGTGGATTCTATTAAAGGAAGTAATGTACTTTCGTCTGGCAGAGCATAATACATCGTTTCACCCAAATACTTATTCCGAATAGCAATCTCTGCAGTAACAATATTAGGCAATGTGTAAACGAAAAGTGATGGGGATGGATAATAGTTTTCGGGTTGAATGGTTTGCTCATAAGCACGATCGTTTACAATCGAACCAAATCTGCCTGCCATTACGATAGCACGATCATCACGGGGAACAAAGCGAGTCACACCTTCTTTTTGTAGCAACATCTCAGTCGCAACAAAGCCAAGGCGACACAATATATCCATTTTGAAGAACTTTGGATAGTCAACCACATACTGATGATACAGATCAGTCAGAAATCCATCTTCGGGCTTCAATACTATGTGTGCAAGTTCTTTCATTGCCATTTATATCGAACTGCGGCATTTGTTCCACCAAAACCGCTTAATAGTTTTATAAATTGCATACCTTTATAAGGTATAAAGTATCTTTCTTCAGATGAAACGGATAGCGAATAGGTCGTTCCTTGTGTTTCATAGCCTTTTGTGGAAGGAATAATGCCTTTTTCAAGTGAATGTAAACATAAGTTTGTCTCAAGTAAACCTGCTGCGCCAAGTGTATGTCCATAAACCCCCTTGAAACTATTCACCGGTATTTGATCTAAACCGGCACGATGAATGGCTATTGATTCCATCTCATCGTTATAAAGTGTTCCCGTTCCATGAAGACCTATCATCGCAATTGTATCAATTGTTGTATCTTTGAGCACATCTTGTAAGCAAAGATAACTGCCTTCACCTGTACGAGAAGGACCTGATATATGATTTGCATCATTATGAATCGAACCGGACTCATAGTGCCAACAAGGGCTCTCACTCGGATGATTGTCGTCAACAAATACCATGGTTGCAACGGCTTCACCAAGATTTAGACCGTCTCGTGCAATATCAAAGGGTCGAGCTGGATTCTTAGACAATGCGTGTAATACATCAAATCCGCTACGTATAAATTCTGTAATAAGATCACAACCTGTTACTACGACTGCTTTATATTGTTTCGATTGCAACAGTCTGGCTGCCACTATTTGTGCACAAACACCAGAAGTGCAAGCATTGCTGACAACAATAGGAGTATTAGGATAATGCAGTATTTCTGCCACTTGTGAAGATGGTTTGATTAAATCTAAATCTTCACCTTTCGTGGAGGAGATAATTAGTGCTGTTTGCCCATCAGACAAAGAAAGTTCAGTGTTTTCGATTGCTTTATTTATAGAGTGCACGACGCGTTCTGCAAAGGTCTTCTCTGCGGGAGCAAATACACTATGACTACCAATCCTCTTCATTGTAATGCAATCTTCAAATACATTTCTGATATCAACTCATCATACACTCGAACAATACCATGTACTAATGAAATATCGAATGCTGTTGCTATTATATCTATTTGTGTTGACAACTCCTCCCCAATATGTGGCAAGCGATAAATCTCCATCTTTTTGACGGCACCAATATACCCGATTCGGATTGGCTCATTCTTCGCATATGCGATGCTACCTATCCATGCAGCTGCTGTTTGGGCCACATTCTCTAATATCCCAGCCGAAGACAATAGATTACCATTTAACAAGACATTATCTGCTGGAATAGTATATTTGCTTTTTGCAGTTGTGTCGTTGCTTAACACCAATTGATCGACCATAACAAATGGCACACGTTGCGGAATATATTCGGTTATAGCCATGGCTGATCTGACCAAAAGTCAAAGTAATTATACAATTGTGCAGGATAACGTTTGGCAAGTTTTGTCAACAAATCTGCATATTGGTTTGCAACATACTGAATACGTTCATTGCGTGTTCCTTCAAACGGTTGTTCTAATGGTTCAATATAAATGTGGTACGTATCCCACTTTTCTTTCATCACAAACACAGCACGTACTGTTTCATTCCTACTAACAGCAAGGACAAAAGGTCCCATTGGCAATTTTGCTGGTGACCCCAACACATTTACAGTTACACTCTTCAAAGACCCCATTCGTCGATCTGCTGGCATTGCCAATATTTCACCATTTGCAAGCGCATTATGCATCTCAAACACATGCGACATATCCTGTTGTAAGGATATCAAATGAATATTATGTGTTGCCAATAATTCCTCTCGACGCTTCATTACTTCTTCTGTATCACCAGCATAAAGCACCACATTCATACGTTTTAATGGAGTAGATAACTCATAACCTGCCATTTCAAAATTACCAAGATGAGATGACAGAATCATAAATCCATCCGCTTTATCTACATAGTCATAGAACAAATCACGCTGGTCGATGATATAATTAAACTTTCTGCCGGCATATGCAGCAAAACGATCCATTATAACCTGTCCGAAACGATAAAAGTTTGCCAACACAAACCACGCAGACTTCAGCTGTCTAAAGTGTTGTCTATGTCTATAATATCTGTACTGGGCAGATACAGCGGATGGCCTGCTTAGCAAGTAAAACGGAAGCCATAGCACCATAAATGCATATATCAAGCGCACATCAAAATGACGTAACATCTTGACCAAAGTCCGTTGCATACACGGCGTTCCGTCCGTTTTCCCCTGCCAATTAGACATGTTGTGCAATATAGTCACAAAAATCGCTTAACGTTTTTGCTTGTTTCAGTTCAACAGCTTGTGGTTTGAAACCAAATTCACGTTCTACTATCACAACAATATCTACAAAATCAAGACTATCAATACCCAAATCAGTCTTAAGTAGCGAGTCTTGACGTATCAATTCCTGTTCAATCTCAAAATCTTCAATGAGGAAATTAGTTACTTTTTGTTCTATTTCTTGTCTTGTCATAATTATAAGTTTACATTATTTGGATTTCACAATCAATATACTATGCCCGCCTTGTCCTATGTTATCATGAATAGTTTCAATAGTTAGACCTGCTGATTGAATTAAACGAGTCATATCATCCGTATTATACATCTTACTATTCCCATTAGCCAATGCCGTGAAATATAAAGAAGTTTGTGTCAAACAAAACGCAGCAGCAGGATATTGCTGCCGATCCCATAAAGTTTCCATTATATAAATACGTGAATCCCTATCTAAAATCTTTGCTACACGTGACAATATACTGATGATTTCCTCTTCGCCAAAGCAATCAAGAAATTGAGACATCCATATCACATCATAATGTTTGTCCGTTGGGAATGTTTGATTCGGGTCTAGAAGATTCATTGGGGCAGCATCGATTCGCTCGATTCCGTTGTGCCCGGAAACAGCTTGGTGCATAAGCGCGATTTGTTGAGGCAAATCACATATCGTAACACGTATATTTGGATTATTTTCGACACATTTTAGTGCAAAACGTCCTGTATTTCCACCAACATCCAGAATTTGAGGTTCTCTTTTACGACTTATTATTAATGCTAATGCCTCATCAAAAGAATGGTCTGAATAGTAATGATCAAAGCCAAACCAAGATTTTTGGACTTGCTTAGGAAGACTGCTTAATCCTTCATAGATAGTACCCCAATCACCGAAATGCCTTAAACCTGCAGGTTTTCCTGTTTCAATAGCTTCATCTAACTTAAACCATCCTTCATAATTAACATCGTGATTGAAATCAATATCAGCACGAATCATTGCATCATGTTGCAAAAACCAACCTGTCTTTGCAAGGCTATAGTGGTTATTTTCCGGATTAATGAGTATCAAATGCATAGTAAGAGCGGATTCTAATAGACATTTCACAGCATATGGTCTCAATCCTGTTTTTTCAGATATAACAGATTCTGTTAAGCCATTTTTTGAAGAACCCAGCAACTCTAATATTCCATATTTTATCAACAAACGTGATACTTGAAACACAATTGCTCCGAACGAATATATATGCGCCAATTCTTGTGCCTGACGGGCACTATATTGTTCTTTTGAATAGATTGATTTCAAATTATTTGTTAATGTCATCGCTGTTTAATCCATTTTGCACACAAAAAGTGCGCAAAGTTAAACATTTTTTTTTACATATGCAAAAAAAAGTGTCGTTTTTTTGTGTATATGAAAAAAAAGCAGTACTTTTGCAACAAAAATGAAGATACGAATAGTCACATTAGGATGCAAATTGAATTTTGCTGAATCCAGCGCTTTAATGAATACGCTGATTGAACGAGGGCACAAACGGGCTAAAAATGGCGAACAAGCAGATGTTGTTATAATCAACACTTGCTCTGTTACTGATACAGCGGATCACAAAGATAGACAAGCCATTCATAGATTACGTCGTGAAAATCCAAATGCAAAACTTATCGTAACAGGCTGTTACGCAGCACTGTTGAATGCTAAAACAAATGCTGCGCCGGAACAAAACGATTCCGTTTTAACTGCAAAAGATAAATCTATTTTAGATGAGATAGACAAGTTGGTCGTTAAAGATCTGAAATCATTTCGCAGTGCATATTCACGAGATGACAGGACACGCTGTTTTCTTAAAGTGCAAGATGGATGTGATTATTTTTGCACTTATTGTACAATTCCATTTGCTCGTGGTCGCTCCAGAAATCCAAAGATTCAAACCATTGTTGACCAAGCGAAACAAGCATTAAGCGAAGGTGCAAAAGAAATTATCTTAACTGGTGTTAATATTGGTGACTTTGGAAAAAGTACGGGAGAGCATTTTATAGATTTACTGAAAGCCATTGATGGAATTCAAGCCGATTTTAGAGTAAGAATATCTAGTTGCGAACCTAATTTACTAACTAAAGAGATTATAGAATTTGTAGCAAATAGTCAGCATTTTGCTCCTCATTTCCACATTCCATTACAATCTGGGGCAAATGAAGTTTTGAAAATTATGCATCGTCGTTATACTCGTGAACTATTTGCTGAAAGAGTGGCATATATCAAGCAATTGATGCCTCATGCTTTTATTGGTGTTGATTGTATGGTTGGAGTGCGTGGTGAATCAGAGGAATACTTTAATGATTATGTCGCATTTATTAAATCTCTTCCTGTTAGTCAGTTGCATGTTTTCACGTATTCGGAACGCGCCAACACGTATATGTTAAAAATGGACTTATACATAGTACCTAAAGCGGAACGCGATAGACGAAGTAAAATTCTCCACACAATTAGTGAAGAGAAACTAAATGCATTTTATACAGCATATAAGGGAAAATGTTCGACGGTTTTATGGGAAAGTAAACGTTACAAGCAACCGGATGGTACTGAATTAATGTGCGGCTTCACCGAAAACTACATCAAAGTTTATGGACCTTTTAATGCTTCTAAAATAAATACATTTGAACGTATTATTGTCTAGGAGTTACCGTTTGGGCACAAAGTTCTGCAGCATCTGTATTTGGGAGACACTCCAATCCATACACTTGCACCTTTTTGATGATAGTTGACATAGTTTCAAATAGTACATCCATAACATCTGGAACTATTTTTAGTCCGCTTGCTGATGATAATATGTATGCATATGCTTCAGGAAGACGAAGAGTATGCATTTGGTTATATGGAGCTTGAACCAATTTTACAAACGCCCCCACCCTTCGAAAATCATTTTTGTAGCATGGAGTTTTACCGCTCCACGGAGAACCATAAACATAGACTCCATCTTCTTTGAGCCGAACAATCGGATTGTCATCATTGAGTAACCAAGCATCATCAAATGCTTTCATCCATTGTTGTGAATGAGTAGATTTACCCGTTCCTGATTTACCAAGAAAAAGATAGCCATAATTGCCACGAACAGTTACAGAAGCATGCATTTCAAGAGTCGCATATTTTGCAGTTGAAAACGCATAGATTAACATCGCAGCATTGTCTATGGCAAAGCGGATGGGATGCCGTTCTGCTTCCTGCTTGATTTCATCTGGAACAACATATTCGACTAAACCTTCTGAAAAATCGGCATTTGCTTTGACACATAAGATATATGGACTTTTCTTATTGACTGCCTCCAAAATTAACCACTCTTTTTCATTACGATAGATATCCAAACGAGGCATATTGGTATCTTTAATCTCCGTTTTTATTAATTTTTCCACATAAACGGGTTCATAACCATCCGTTACGACATCGATTGCACTGACTTGATTTGCCACAGTTAGGTGAAAAAGCAAATTATCTGACTTCGTTTCTAACTTAAACGGCTCATAATTAGGCAACAAGGTAAATAATTTTTCGTTTGCACTAATAGCGAAATCATGTTCAGCTACACGGAAATAATTGGTAATCATATTTTGGGGGTTATCTATTTAAGATTCAAATACTTATACAATATCGGTGGAACAATATATGCCATTAACACAACACAACACATTCCTAACATTGTTATTGTCGCTAAAGAATGTAAAGCTGGATGTTTTGCCACGATCAATGCACCGATTCCTATAAACATAATCAAAGCCGAAAGAATTATGCTATTTTTGTATTGAATTAGTCGTTGATTATTAGTCATTGGCTGATGAATAAGTCCTTCTGTGATAAAGATAGTATAATCGTCTCCTTGACCGAAAATAAATGTCGCAAGAATAATGTTGATAATATTAAATTGAAAACCGAATATATACATAAGTCCCAAAATCCAAAGCCATGAAATAACCATTGGGACAAATGCCACTATGGCGTATTTCAATCGACGAAAACTGAGCCATAAGAACAAAAACACAATAAAGGAACAAGCAAGTCCCACATAATCAAACATTATAGATAATTGATCATTTATTGCTGATAGTAGATTGACGCTTCTTGTACTATTATTTGGTGTTGTTATCATTTTCTCAAATGGTTCAAAAGCATTATCTCGGAATCCATATTCTGCTGCCGCCTCACGGATATACGATATAGTCTGTCCACTATGATTTTTCCAAAACGCGGTCCAAATCGTATCGTTTGTTTCTGTTTGCTTTGTCGCAAATAGTGCAATATCAGCGCGTTGTTGGGGAGTCATATAATTGATATGACTTAAATTTGCATCGAATGAAGTATATTGGCTATACCACCCAAAAACAACAGTCAACACCAATATAATCCATGGCAAAGACTTGCTGTCTTCAGGACGCAGTGAAGATGTCATATTTAAAAATCGTGATGAATGCGAGAAGGCATCAAAACGAGGCGTATAAAACTGGAAATGAGGCAAGAAAAATATTGAAAACAATATGGTACCAACTAACATACATGCACAAAATAATCCCAGATCGCGCAATGCCACTGATTTTAAAGGAAGCAATGTCAGAAAAGCTCCGACCGTTGTTATATTGCCTATTACAAGCGGAGAAATCACTTCTTCTATAGTTTGACGCATCGTTTCCGTATATTGACGGTGAACAAGCAAATGTAATGGATAATTGACAGCGATACCGATTATTACAGATGAAATGCCTATCACTATTAGTGACATTTGAGGATGAACAACTCCCATCACACCAAAAGCAAAAATCACGCCAAACAATGTCGAAGCAAGAATCAACATCATACTTCTGATGCTATTCAACGAACGCCACAACAATATAATAATTAAGACCATTGCTATTGCAATAGCCAGCAAACTATCATGTTTTATTTGACGTGCATTGCCCACTGCAATAACAGGTGCGCCATTTAATCGTATATTAGCTTCAGGATATATTGCTTGTATTTTGTCCAATATCACCTGCAAACTATCTACCAACTTGGCGTTTTGTTGAGTTTCGCTACTCCCATAAGGAGAATCAATATAGCCAAACACAATATTCTGAAAACGCGAACGATTTACTTCAGCAAACGAGGGGAACAGGGATAATGGGTCATTACTTATCTCACTCGAAAAGAATCCTGACAGAGGTAACTGCAACTGCGTCCTTCTTTTATGAATCGCAGCGAAGACATTCTCCTTGGACAACACCCCCTCCATTCGCATCGTATCCTCCGCGGATACATAATATCGCTGATTAGCATAATAACTATTAACTTGATGTTTAATCTCAGCAGGTGTAAAACTTGTTTGAATATTCCATGGGGCAATGGAAATGATAGAATCAAGTGCAGGTTTATAATCAGATAAGATGAAAATCTTTGTGGCATTATCCTGAGACTGCATTTGAGCAATCTGTTCACGCTGCTCTACTGTGGTTGGTAGAAAATCTGCTATATCTTCATGAAATTGCAATTGCGAGGCTCCGAATCCGCAAAGGGCTATGCAAGCAATAAGTATTGCCCACATAATATCACGATGCTCGTGCAGATAATCATAGCATAGCAATGCAATTTGTTTCATCGTTCATCTATAAATTTAATAGGTTTACGAGATTTTGCAGGGAAGTTAATTTGGCGGATTACTTCTACATCGTGAATCTCAATTTCTGGAGCCACGCGTATTCGCGCACGAAAACGGTCTTTTAGGTCTTTAATCAAATCGCTATGTGACAATCTCGTTTTTGCTATATTATTAAGCCCTATTTTGACAACCACTTCATCTGTTCCTGTTACTGATGAACGGGCAACAACAACATAATTCTCAATGTAGTCCACATTATCTAACACATCGTTGATTGCTGGCGGATATATAGTTGTACCTTTAAGTTTTAACATGTTGTTTTTGCGTCCCAAAAGTGGAGTAAGACGGTATGAATTTCGTCCGCAACGGCAAGGTGAGGTCAATTTAGCGGCTATATCTCCCGTCTTAAATCGCAATAAAGGCATTGCTTCTACACCTAATGTAGTTACTACCACTTCTCCTGCTTCGCCATCTGGAACAGGATTTCCATATTCATCAATGATTTCAACTATTATCAACTCAGGATGAACATGTCCACCACAACCGAATGAACATTCTGAAAATGTAGCAGACATTTCAGTTGAAGAATAGGTCGCATATAGTTCTACTTCTGGCCATTTTTCATGAATGCGTTGTCCCAGCAAATTCAGTGTTAAGTCCTGATTACGAAGGCCTTCACCGATACCAATAATCTTCTTTATGGACGAACGATGATAATCTATATGGTGTTGTTCTGCATATTCAATCAGTCGGAGTATAAAAGACGGAACACACATTACCGCATCTGGATGAAGTCGTTCAATCGTATCCCATTGAAGTTCCGGAATGCCATTCCCAACACGAATTACGCCGGCTTCTAATGAGCGCAAACCAAGCCAATATGCCAAACCGGCCATAAAGCGTTTATCCAATGTGGTCATCAGTTGTACTACAGATTCTTTATTTAATCCTGCGCAAGCAAAGGATTTTCGCTCATTGAACGCAAGACGTTCCAAATCATGCTCTGTACAAGCGAAGGTCACAGGTTCGCCCAATGTGCCGGAAGTTGTTATATAATCTATTACTTTGCTACGATGAACACACAAGAAATCCCAATTGCGCAATTGCAAATCTTTTTTTTCTGTAAAAGGCAACTTCTGCAAATCTTCTATGGTACGAATGGTTGAATAGTCAATGCCATACGTACGGAATAGTTCGCTATAATATTGCGAATGAGCATGCAAATAGGCCAATTGTTTGCACAACAACTCTTCTTGGAATGCTTTTATGGCTTCTTCGGATTGATATTCGATATCCATTGTATAAATGCTCCTTTCCATTGTCTTGATTCTGCTGTTCCTTTACTTTCACTACCACCAAATCCGTGACCGCCAGTATGATAGCGGATATATAGGTGTTCCACGCCATTAGCGATTAATGAAGAGTCTAACAAGGCCGAGTTTTGCCATTTCACCACGGGATCATCTTCACAATTTACCATAAACACAGGAGGACAGCTGCCTGTAATATGTTTCTCAAGTGATAATGAATCTTGCATTTTTTTATTCCATTGCCCCCATATACCTAATGCGCCGCGTCTTGAACGATGGTGAACATATGGTCGTTTCATTGTTACGACAGGATATATCGGGCACACAAAAGCAGGCTTGTATGGACTATGGTTATATACCCACGAAGACATTGCCAGATGTCCTCCTGCTGAAAATCCCATCACGCCTATTTGCGTTGTATCAACACCATATGTATCTGCATGAGTATAAACATGAGCTAATGCTTGTTCCACATCACGAACCATATTCGGGTATTTACTACCCAGACCTATCACACGATATCCCACGCAATACGCCGCAATTTCAGCTACACGGTAGCGCAATACAAACGCGTTTATTCCATTTGCTTGTAGCCATCGCGCGGTTGAATCACCTTCTATTTCCATATCTAACCAGCAATAACTTCCGCCCGGACATACTATTACAGCTGTACCTGTATTCTTAGCTGAATCTGCCAAGTATGGTGTCAGAGTCACTTTCTTCTCCGCAAATTTCCCATTAGGAAACAATGCCACTAATATAATGAACAATAGCGCTCGCATACTTTTTGGCTTGTCTCAACGGCGGTCATAACGGTTCCGCAAAATCCGTGGACAAAGCAGTTTTGTCCAGTCAAAAACAGGTTATCGCATTGAGTCGTAACGGCTCCTACAGGTTCTGCCATTCCGAACATAGCACCTTCAGGTGTCAAATAATCATCACGATATGTCAGTGAAGTCGATGTAAAATACTCATCTATACATACACTAATATTCGGGAAAATGCTCTCGATTCGTTTTATCAACGCTTCTGCACGGGCATCTTTCCATGCTATATAATCATCGCCACGCTCCAAGTACCACGGCTGTAATTCAATATAGTTTAAGCGTTCTATCACTTCCATCGTATGTTCTGTCGGCATACAAACCAATATATCTTCTGGCATTATGTAATGATTTGCGTGCAATGGAGCAAAACTATTGGGCTTGAACTTTATATACACCTTAAACGATCCACATGTTTCTTTAGTTTGCCCTATGCGTTTGATGGTTGCAGGTCTGAATATTGGCGATGAGCATAATTTCAGCAATTGCTTTGGATGCAACGAACTGATTACCACATCTGCTTTTTGACCGTCAACTGCTAAAACATGCTTATTTTCGACCTCGACCTTCTCTACCCGATGTCCCAATATTACACGTCCGCCGTGAGCGGTGATATTGGCAACTAAAGCATCTGTAAATGGGCGTGTTCCGCCTACAAATCTATAGGCCCCTTGCTCAAACGATTCTTCGAGACGCTGCCGAGACGCTGCCGAGACGCTAAGTAGTGCCAAATGGTCACCTTTGCCATGAATCACATCGGGTTGCAATTCTTCAACCGGAACATCAATTTCCAACTCATCCAACACTTTTCGCACACTTCCGTTTGCTCCCATACCTGAAACAACGTGAATACCGGTCTGCCACCATTCGCCAATACGTTCATAGCTATACAAGCCGCCACCGGCAACAGGCAATTGTTCAAAAACCGTCACACGCCAATTTCTTTTTGCCAATAAGGCTGCCGTAAACAAGCCACCCACTCCGCCACCAAGAATCAAAGCAGTTCTATCTGTTCGTAACAAATTTCTATAATACCTTTCAAATCCTTTAGCGCGCTTACGATAGCCGATACCAAATGAAATATCATCTGGCATCACTATTGGTAGGAATTCCATTGATGGATTTCCCTTTCCTAATCGAAATTCCGCTTTTGACAGGACTTCATACATTCCACGTATTAATAATGGCTGTATAGGCAAATTAAGTTCCTCTGCAACATAAAACGCACCGCGATGGAAACGGATAATATCTCCAGTTATGGAACGTGTACCTTCTGGAAAAATCAGCACTGAGTAACCATCTGCTACTGCTTCTCGCAGTTTTGGCATAATAGATTCTATTCCATCCACTACCGAATAGAATTTAGCACGTTGAGCCAATTTGCCAAAGAATGGATTACTATAAACCCATCCTTGTGCCAGAACTACAGTTTTGGCATTTATACTCAACACTGATAATATATCGTACATTGATGTATGATTGGCAATATACAATACCGGCCCATCTGTCGTTTGAGGCTTATTGATAAGTTTCAACCTTTGTCCTGCCAAATGATTCATTACCCATTTGGCACCGCGACTGATTCGTTCATGCAAATCACCTTTACCTATTCGACACCACCATGCTGCTAAGAAAAAGGCTAATTCACAATATGGTGTCCGCCAATACCGCGATGGTAAACCATAAACCAAAGCCAATATGCATAATACGCAATTCAACAAACTAATGCGTGTAAAGTCATATGCCGGTCTAAAATGACTTACACGTTCGGTTTTAGGTGGATAATACACCCTAACAGAAGCACTATATATTGGCACATTACGCCAAGCTCCGAACACCAACAACTCCAATTCAGATTCATATCTCCTCGTTATACAGCGATAGCCTATTTTACGCAATGGATATAAACGAAATCCCGATTGTGTATCAGCCAGTTTCAAACCGGTTTGTATCATGAACCAGAAATTTGAGAAACGATTGGCAAATGCTGCTTTACCTTCTTGGCCTTTTTTGTTAATCCGAGCACCAACGATGATACTACCACGATGCAATCGTTCTTGTTCTATTAATAACGGAATATCTTCAGGATAATGTTGTCCATCACCATCTATAGTAACACAATAATCACACCCCAACTCCAACGCTTTGTCAAAACCGCGTTTGAGTGCATACCCTTTTCCCTGATTCTTCGGCCATGCTATGATTACGCATGGCAATTGTGTAGCTTCCAATACAGACAATGTATCATCAGTAGAACCATCAACTGCCACAATTACAGTGCGTACAACAGAGCACGTTCTACGTACGACATCAACTATTGTTGAGCCGTTATTATAAGTCGGTATGAGTGCACACAGATTATTCATCGTGTGTTATATACGAATATACAGGGAATCCGCCATCTTCTATCCGTTTACGTCCGCCTAAGCCGTTTATCTCTATCAAATCAAGTACTTTAGGGACACTAAATCCGTTAGAAGTAAAGAATTGAGCAATATTCAAAACGGTATATCCTGTTGCCAAGACATCATCCAACACCACAACACGTGTGATTCCGGATGACTTGAGTGCGTCCAAATCCGCCATATTTACAGCAAAATCCGATGCACCGTATTCCTTTTCCGCGCTAAAAACAACTTGAGTACCATCATTTGGAAGTTTTCCTGCTTTACGAAGCATAAAGAATGGTTGATGAAGTGCATATGCTACCATCGAAGCAAATATGAAGCCACGCGCATCTGGACCAATTATTACAAATGGACCATCTGCCAATAGCGGACGCAATTCTTCACAAAATGCAGAAACTGCATCATTTACTTCTTCTGGATTTAGAAGGAACGGAGTAATCTCCAAAAAATGGATTCCTGGCTTCGGAAAATCCGGGATTTCTTTTATCATAATCTATATATTTTTCCTTTTAATTCAATCACATATATTATATGTGGACACAAAAAACGCGCAAAATTACTATTTTTTTTTGATATATGCAAACTTTATGGCACAAATTATCTTTTTTATGTAAAAAAGTAAAAAATATTTGCATATGTTATTTTTTTTTACTACCTTTGCGCAGATTTTAACCTTAAATATAATATCATGGAATTACCTTTTGCCGAATCTTGGAAAATCAAGATGGTGGAACCAATTCGTAAATCCACCCGTCATGAACGCGAACAATGGCTTCGCGAAGCGAAAAACAACGTTTTTTTACTTAAATCCGAACAAGTCTATATTGACCTGTTGACAGACTCTGGAACAGGATCTATGTCTGACCGTCAATGGGCTGCCATGATGACCGGAGATGAAAGTTATTCTGGCGCAAGATCTTTCTTTGAATTCAAAGATGTTGTAACGGCACTTACCGGATTTAAATACGTCATTCCCACGCATCAGGGACGCGCTGCTGAAAACGTACTTTTCTCATACCTCGTTCACGAAGGACAAGTTATTCCTGGCAATGCACACTTTGATACCACAAAAGGGCATATCGAAGCACGCAAAGCTTTCGCTATAGATGTGACGTGTGATGAAGCTAAAAACACGCAGTTGGAAGCACCGTTCAAAGGAAACGTATCACTTGAGAAACTTGAAAAAGTTCTTAAAGAAAATCCGGGTAAAGTTCCGTTTATGGTTCTAACCATTACCAACAATACCGTTGGTGGGCAACCTGTCTCAATGGCTAATATCAAAGCCACGTGCGAGTTATGCCATAAATATGGCGTTGCTGTTAATATGGACTCTGCACGCTTCGCAGAAAATGCTTACTTTATAAAAACACGCGAAGCAGGATACGCCGACAAATCTATCAAGGAAATCACTCGAGAAATGTTCTCATATGTTGATTCAATGACCATGTCATCCAAAAAAGACGGTTTGGTGAATATGGGTGGATTTATTGCCACTAACAACGAGGATTGGTTCGAAGGTTGCAAGCGTTTTTGCATTCCATTTGAAGGATTTATCACATATGGCGGTATGAATGGACGAGATATGGCCGCATTAGCAGTCGGACTGATGGAGAATACCGAGTTCGACATGTTGGATACCCGCATCCGTCAAGTGCAATACCTAGCCACAAAACTTGATGAATATGGAATTCCATACCAACGGCCTGCAGGTGGTCATGCTATCTTTGTTGATGCTGACAAAATCCTAACTCAAATTCCGAAAGAGGAATTCCCCGCTCAAACTTTAACTTGCGAGTTATACCTCGAAGCTGGTATCCGTGCCTGCGAAATTGGTTATATATTGGCAGACCGTGATCCTATCACGCGAGAGAACCGATTCGGCGGACTCGACTTCGTAAGACTTTGTATTCCGCGGCGCGTCTATACAAACAATCATATGGATGTGGTTGCTGCTGCACTCAAAAATGTCTATGACCGTCGCAATAATATTACGCGCGGACTGAAGATAGTCAAAGAAGCTCCGCTCATGAGACACTTTACCGTTGAACTTGAAAGACTTTAAGTTATGAAACAACTACTTTTAGGTGATGAAGCAATCGCTCAAGGCGCTATTGATGCTGGATTGAGTGGCGTATATGCATATCCCGGCACGCCAAGTACCGAGATAACAGAATATATACAACGTTTCGAAGGAATTTTCAGCCGTTGGGCAACGAACGAAAAGACTGCTATGGAAGCAGCTTTAGGTATGTCATATATGGGCAAACGGGCTCTTGTATGCATGAAGCATGTCGGAATGAATGTCTGCGCTGATGCCTTTATGAATTCCGCCATCACAGGAGTCAATGGAGGACTCGTTGTCGTTGCCGCTGATGACCCGAGTATGCACTCATCACAGAACGAACAAGATTCCCGTTTCTACGCTAAGTTCGCTATGATTCCTTGCATAGAACCAAGCAATCAACAAGAAGCATACTCAATGACTCGCTATGCGTTTGATTTGAGCGAGCAGTTACACACTCCTATCCTTTTGCGCGTAACAACTCGAATGGCTCACTCACGGGCGGTAGTTGAGACTACTGAAGCAAAGCAACAAAATGAGTTATCATCTCCTGCGAATGTACAACATTTTATTCTACTACCTGCTTTCGCAAAGAAAAACTATGCAGAATTAGTCGATGCGCAATCAACTTTTACACGCGAAAGTGAGACGTCAGGTAACAATGTTTATACAAAGGGGGCAGATCCTTCAAAAGCGATTGTGACTACCGGAATCGGATACAATTACTTACGTGAAGTATTAAACAATCCACAGGCAAGTCTTCTCAAAATCACCCAATATCCTTTACCTTTATCTCTTATAAATCAGATGATAAACGATGGAGCAAAGCAGATTTTGGTGGTCGAAGAAGGTCAGCCGATTGTTGAAGAATTATTGCATGGATTGGTACCATCAGATATTATCATAAAAGGACGTTTGACAGGAGACTTACCCCGTATGGGTGAACTTAGTCCCGATTGCTTGCGCACGGCGTTAGGTTTACCATCATTGCCAAGTTATAATCCAGATACTATAGTTGTTGGTCGTCCGCCTGCATTATGCCAAGGTTGCGGACATAGAGATATGTATGCCGCACTAAATGAAGTAGCACGGGAATACGTTTCTCCACGTATCTTCGGCGATATTGGATGTTATACATTGGGGGCATTGTCTCCATTCCATGCTTTACACGCAACTGTTGAAATGGGCGCCTCAATCACAATGGCAAAAGGAGCTGCAGATGCGGGACAACATCCATCTATTGCTGTTATTGGAGATTCTACGTTTACCCACTCCGGAATTACCGGACTACTTGATTGCGTAAATAGCAATGCCAATGTCGTTGTACTTATTAGTGACAACCTCACAACAGGTATGACGGGTGGACAAGACTCTGCCGGTACAGGCAGACTTGAACAAATCTGTGCAGGAGTTGGTGTCGATTCTAAACATATCCGGGTTGTTGTTCCACTACCCAAAAACATGGAAGAGATTAAGCAAGCGCTTCGTGAGGAGATTGATTATAATGGTGTCAGCGTAGTTATTGCTCGCCGAGAGTGTATTCAAACCTTAAAGCGTCATGCCAAAAAGAACGTGTAACGATGAAACTTTGAAACAATGAAGAAGAATATCATACTTGCTGGTGTCGGAGGACAAGGAATCCTCAGTATTGCGACAGTTATTGGCGAAGCAGCGCTCAATAATGGTTTGTTTCTCAAGCAGGCCGAAGTTCATGGAATGTCTCAACGTGGTGGAGATGTACAATCTCACTTACGATTATCATCTGAAACTATCTATTCCGACCTTATTGAAAAGGGTGATGCGGATATCATCATTTCGTTAGAACCGCTTGAGGCGCTACGCTATATCAGTTATCTCAAACCGAATGGGTGGATAGTCACGAGTTCTGTTCCATTTGTAAACATTCCCAATTATCCTGATATCGAAGAGGTTTTAACGCACATCCGCGCACATAAAAACCATGTTTTATTGGACGTATCGACTATAGCAAAGGAAGTAGGAGCACCTGCTCAAGCTTCCAATATGGTACTTTTAGGTGCAGCGATTCCTTTTCTTGGTTTAGAACACGAAACAATTATAGATGGTGTACGCCGTGTCTTTGCACGTAAAGGTGAAACTATTGTCAATAGTAATATAGCAGCAATTGAAGGAGGATATCATGTTTCCACTAAATAAACGTATCGTTGATCATACCTGTGTGGACTTCGGTATTCGAAATGCCCATGAATTAGGTAGTGCCAGTATTCGTCAGTTAGTAGGTGTCGTCAAAGATATTGAAAGGGCAACCGGAGTTGAATTCATTCATATGGAATTGGGTGAACCAGGTTTGCCTGCTGAAACTACAGGTATTTGGGCTGAGCACGAAGCACTATTGCGTGGTTGCGGTTCTCACTACCCCATTATCACAGGTATTCCTGAAGTCAAGCACTGGGGGTCTGAGTTTGTGCGAGCTTTTTTGGGACTTGATATACCCGCTGAATGTATTGTTCCTACGGTTGGTAGTATGCAAGGAGCTTTTGCAATAAACTTGACAGTTTCGCAATTGGATGATGAAAGAGATACCGTGTTATTCTTGGACCCGTGTTTTCCTGTGCAAAAATTACAATGTAAGGTACTTGGTGTAAAGATTGCGTCATTAGATATTGCTGATTACCGTGGTGAAGCTCTTGCAGATGAGTTAGAGAAGTTCTTCCAAACAGGTAAAATTTCTGCCATTTTATTCTCTAACCCAAACAATCCAAGTTGGCAATGCCTTACAGACCGAGAATTAGAGATAATTGGCAGACTTGCTACTGAATATAATGTGCTTGTCATTGAAGACCTTGCGTATCTTAATATGGATTTCCGCGACCCAAATCGTGGAACACCATATGAGCCACCGTATCAACCTACTATCGGACGATATACAAATAATGTCGTACATCTTATTTCATGCTCAAAGATGTTCTCATATGCAGGACAAAGAGCAGCGATATTGGCTATCAATCCATATCTTGCGAAACGTGAATTCCCTGCTTTGGGCAAACGTTACGGAAATGATGGTCAGTTTTTACGCAATCTAACCTATTTCACCTTATATTGTCTCTCGTCGGGCGTCGCACATTCCGTTCAGTACGGCATGGCCGCAATGTTCAAAGCCGCGTGTCAAGGAAAGATTTGTTTTGTGCAAAACACACGTGAATACGCTCGTAGAGCTCATCGTATCAAACAGATAATGATTGAAAACGGATTCCATATTGTTTATGATAAAGATGCTGACGGCCAAGATGTCGGAGATGGATTTTTCTTTACCTTTGGTTACAAAGACTGGACCGGTGAGAAATTACTCAACAAACTTATCTACTATGGAATATCAGCCATATCGCTGGAGAATACCGGTGCAAAGCGAGAGGGGTTACGTGGTTGCGCCAGTGCTATTCGCGATGACCAGTTTGAACAATTAGAAATAAGACTCAAGAAGTTCAATGAAGATTATCAGTCCGAGTGAGGCAGTTCGCCTCGTCAAGAGTGGCGACACGATTGTTGTCCAAGGTTCAACATCCATTCCAATGACGCTTTTGCGTGCACTGACTGCACGCGCAGCTGAATTACGAGATGTCAGGCTCATTTCCGGTTTTGGAATCTATCCAGAAGATGCACCTTATGCCAAGCGCGAACTGATGGATTCGTTTAAAGCGCAGAGTATTTTTGTGCCCAACAACTTACGTCGCGCTATGAAAGAAGGTGTGGCAGATACTATTCCTGCATTCTTGGGAGAAGTGCCATTCTTATTCCGTAGCGGTCAAATTCCCGTAGATGTCATGTTTCTGCATGTCAGCGAGCCTGATCAAGATGGTTTTTGTTCGTATGGAGTTAGTGCGGACCTTGCCTATTCTGGCTGTGAGTGCGCAAAGACTATTATTGCCCAGATGAACAAGTATATGCCACACACGCAAGGACCAGCCAAAATTCACGTTGACCGTTTGGCTGCAATATGCCGTGCAGACGAGCCATTGATAGAAGTTCCGACTCCGACACCAAATGATGTAGAAACTAAGATTGGCAACTTCATCGCTAACGAGATTCCAGATGGCGCTACTCTGCAAATTGGTGTTGGCGGTATTCCAAACGCTGTTATTAATGCGCTAAAAGGGCATCAACATCTTGGATTACATACTGAAGCTATTACAGATGGCGTATTACCTCTCATACAATCCGGAGTGATTGATAACTCCTGCAAGAAAATCAAACCAGGCAAATCTATTGGGAGTTTGGTTCTTGGCAGTAAGAAACTATACGATTACATTGATTACAATTCCGATGTGGAATTACACGATGTAGCTTGGACCAATGACCCACAAGTTATTCGACAGAATCCCAAAGCAATGGCTATCAACTCTGCCATAGAGGTTGACTTGACGGGTCAGATTTGCGCAGACAGTATAGGAGATACTATTATCAGTGGTGTTGGCGGACAACATGATTTCATGTATGGCAGTGCACTGAGCGATGGTGGCAAATGCTTTATTGCTTTACCATCGATGACCAATAAAGGACAGTCAAAGATTGTAGCGCATTTAGCTCCGGGAGCCGGTGTTGTCACGACTCGATTTCAGGCGCAATATATCGTCACAGAACATGGCATCGTTTATTTGCGCAACAAGCCAATTATGGAACGTGCCAAACTGCTTATTTCCATTGCAGACCCATCTGTAAGAGAATCGCTCGAACGGTCAGCCGTTGAGCGATTCGGTATAGGATTCTTGCGACTCAAGTAATCCATGTTAAAATCATTGCCTTGTTACAATTGTAGCAAGGCATTTTTTATTCGCTTAATTGCCTCACGAATAGTAGCTTCATCCGTAGCATATGACAAGCGGATACATTTGTCTTCTCCGAAGTCTTCTCCAGCGACACATGCCACGTGTGCTTCATTCAATAAATACTCTGTCATTTCCCGAGACGCTGCCGAGACGCTGCCGAGATGCTTTGCCAAGCGCGGAAAGTAAGCACTTACATCCGGGAACACATAGAATGCGCCTTCAGGCATAGTGCATGACACTTCCGGTAATTCACGCACTAATTCCATAATCAAGTCGCGTCGTTTTTGGAAAGCCAATCTCATCTGCTCCACACAATCTTGCGGTGCAAGATAAGCCGCCTCTGCCGCTTTCTGTGCAACCGTACAAGCACATGTGGTTGATTGTCCCTGCAATCGGTTGTATGCTTGCCACAACTCACGGCTTTTAGTAGCCATCCATCCGATACGGTATCCGGTCATAGCATATGCCTTACTAATACCATTAATGAGTATCAATTGATTGCGAATACTATCGAATTCCGCCAGACTAACCACTTCGGGGGTATAATGAATGTGTTGATATATTTCGTCCGATAAGATATACACTTCCGGATATTGCTCTAAAACTGCCACTATTTCCTCAAGTTCAGCACGGCTATAGACACTTCCAGTCGGGTTATTCGGAGAACAAAGCATCACCATTCTGGTTCGTTCATTCATCGCTTTGCGTAGTTGCTCAGCGGTAACTTTCCAATTTGTTGCTGCATTGGTAGCTACTGTTACAGGAATCCCTTCCGCCAATTTGACGATTTCCATATAACTTACCCAACAAGGTGTGGGAATAACGACTTCATCTCCTTTGTTGATAGTTACCATGATAGCATTATAAATGGCTTGCTTAGCACCTGTGGAAACCATAATCTCATTAGGTGCGTATCTGCCATTCAGATGTGAAGCGATAGCCTCTCGCAAAGAAAGGAATCCCGGAACAGGTCCATAGTGCGAGAAGTTATCTTCTACGGCTTGCTTTGCAGCCGCTTTTACATGATCAGGAGCGGCAAAGTCCGGTTCGCCTAAAGTCATTGATACGACATCCACTCCTTGTTTACGCATTTCTTGACAACGAGCCGCCATCTTTAGACTTCCCGACTCGCAAACTGCTTGAATTCTATTACTTATCTGCATAATTTATCGCTCTGCGCGCATTGGGTTATTCAAAAAATCGTCATATGCCAATCGTATTCCATCCTCCAATTCCGTTTTGTATGTCCATCCGAGTGCCGTTGCTTTGCTAACATCGAGCAATTTACGCGGTGTTCCGTTCGGGCGCGTGGTATCCCACTCTATTCTGCCTTTGTAGCCAACCACTTTAGCGACCAATTCTGTTAAAGCTTTAATGGTTAACTCTTTTCCTGTACCGGCATTTACAGTTTCATTGCCCGAATAATTATTCATTAAGAATACGCATAAGTTTGCCAAATCATCCACATACAAGAATTCCCGCAAAGGACTTCCGTCTCCCCAGCATGTTACACTCTTTGCCCCACTCTGTTTCGCTTCATGGAAACGCCGAATCAAAGCAGGTAACACATGACTATGTTCCGGATGATAGTTGTCGTTCGGTCCATAAAGATTTGTCGGCATGACAGAGATATAGTCAGTGCCATATTGTTTGTTCAAGAATTCACAATACTTCAGTCCGCTTATTTTCGCAAGCGCATATGCTTCATTTGTTTTTTCGAGTTCCCCCGTAAGAAGGCAACTTTCCGTCATAGGCTGCGGAGCCATACGCGGATAAATACAACTGGAACCAAGGAACTCTAATTTCTTACAACCATTTTTCCAAGCTGCATGTATCACGTTCATTTCGAGAATCATGTTATCATACATGAAATCGGCGAGCGCGTTTTGATTAGCCACAATTCCTCCGACTTTTGCAGCAGCGAGGAAGACGTATTCCGGTTTTTCAGCCGCAAAGAACTCTTCAACATCTGCTTGTCTGGTAAGGTCCAATTCTTTGTGTGTACGGGTAATAATGTTGTTATACCCCTGTCGTTTCAATTCCCTTACAATAGCACTCCCGACCATTCCGCGGTGTCCTGCTACATATATTTTTGCGTCTAATTGCATATCAGTTCTTCACTATTTATCAATACCTTTTTCCAAGAATTCTGCGAGGTTCACTTTTCTAATTTCCGCAGCAGCATCATCCGCTGCGACTTTTTTCATATCGTGTGCAACCATTAGTTCCACCAATTGTTCAAAGCTTGTAGTTTGCGGATTCCACCCCAATTCCCGTTTTGCTTTTGAGGGGTCACCTAACAAGTTCACCACATCCGTTGGACGATAGAAATCCGGACTCACAGCCACAACCACTTTGCCCGTTTTAACATCGATACCTTTTTCATCAATGCCTTTTCCTTCCCAACGTAATTCAATACCAGCTTTATGGAAAGCGAGTGTTGCAAATTCGCGAACGGTATGTTGTACACCTGTTGCAATCACGAAGTCCTCGGGTGTTTCATGCTGCAGTATTAACCACATACATTCCACATAATCCTTAGCGTACCCCCAATCACGGAGAGAGTCTAAGTTTCCCAAATACAGGCAAGACTGTTTGCCTTGTGCAATCCGTGCTGCAGCCAGCGTAATTTTACGTGTTACAAATGTCTCGCCACGACGTTCACTTTCATGGTTAAATAAAATGCCGGAGCAGCAGAACATATTATATGCTTCTCTGTATTCCTTGACAATCCAATATCCGTATAACTTTGCCACTGCATATGGGCTGTACGGATGGAAAGGCGTATCTTCGTTTTGCGGCACCTCTTCGACTTTTCCATACAATTCGGACGTAGAAGCCTGATAGATTCGGCATGTTTTTTCCAAGTGATTTGTTCTCACCGCTTCCAATACGCGTAATACACCAACCGCATCCACGTCAGCAGTAAACTCGGGTGCATCGAATGAGACTTGCACATGGCTTTGCGCAGCGAGATTGTATATCTCATCCGGTTGCACTTTTCCAACCAACTTAACAAGCGACATAGAGTCACTCATATCAGCATAATGGAGATGGAAATTCGGTGTTCCTTCCAAGTGTGCGATCCGTTCACGGAAATCGACGGAACTACGTCTAATAATGCCATGAACTTCGTAATCTTTGTTTAGCAGGAACTCTGCCAAATAACTACCATCTTGTCCGGTAACACCTGTTATTAAAGCTTTTTTCATATTGAATTATCAATTAGCGTGCAAAGATACACAAAATAATTGGTTTGCGCAAATTTTTTTTAACAATTATTGAATTATCGATTATTGAATTATCGATTATTGAGTTATTCTTTCTAATAAATCAGCCAATTAAGGAAATCGTCCACCGATGTAGAGAACGAATACGGCTGACTAATTTTCTCGCCAGAAGGAGATAACTGGATATAAAAAGGTTGTGCATTTGATCCATATACATCCCTCTGCAAACGGCTGTTCTCATTTCCTTCACTTTCCCCATCCGCATCTTTGTCTAATTTATCATCCACATACAAGGTAATCAGTACATAGTTTTTGAGACGTTTTTGCACTGAATCATTTGAAATGACATATGCCTCCATTTTTCTGCAATTAACACAGCCATATCCTGTAAAATCGAGCAATACAGGTTTGTTGTGCTGTTTTGCGAAGAGTAATCCTTCGTTATAATCGGCAAATACTTCGCGCTCTTCTACAGGCATTGGCGGTGCAAAAGCACTAATGATTTTAACGGGTGCGCCCCAAAGACCAGGAATGAGATAGACCGCAAAAGCAAATGACAGTACAGCAAGCGTTTTGCCTATCCAATTCTTGCGAATAAGATAAATCCCGAGTCCTGCAAAACAGAGTATCCACAGAGCAATAAACAGCCATCTCGGAAGAATCCCCCATCCATAAGCCATGTCCGCCACAGATAAGAACTTGAGTGAAAGCGCGAGTTCCACAAACGCAAGCGTCACTTTGAATGAAGTCATCCAGTCTCCGGATTTAGGAAGTTGCTTCATCCATTTTGGGAACATAGCAAATAGTGCAAACGGCAAAGCAAGTGCTATAGCAAATCCCAACATTCCAACCGCCGGCGCCAAGAGCGATTTGCCCGCCGCTTCAACAAGCAGCGTGCCAATAATTGGTCCTGTGCATGAGAAAGAGACAATAACCAGCGTAAATGCCATGAGTAGAATACTCAGGAATCCACCTGTGGAACGTGCTTTACTATCCAAAGCCGTGGACCAAGAATCCGGCAAAGTGATTTCGAATAAGCCGAAGAACGATAGCGCAAAGACCACCAACAGTGCAAAGAAGAAGAGATTAACTATCGCGTTGGTTGATAGTGCATTTAGTGCCGAAGCGCCAAAGACAACCGTTATAAGCAGCCCCAATCCGACATAAATAATAACAATGCTAATGCCATAAAGGACAGCGTCTTTGATGCCGCCTCCTTTCTTAAGGAAAAAGGAGACGGTCATCGGAATAATCGGCCAGACACAAGGTGTGAAGATGGCAAGAAAACCACCGAAAAGTCCCAAAAGGAAAATTACCCAAAGTGATTTGCCATCCGTGATAGCAGATTGTGTATCGGCGAATTGCTCGTTTCTAAATTCCCATATTTCAGGCGCAGTGCATGATTTATCGTCACACGCGTTAAAGCGAACCGGTAACGGTTGAGCCAGTGTGACAGAAAATGAATCGGTATATTCTTCACCGAACATTTGTTCACCAATAGAGATAAGCGTCATGTGCCACCCCGAGTCAATAGTTGCAGTAATTCGCACACTATCCCCGACTTGCTCTCCAGACCAAGTAACGGGATTCAAGACCTGTGCCACTACAGATGTAGCACATAGCGCATACAGCGCACACAGCAATATGGCGAGCGTTCTTTTCATCAAAAGATGCTTAAAGCAGGATATTTAAAGTAGCGTCTGTCGAGCCACCTTTCTTAACAGAAGCAGGGACTTTTCCTGTTACATTCTCTTTGTCATCAAAGGTTTCAAAGATAAATGTAGCTTGGTCGCTGTCAATGCCAAACAATAATGAGTTAATCTCAAACTCAGCCACACCGTTTTCGTTGGTAGCGATGCTTTTTTCTGCATGCACTTTGTTCTTTAGGAAGGCATCAGTAAGATCACCTTTGAACATGTACACTTGAACATTCGCCTGAGGGATACCCATTTTGACAACTTTTACGTTGATAGTAGCGGCGTTCTTTTTAAGACATCCAGTAAGACACATTGCGCCAACCAAAACAGTCAGCATCAAAAAACATTTAATAAACTTAGACATATGTTTAACTATTAATAATTCCCCTCTTACACCTTTGGGGCTTGGTTTTCAAATAGAATTTAGTTTTTAGCAAGCTGTGCCAAGACAAATCCACGCAGTGTGGTATAACGTTTTGGAACATACTTATCCGCCAAGTGCTCTTGATAGCGTTGCTGCCAAATAGCACGTTTTTGCGGGTCAGCGAGCTCTAATTGTGTTTGTTTGGATCGTTCTCCAAACGAAGCGAAAGCCGCCTTTTGATTGTCAGACAGTTTTTTCTTGTTTTTATGCAAGGGATAATTACTAACGACGGTCTTACCGTGCCGTTTAGCAACATACAACTCGCTATTTCCTGAGATTCGTCCTGAAAGATTCTCAAGGATTACGTTTAAATCTGCTTTTGCCATAATATTATTCTATTTATTTTGGTTTATAATCAGGGTATTGTCTCGGTTCGTTTACGTCTCGTTTACGTGTCGTTTACGTCTCGTTTACGTGTCGTTTACGTCTCGTTTACGTCTCGTTTACGTCTCGTTTACGTGTCGTTTACGTGTCGTTTACGTCTTTGGTTCGGGAAAGACGGGTTATTCTTCGCGTGTTATGTGAGCACCGATGGCATTAAGTCGGCCTTCGATATTCTCGTATCCACGGTCAATTTGGTCAATATGATCAATCCGTGACTTGCCATCTGCCGACATCGCCGCAATAAGCATCGCAATACCAGCACGGATATCAGGCGAAGTCATGTTGTTTTTCTTGAGCTGGCGCTGATGGTCATGCCCAATAACCACGGCTCTATGCGGGTCACATAAAATGATTTGCGCGCCCATGTCAATGAGTTTATCAACGAAGAAGAGACGCGATTCAAACATCTTCTGGTGGATAAGCACCGAGCCTTGCGCCTGCGTTGCTACGACAAGAATAACCGAAAGCAAGTCAGGTGTCAGTCCAGGCCATGGCGCATCCGCGACCGTAAGAATAGAACCATCGAGGAAGGATTCGATTTGATAGTGGTCTTGGGCAGGAATATACAAGTCATCTCCACGCTCCTCGACCTTAATGCCAAGCCGGCGGAAGGATTCCGGAATGATTCCCAAGTCTTTGCAAGAGACGTCTTTAATAGTGAGTTCCGAGCCGGTAATAGCCGCCATTCCGATGAAAGAACCGACTTCAATCATATCGGGCAGCAGGGTATGCTCGGTTCCGCTGAGTTCGGAAACACCTTCAATGGTTAGGAGGTTTGAGCCCACTCCACTAATTTTTGCGCCCATAGCATTGAGCATCTTGCACAACTGCTGCAGATACGGTTCGCAAGCAGCGTTGTAGATAGTAGTCGTTCCTTTCGCCATCACCGCCGCCATGATGATATTGGCGGTACCGGTGACAGATGCTTCGTCCAGCAACATATACTTGCCATTGAGTCCGTTAGGCGTTGTGAAATGGTAAGCGAGTTTATCCTGTTCGTACACAAACTTTGCTCCAAGATTCGCCATTCCCTGGAAATGCGTATCCAGTCGGCGTCTGCCAATCTTATCTCCTCCAGGTTTAGCGTATGTCACCTCTCCCAAACGCGCTAATAGCGGGCCAATGAGCATGACCGATCCACGTAGTTTATTGCATCTTTTGAGGAAATCGGGACTAATGAGATA
>Ga0247611_10001693_pt1 | contig 38624 bp, 32 predicted proteins | sample 177DNAGHGhighgp2_FD_192422 | JGI IMG/M metagenome (GOLD analysis project Ga0247611, IMG submission 192422) | Sheep rumen microbial communities from Palmerston North, Manawatu-Wanganui, New Zealand - 1770 DNA GHGhigh gp2 | ecosystem: Host-associated > Mammals > Digestive system > Stomach > Rumen... | reverse complement strand
AGGTTTTTTCTTCATTTTCCTGATCATCTTAATTGCTGCATCTATTATCAAAATGGCAACCGCTATCTTGATTCCCTGAAAAGCGCTTGATACCCATTTTATTTCCAGGAAACGGTCCAGGAACTGAGAGATTAGAAATACAATGAAGAAAGAGGGTATTATCATGCCGATCGTAGCGATAAGAGCTCCCGGTATTTTCCGCAATTTGTAGCCAACATATGTAGCCAGATTGATCGCGATTGGACCGGGAGTTGATTCTGCAATTACAGTTATATCCATCATCTCTTCATGGGTTATCCACTTTTTCTTCTCTACGCAGATATCTTCGATCAAAGCCAGCATGGCATAGCCGCCACCAAAGGTAAACAGACCAATCTTAAAGAATACTATAAAAAGATCCGACAATATTTTCACAATTGAATATCCTGATTATTTTCCCGACAAAGGATCCCTTCCTCTGTCCTCTCAATTATAACATCGTAGTTAAGTTCTCTTGATATGTTTTTGAGCTGCAGATCATTAAAGAAATGCAGTTTTGTTTCTGCCCCAAAAATATCTGAGTTCAAATTTTGGTTGGCTTTTTGTTGGCTTAAAAAACTGAAACGCCCTATTTACGGGCGTTTCCAGCGATTTGGGCCTATTCAAGCTCGATCGTTGCCGGCGGCTTGCCCGTGCAGTCGTAGAACACTCTGCTGATGCCCTTGACTTCATTAACGATCCTGCTGGTGACTCTGTTGATCAGTGACCAGGGAAGTTCTGCAGCTTCTGCAGTCATGAAGTCTGTTGTGGTAACTGCGCGGAGGAGACATGCGTAATCGTATGTTCTCTCGTCGCCCATGCAGCCTACGGAGCGCATATTCGTGAGTGCGACAAAGTACTGGTTGGCATACTTGTCAAAACCTGCGAGAGCCATCTCTCTTCTGAAGATCGCGTCTGCATCCTGAACGAGTCTTACCTTCTCTGCCGTGACTTCACCAATGATACGGATAGCAAGTCCCGGACCCGGGAACGGCTGACGGAATACGAGGTTTTCAGGAATGCCGAGTTCCAATCCGGCCTTACGCACTTCGTCCTTGAACAGAAGTCTCAACGGCTCGATTATTTCTTTGAAATCAACGTAGTCGGGAAGACCTCCGACGTTGTGATGTGACTTGATAACGGCACTCTTGCCGAGGCCGGATTCGATGACATCCGGATAGATCGTACCCTGTACGAGGAAATCAACGGCACCGACTTTCTTGGCCTCTTCCTCGAATACGCGGATGAACTCCTCGCCGATTATCTTTCGCTTTGTCTCAGGGTCTTCAATACCGGCCAGTTTGGAATAGAAACGGTCCTGTGCGTTGACCCTGATAAAGTTAAGATCATAAGGTCCTTCGGGACCGAAGACAGCCTCAACTTCATCACCCTCATTCTTTCTCAGGAGTCCGTGATCAACGAACACGCATGTCAGCTGCTTGCCTACCGCCTTGGACAGCAATACTGCAGCAACCGATGAATCAACGCCGCCTGACAGAGCGCAGAGAACGCGGCCCGAACCAACCTTCTCACGTATCTCTTTGATAGATCTCTCAACGAAAGAATCCATCTTCCAGTCGCACTTGCACTTGCATACATTCTTAACGAAGTTGGCGAGCATATTCGTGCCTTCAACTGTATGAACAACTTCCGGATGGAACTGTACGCAATAGAGGTTCTCTTTCACATTCTCAGCCGCTGCTACAGGGCATACATCTGTGTGTGCTGTGATCTTAAATCCCGGTGCAGGTTCTGCAATATAGACTGTGTGGCTCATCCAGCAGACAGTCTTGGGAGATATTCCCTTGAAGAGCTTTGCATCAGTATCCACATAAACATCTGTATGACCGTATTCCCTGACGGGAGCAGACTTGACTTCACCGCCGAGGAGATAGTTCATGAGCTGCGCACCGTAGCATATACCAAGGACAGGAATTCCCAGCTTGAACAGTTCAGGAGAACACTTAGGTGCATCATCTTCGTAAACGGTTGAAGGACCACCTGTAAGAATGATGCCTGAAGGATTCATCGCCTTTATCTCATCCAGGCTCATGGTGTATGGCCTTACTTCACTGTAGACCGACAGTTCTCTTACGCGTCTTGCGATCAGCTGGTTGTACTGCCCGCCGAAATCCAATACAAGAATGTTTTCAGTCATTTTATTTCTTCTTTCATAATTTGATACGCATATAATACAGATATCGAATGGCGATGGCAATGAGATTTATGGTAACAATATTTACAAAAATGAGTGACAGAAAAAACGTTACTTAACCACACAATATGCCACGCAGCACACAGTTGAAGTTGAATTCACATCATAGATAACAAACGTATAGCGTCCTTTGTTAAGCCCTGTTCCGTCACCCGAATAAGCGATCTCGCAGAAGTCGGCTCTGTCTGTCCTGTTGGTGTAGACATTCTGCGATGATTCAAGTTCTCCGTCGATATAGACGTCATAGAGAAATACATCACCGATCTTGTTATAGCTGAACGTATGCACCTGCAGCACAATGGCCTTTACGCCGACATCGTAGTGTTCTTCCACATAGATATTGCCGTTTGTATCAAAAAAATAGAGATTCCAGAAATTGGTGCCGCCTTCATAAGAATTGACATCCTTCTGAACAAGGATATCAAAGTCCTCAACATGCTTTGCATCCGGATCGTAAGGCTTCTCAATAAGGATTGCTCCGCCGTCTTCTTCACTCCCGCTTTTGACATCTGAAGCGCAGCCGCAAAACATCATTGCAGCCACAGACACTACTAACAGAAGACTTATTGCCTTATCTGTAAATGATCTCTTCTCTTGCCGGTCCTGTTGACACGATGGAGATGTGTACACCGATCTCTTCCTCAACAAACTTGACATAATCCTGGGCTTCCTTGGGAAGCTTGTCAAAGTCGGTAATTCCTCTAATATCGCACTTCCATCCGGGAAGCTTCTTGAATACCGGCTTTGCACGGTCGATCTTTGTAGGGTTAGGGAAATCCTTTGTAATCTCACCATCAATTTCGTAAGCCACACATACGGGTATCTCGTCAAGGTATCCGAGGCAATCCATAACTGTGAAAGCAACTTCCGTCGCACCCTGCACACGGCATCCGTATCTTGAAGCAACAGCATCAAACCACCCTACTCTTCTGGGTCTGCCTGTCGTGGCACCGTATTCACCCTTGTCGCCGCCGCGCTTACGCAGTTCCTCTGCCTCAATGGGATCTAAAATCTCACTTACGAATGCACCAGCTCCTACAGCAGATGAATAAGCCTTAACAACTGTTACGATATCCTTGATCTCATAAGGAGGGATTCCGGCACCTACTGCACCGAATCCTGCCAGAGTGGATGAAGATGTAACCATGGGATAGATTCCGTGATCGGGATCCTTCATTGATCCGAGCTGACCTTCAAGGAGGATCTTTTTGCCTTCCTTAATGGCATCGTAGAGGAAGCTCTGTGTATCCTTAACGAACGGCTTGATGATCTGCGCATATTCCATCAAGGTATTGAACAGTTCATCAGCATCCAGAGGATCCTTGTGATAAAGATTAACGATCAATGTGTTCTTGATCTCCAATACTCTTGCGATTTTCTCCTTAAGAGCCTCAGGTTCGAACAGCTCGCATACCTGGAAACCTATCTTTGCATACTTGTCAGAATAGAAAGGTGCAATACCGGACTTCGTGGAACCGAATGCCTTACCTCCCAGTCTCTCTTCCTCAAGCTGATCGAAAAGGATGTGATAAGGCATTACTATCTGAGCCCTGTCTGACACATATACATTAGGCTCGATGCCGCTTGATACGAGATTGTTGTATTCCTCGATAAACTTGGGAATGTTAAGAGCAACGCCGTTGCCGATGATATTGACTATATTCTTGTGGAAAGCTCCGGAAGGCATAAGATGGAGAGCAAATCTTCCATACTCATTGATAATAGTGTGACCTGCATTCGCGCCGCCCTGAAATCTGATTACTATATCTGATTCATTGGCCAGGAGATCAGTGATCTTCCCCTTGCCTTCATCTCCCCAATTGGCACCAACAATTGCTTTAACCATAGTAAGCCTCCCGCATGACCTCAAATTTTACGGAAAGATTATATCACTCTGTTATTAATAAATAAACTTCTAAATTGGGGTACAAATAACCAGTCTTCTGTGGCCTTGTCCCCTCTCTGTTGCACATGTTACAAGTGTCAGCTGAGGAGTTGAGGAAGCACTGCTGATAATGCTGTCATAAAGCTGTTCAGGGGAAACAAATCTTACTTCCCTGACCCTGTATTGGAGTTCCTCGCCTGAAGCAAGAAGGAGTTTCACGGTATCTCCCGCTTTAACTTCCTTGAGACGGTAGAACATGGTGGACGTATGCTGATTCCTGTGTCCGAGTATACTTGTATTGCCGTTAGTACCGGGGGCTGCAGAACTCTCGTAAAGACCAAGTCCATATCTCAAGGCAACTCTCGTTGTCTGATCCCATACGGGAAGATTAAGGTCGATCTTATCTATCTTCAGGATTCCTATACATGTAAGAGTGATATTCTGAGGGAGATTTGCCTCCATCTCCGCAACTTCATTCTGGAGTTCTAAAAGTTCCTCCCCTTCCCCGAAGAAGTCGTACTTCTCTCCTGCCACTTCATTTCCATCCTTGGAAACTATAATTGTCATTGCAGATGGTTCAGTATTATCAGAGTTACTGACATTTGCGCTTATCTGCGACTCAATGCTCTCCAATGCATCATTGGTTATCCTCATCCTGATGGCACTTCTGATGGGATTGACAAGAAGAAGTCCTACGCCTGTAAGAAAAAACAGCGCAGCAATAACGATGAGTATGATATTGGTAGTATTCCTCTTCTTTTTGCCTTGAAAACTGTTGTGTTTCATAAAAATCTCCCCGAAATTCTAGATAAATTATACAGCGGATTTGTGCTATTATGTATCTACTTTTTTCGTCAAGAGGTTGGGTATGGTCTCGGATCTGTGGAATAAAACACTTAAGATACTGTCATTTGATAACAGAGTTGATGTTCTTTATGATGCTTTTATTGTTCCTCTTAATGAGGTTTACTGCGATAAGAGCATGATAATCCTTGAAGCAAGGGATGAATATGCTTTGAAGATCCTTAAGGATAACAAATCAAGTTCAGTGATCAATGAAGCTTTGAATTCCATAAACGGATCTCCCATAACTTTGAAATTCGTTCTTAAAGGTGATAAGAATTCACTAAGAACATCTTTGATATCCGGCAACAAAGAAGTAAGCAAGAAGGAGAATATGAATCTTTCAAAACTTACTGATGAATTCACTTTCGAGAATTTTATCGTAGGTGACTGTAACAGATTTGCCCACGCGACAGCTGTTGCCGTTGCCAACAATCCCGGAACAAGGCAGCGTAATCCCTTCTATCTTTGGGGTAATTCAGGCCTTGGCAAGACTCACCTTATGCTTGCAATAGGTTATGCTGTACAGCAGAAATTCAAGGATAAGAAAGTACTTTATACAACATGTGAAGAATTCACAAATGCTTTTGTACAGTGCAGGATGAGCAATGATTATGATTCATTCCGCAACAAATACAGATCTGTTGATGTCCTGATAATCGATGATATCCAGTTCCTTATCGGTAAGAAGGAGACTATAAATGAATTCTTCAATACTTTCGAGGCGCTGGTAAGCGAAGGCAAGCAGATCATAATCTCAAGCGACAAGGCTCCTAATAACCTTATTGAGTTTGATGCCCGTCTTACTTCACGTTTTCAGAACGGTGTATTAATGGATCTTCAACCGCCGGATTTTGAGACGAGAAAAGCCATTTTCATGAGCAAGATGAAGAATGACAATATTAATGTTGACGAAGATATAGTTAACTATGTATGTGAGAATATTACAACGAATGTCCGTGAACTGAACGGTGCTTATAATACGATCACTTCATACATTTCTTTGTCAAACGGCATCATAGATATTGAGACGGCAAAAAACCTTCTCTCCTCTATCATCTCGCCTAACAAGAAGAAATATATTACTCCTGAGATGATCATAAATTCAGTATCCAGGTACTATGATATTTCTGTTGATGACATGAAATCCACCAAGCGCAACGCTGAAGTTGCAGCTGCCCGTAATGTAGCCATGTATCTCATGAGAGATATACTGGATTATACTCATGACAAGATAGGCAAATACTTTGGGGGACGCAAGCATTCCACTGTTATTAACAGCATCAGTAATGTAGATGACAATCCTGAACTGAAGAAGGAAGCTGAAGATATCAAGAAGCGCATAAATGATAATTGAACATTTTTGTGTTCAAAAGTTCAAAACTTCGTGTCGTAAATCTGTTCATAAAAAGTGAGTGTTTATATAAACATGATTACTGACATACAATATCAAGTTATAAACATTGATTTAACATTGTTAAATGCCTTTATTTACTGGTGTTTTGGAAGTTTTGAATATTATCTACACCTATACTGAAACAATTACGAAATTACTCAAATATATACAAAAAAGCGGACATACCCTCCTCCTACTCCTTTATTTTATTACTAGAAAGTAGTATAATTTTGGAAGATTTTTTATACATATTCACATCGAAAGGAACAGCAAACAATGAAATTCTTTTGCAAAAAGACAGACTTAAGTGAAGCTATATCTATTGTTATAAAAGCAATTAACCGTAATTCAACAGTAAAGATCCTTGATGGTATCCTTATTGAGACCGGAGAGAATAAGATCAAGCTTACAGGTTATGATCTTGAGACTGGTATTGAAGCTGAAGTTATAGCAGATGTCTTTGAAGAAGGTTCTGTTGTTGTTGAATCCAAAATCTTTAATGATATCATCAGGAAGCTTCCCGATGAGAATATAGATATCAAAGTTGATAGTAATTTCAAAATGTCTATCACAAGCGGTTCTGTTAACTTTAATATAAGCGGTCTTGACGGAGAACCTTATCCCAAGATCCCTTCTATAGAGACAGAGAATAAGATAGTTATCAGCCAGAATATTCTTAAGAATATGATCAACCATACAAGTTTTGCCGTATCAACAGATACAACAAGAGCAAAGCTGACAGGTCTTAATCTCATCAGTGACGGCAAGAATCTGACTCTTGTTGCAATCGATGGTTTCAGAATGGCTCTTAACCGTGAGGATATGGGTGAAGATTTCCCTGAGATGAATTATATTATTCCCGGCAAGTCAATGAATGAGTTGTCCAAGATCTTAAGTGATGAGGAGACAGAAGTAGTTGTTTATCATTCAAGTAACCAGATTCTGTTCGATCTTGGCGATGTAAGACTTATCTCAAGACTTATCCAGGGTGATTTTGTTAATTTCGAATCAATCATCGTTAAGAATCCCAAGACAGTCATGACAATCTCACGCAAGAATCTTATGGATTCAATAGAGAGAGCTGCTCTTATCATAATGACAGATGACAGAAGATGTCCTGTAAGTCTTGCAATGACTGATGAATCAACACTTATGGTATCTGCTCATACAGAGAGAGGCGATCATAAGGAGAATATCGACATCAAGGTTGAAGGAGAGATGATCGATATTGATTTCAATTCAAAGTATTTCATTGATGCATTGAAGAATATCGAAGATGAGGAGATCAAGATCGAATTTAACGGATCCCAGGGTCCCTGCATCATCACTCCTGTAGAAGGCAGCAAGTATATCTACCTGATCCTCCCTATCAGACGCTGATATGCGTATCAGAAGGATAATACTCAATAACTTCAGAAATTACGGAAGGCTCGAACTGGATGTCGGGCCTTCTGTTAACATTATCTACGGTGATAATGGAGAAGGTAAGACAAATCTCATAGAATCTATCTTTGTAGGTTCATGCATCACTTCGCATAAGACCAATAAAGACAGCAAACTTGTTAAGATAGGTGAGAACAGTTATTCAATTGAACTGATCATGGAAGATGATGACGGCAGCGAGATAACGCTCAAAGATGACGTTTTGCTTGTAAATGAGACTCCAAAAAGATCAATGTACTGCAATAATGCCAGAATTACGAAAATATCAGATTATATGGGTATTTGTAACACTGTTATATTTGCTCCTGAAGACCTTAATATCATAAAAGGATCACCGGTTGAGAGACGTAAATTCCTAAATCTCATGATATCCAAGGTCTCCCCTACCTATGTTAATCTGATCGCAAATACCAACAGAGTACTCAATCAGAAGAATGAGACATTAAAGAACTCAAGAAACAGTGATAACGTGGAACAGCAGCTTGATTTCTGGGATTATTCATTATGTGATCTGATGGCTGAACTGATAATCCACAGATACAGGTATGTTAGGATCCTTGATGATATTGCTGCAGACTATCATTTATCTATTTCAAGTAATAAAGAAAAACTCAAATTGAAGTACTGTACGATTTCAGGCTGTATTGAGCTCATAGAGAGGTTTCTTGATGATAACAGTACAACTGACGCATTATTATCAGGAGGGCTTAATAGGACCGATTTTGAGGCTCTGAAGGCTATATTGTCTTCACATATATTAAATAAGCTGAAATCATCACGTAAATATGATCTTGAGAAAGGCATTTCATCAGTCAGCATCAAGAAAGACGATATTGATATTCTGCTGAATGACAAGCAGACAAGAGTATATTCATCCCAGGGTCAGCAAAGGTCTGCTGCATTGTCACTTAAGCTTGCTGAACTGGCCATAATCAAAAGATTTTCAGGTTCTACGCCTATACTTCTGCTCGATGATGTATTCTCCGAACTGGATGTTAACAGACGTGTAAGCCTTATTTCTGCCATCAGTGATACCCAGTTATTCATTACATGTACTGACCGGGGTTATATTGAACAGGAAATGGCCTCATTTATTCATGACAGGAACGATGTCAGATATTTCAATGTAAAAGACGGGACAGTCTCTTAATTTTTATTATTTATATTATATAGTATGGTATAATACTTTAAGTCTAGTTTGTATTAGCGGAGATAACAAGAATGTATATCCATCTTGGTGCTGATCTGTCATTACTCAAGAGGTCTGTAATTGCGGTCATTAATCTTGAGAAGGAACCACCTTCCGGTAAGAATGTGACAGATTTTATACGTAATGAGGACGATACAGGAAGACTTCAATATCTTACGGATGATATCCCTAAGACTGTGGTTATTACTGATGAGGGAACATTTATTACCTCCCTGTCAGCTCAAATAATACAAAAAAGGCTGAGCAGTAATGATTTAACAATGTTAAATTGACTGTTTTTGATTTAAAAATTAAAAATATTTGATAAATAGGAGTGATTGAACATGGCTGATGACAGCAATGAGAAGAAGATCAATGGATCAGGTGAAGTTGATCTGTATTTCAACCCGGTAGAAGATGGTGATCCTGATGAACTCAGAAACCTGGCTGAGAATCCCAGAGCACTTACTGAAGACTTTGGTGAAGAGAAGATGGCAGATGTAATTGCTGCTTCTGAAGGTCAGGACGAATTTGATACAAATAATAACAGTGCATACGATGAGGGAGACATTCAGGTTCTTGAAGGTCTTGAAGCTGTAAGAAAGAGACCTGGTATGTATATTGGTGACACAACTCAGAGAGGTCTTCACCATCTGGTTTATGAGATCGTTGCAAATTCTGTTGATGAAGCCTTGGCAGGAAGATGTGATCTTATTACAGTTACTCTTGAGAAAGACGGATCTGTAACAGTTGTTGATAACGGTTCAGGTATTCCTGTAGGAATTCATCCGAAGCAGGGCATTCCGACAGTAGAAGTAGTTCATACAGTCCTTCATGCCGGCGGTAAATTTGGCGGTGGAGCTTACAGTATTTCCGGTGGTTTGCACGGAGTTGGTGCATCAGTAGTTAATGCTCTATCCGATCATATGAAGGTTCAGGTTAGAAGAGAAGGCAAGATCCATGAAATCGAATTTGAGAAGGGAATTACGACAGTTCCGCTTCATGTTATCGGAGAATGTGATGAAAACGATACAGGAACTACGACAAATTTCATTCCTGACGGAACTATTTTCCCTGAGACCAGATTTGATTTTGACTCGATGATCACACGTTATCGTGAGATGGCATTCCTCAACAAGGAAGTTACGATCGATCTCTGTGATGACAGAGGAGCTGAGCCCATTAAGAAGCATCTGCATTATGATGGAGGAATCATCTCTTTTGTCGAATATCTTAATAAGGGACGCGAAGTTATTAATACTCCGCCTATATATTTTGCAACACGTGCAGGAGAGTGTTTTGTCGAGATCGCACTCCAGTACAATGATTCATATCAGGAGAGAGTTTACACATATGCAAATAATATTTCTACTCCTGAAGGAGGTACGCATCTCATAGGATTCAGGACTGCTATGACGCGTGTAATCAATGATTATGCGAAGAAATACAAATATCTTAAGGATAATGATGCAAAACTTCAGGGTGAAGATACACGTGAAGGATTATCTGCGATTATTTCTGTTAAGCTTCCTGATCCTCAGTTTGAAGGTCAGACCAAGAGTAAACTTGGTAATGCCGAGATCAGACCTATGGTAGATAAGGTAGTAAGTGATAAGCTTGCTACATACCTTGAGGAGAATCCTGATATTTCAAAGATGATCCTTGATAAGTGTCTATCTGCATCTAGAGCAAGAGATGCTGCAAAGAAGGCACGTGAGATGACACGTCGTAAGACTGTATTTGAGAGCAATGCCCTTCCCGGAAAACTTGCTGACTGTCAATCTAACGAAGCAGAATTCTGTGAGATCTTCATCGTTGAGGGTGACTCTGCAGGCGGATCTGCTAAACAGGGAAGAGAGCGTAAGTATCAGGCTATCCTTCCTTTGTGGGGTAAGATGCTCAACGTTGAGAAATCCAGAATTGATAAAGTTTACTCAAATGAGAAACTTCAGCCGGTAGTTATGGCCCTCGGTGCAGGTATCGGAGATGATTTTGATGTTGAGAAGCTTCGTTACCATAAATGTATCATCATGGCCGATGCCGATGTCGATGGTTCACATATCCGTACATTGTTGCTGACATTCTTCTTCAGGTATATGAAACCTCTTGTTGAGGGTGGATATGTTTATATTGCTTGTCCTCCTCTTTATAAGGTTTACAAGGGCGATGAAGCTTATTATGCATATGATGATGCGGAAGTTGAGAATATCAAGGAGAAGACCGGTTGGAAAGATCCTCTCATTCAGCGATTCAAGGGTCTTGGTGAGATGAGTTCAGAACAGCTTTGGGATACAACAATGAATCCTGCAACACGCAAACTCTTAAGAGTTTCTCTCGCAGATGCTCAGGCAGCAGATGAGACATTCTCACTTCTTATGGGTGACCAGGTAGAACCCAGAAAGATGTTTATACAGGAAAATGCTAAACTCGCTAATATTGATAACTGATATTACTATTTTAAACCGTATGATTAATACCCAATTGTTCCACGTGGAACAATTGGGTATTTTCTTATTGTGTTGGTATTATCAAATGTCAGAATGTTCCACGTGGAACAAATTGAAATAATAATGAAATATAACTCATCAAATTAATGGATATAATATGAAGTATATTATATATAAGGAGAATTAATCTAATGGGTAAGATTATTGCGATAGTAAATCAGAAAGGCGGGGTAGGAAAGACAACAACTGCAGTTAATCTGGCTGCTTTCATCGGAAAAAAGCGTAAAAAGGTATTACTTATCGATCTGGATCCCCAGGGAAATGCTACAAGTGGTCTTGGTATAGATAAGGGTGAACTTGAATATACGACTTATGATATGCTTGTTAATGATGTGCCTGCCGGAGATATAATTGTTGAGTCAACTGCTAATAATGTTGACATGATCCCAACAAATATTAATCTTGCCGGAGCAGAAGTTGAACTTGTAAGTGCAATGTCGAGAGAACAGATTCTTAAGACTGCGATTGCTGATATAGTTGATGACTATGACTATATCTTTATGGATTGTCCTCCTTCGCTCGGTCTGCTTACAATTAATGCTCTGACCGCATGTGAATATGTTATCGTTCCTATTCAGGGTGAGTATTATGCTCTTGAAGGATTGACCCAGCTGATTGATACTATCAACATTGTTAAGAAGAAACTCAATCCGAATATCAGCATTGGTGGTGTTGTTCTTACTATGTTCAATATGAGAACTCAGTTGTCTAAGCAGGTCAAGGAAGACGTTGAAGAGTACTTTGGCAAGAAGGTTTTCAAGACACTTGTACCAAGAAATGTAAGGCTTGCTGAAGCACCCAGTTATGGTTTATCAATATATGATTATGATAAGAACTCAAAGGGCTCAAAGGCGTATGAAGCCCTTGCTTCAGAGGTAATCAAGAAGATTAAATAAACATAGATGACCATCTATATAATGGAGGATTTACTTATGGCCAGAACAGCAAAGACAACTTCTAATTCAAATAAGAAGACACCTTTAAGGGAAACAGCAAAGAGTTCAAAAGGACTAGGCAAGGGACTTAGTGCATTGCTTTCTGCAGAAGGTATTCCTGAGAATAAGACAGACTCTGTTATTGAACTGAAGATCAATGACATAAGTCCGAATACAGATCAGCCCCGTAAAGATTTTGATGAAGAGAAACTTAACGAACTTGCTGCATCTATCAAGGAGAATGGTGTTATTCAGCCTATTATCGTTCAGAAGCGCGATAAGGGATACCGCATCGTTGCAGGTGAGAGAAGGTGGCGTGCTTCACGTCTGGCAGGACTCAAAGTTATTCCTGCTATCGTAAGAGATCTTACTGATCAGGAGACTATGGAACAGGCGCTGATTGAGAACCTTCAGAGAGAAGATCTTAACCCCATCGAAGAAGCTTTGGCAATGCAGGCGCTGCTTAAGACTCATAAGCTGACGCAGGAGCAGCTTGCAAAGAAACTCGGTAAGCCGAGAGCAACTATTGCCAATACAATCAGACTGACAAATATTAACGAATCGCTTATCGATTTTATCCGCAGCGGAGAACTCTCTGCAGGACATGCAAAGGCTATTCTTGCTCTCAAGGATGAAGAAGATCAGCGCCGTGTTGCAGATGTTATCATGACACGTGATATGAGTGTCAGACAGGCTGAAGAGTATATCAAGAAGTATATCTGGGCAAAAGAGAATAACTCTGAACCGAAGGAGAAGAAAGAGATCGATCCTCAGGTAAAACTCAGCATCAAAGAAGTGGAGACAAGACTTAAGAAGTCTCTCGGTTCCAGGGTCAAGATCAAGGTCACGGATCAGGAAACAGGTAAGGGCAAGATCGTTATTGATTATAAGAATAACGAAGATCTGGACAGACTTATTGAGCTGCTTGGATAATCCATTTACGTATAGATATTTTAGGGAAATATAATGAGTAAAAAAGTCAAAAGATTCTGCATTGTTACTTCGTTCCTTTTATTGATCTATGTTCTTGCGATCATTGTTGTTCCACGTTCATCAATATGGGCAATACCATGTTCTTTTAATGCGGGAAGTGAGCAAAGTATTGAGATTAGAGAAGGTGACGTATACGAACAGGATCTGTCTATGCCATTTGTCAGTATCTGTTCTGTTGAGATTCCCATGGATCCCAATGGTTCAGACAATGTTGTTTCTATCGATGCGGTAATGAGTATTTCTGATAATGACGGTAATACTCTCGTTGAGAAGAAAATAACATCTGCTTATGATACTTCTTATAGTTTCAATTATCTGCCGGTAAACATAGGAGAAACATATCATGTTAAGCTTAATATCCGTTCTGTGGGTGAAGGTAATGATGTAAAACCTTTGTTATTGACAGATGATAACGGCAATATGATTTTTACTATAAAGGGGCTTAGCGGTTCATCTGACAATAAACTGGTGTTTGCTTTAATGTTCCTTCTTGTTGCTGTCATAACTGTTATTTTTGTTTTATCACTTGATAAAAACAGAATAGGGGAAACGTGGCTGACAGATAATATTACAATAGCAGTTATCATTCTTCTTGCGATATATGTCATATGCCAGTTCAATGATCTATTTGATATTGCAAGAACATCATTGACTATCATAGATTCATTTGCACATGGACATCTGAATTATTTGGATTATGCGTATGTTGAGGATTTGAAGATACAGAGTGAAGCACAACAGCTGATCTGCGATTATAATTTTACAGTTCTTGTTCCTTTGGCTTTGGCGCTATTGCCTTTGTATCCGATCTATGGAAGAGATGTGACTTATAATTGGGGTGGACGTGCTGTCGTAATAGATCTTTTGTTTACTATTCTGTTCTTTGTTCTTTTGTCTATATGGCTTGTAAAGCTTATAACAAAAGAATGCGGGATGGATAGCAGATATCTTACAAATGTCAGAACGCTTCTTATTACATCATCAATGCTATTATATATGACTGTCGGATTTGGACAGATAGATATAATCTATATAGTTATGATAATTTTGGCATTGCCTTTCTATTACAGGAAAAAATACTTATTGTTCTCTTTTATCATGTCAGTTGCTGTCGCCATGAAAACTCTGCCTGTTCTGATATTTGTTCCATTGCTTCTCCTGGCTGTGAAAAAGGTGAAAGATATAGTCATAAACATGGCAGTAGTTATGATCATTCCGGCTATTACAAAGATCGTTTTCGGAATGGGAACAGGATATGAATTCATCATGAAAGTCAGTGAAGATATCTATGGATATAAGAACAGGATAATCGATATGACGATTGGTTCAAATCTGTCTTTATTTGTATTGGCAATGGCGGTCATATGCATAGCAGCATATCTCTATAAGCCGGATGTTAATAATAAGAAAGAAATGCTCCGCAATTCAATGCTCATTATCTTTGTTACTTATTCAGGTTTTGCAGCATTTGTCAGCTGGCATCAGCAATGGCTGATACCTCTTGTTTTCTCATTTGCTTTTCTTCTTCCGTTTTATGAGGAGAAGAAGAAACTGCTTCTGTTCAGTACAGTTGCTGAGGTATTATTCATACTTGATACAAACCTGCAGGGAGTATCCACATACATGATCAATTACGGCAGTATTCCTCCTATTGTAAAACAGTCATATGGCGGTACTTCAATGCGCTTGATCATGAATAACATATCTCCGGTTATTCCCATAGCGATCAATACGGCATTTGCCGCGATATTGTTCTACATGGCATGGTATATGATCAAAAACCGCAGATCAGTATCTTCAGACGGTCTTGAATGTCCGCGCCAGTGGGTAATAGGAAGAACAGGAGTTCTCTACGGATTTATACTGTTCTACTGCTGGTGCTTCAGTTTTATCGGCTAAAATCATTATCATATTGAAATCTTGAAAGAAATAAAGTACAATATCTCCCGTATCGTTGGCACGGAGCTGTATCGAAGTGGTCATAACGAGGCGGTCTTGAAATCCGATTGACCTCGTTTGGACTTAACGATAAAAAGCCAATAAAATAAGCACTTTGCGGGCTCGTCCGATGCCGAAAATTCTGGATGTGCCCCCAAATGTGCCCCCAAGAACTTTTGTTCTGGGTTACATACAATTGAATAAATGATACGTGGAGCTGTATCGAAGTGGTCATAACGAGGCGGTCTTGAAAACCGTTTGTCCGCAAGGGCACGTGGGTTCGAATCCCACCGGCTCCGCCATAATAAGCGTCCAAAATCGATATATGGGCTTCAAAGACCCGCAAACACTGCGTTTGCGGGTTTTTGAATTCCGTTCGCACACATGTTGATTTTTTAGATATATTTTCACCGATTTTGCATCTGACGGGATTCGAACCCTCGGAATCGTAAATAAAGACTGCTCATTTAACTCTCGTTTGAAGGATAATGAGCGGTCTTTTTTCATGCAAATCATTTTTAGTTTAAGGAGGAGAAAAAAGATATGACTTTTAAAAGTAAGAAACATGCAGAGAGGTTCCGCAAGGCTTTGGTAGAAGCTAAGGTGGGACCTGAGGATGCAGAAATAATGGCTGCCTTTTATATCCTTACTGAATATAAAAGGGTGTGGCAGCAGTTTGAAGGGTATATAGATCACAAAAATGGTCTTGATCCAGAAGCGTTTGATAGCTTTGAAGAAAGAAATCAGTCTGAAATGGCTCTGGTAACAGCAGCTTACGATCTTCTTTACTGTGCAGACTGTATTAACATCACTGATCTCACGGATCTGGATATCATACCGACTGATGCTTTCGCAATTATTTTCCGTGTGATCACGTATTTAAGGGTCGACCATTTCAATGAGGAAACTATTGCTGATGCCAAAGAAGCAGTAAAGAACAAGAAGAAACACTAATCAATTTCAACAAGGAGACAGCAACAATGGCAAGAATTAAGAGAATACTTGGTAAGAGAGGAAGAACAACAATTCCTTATGAGTTCAGGAAGATCCTGGATTTGAAGCACAATGATGTTCTAACTTTCGCGATGAATGACGCAGAGAACTGTGTTGTCATCACGAAAGAGAGAATATGCACGGACGATTGCATCATTCTCCATCCCAATGGCAGAGACGTATCGCTTGATGACTTTCTTTCCAAGATGAACAGAGAAGAGATGCTTAAAGCTATAGCGACCTTATCTAAGGCACTTGTCGAGAAGGAGGACAGACATGAGACTCAGGATATATCAGATTGAACCGGATAAGGATGCGAACAGACTGAAGTTCAGACCTTATAAAGATGTTGATGAAGTGGATCCGGCCATTTACAGGAAGGTTGTTGATGCAGAAGCAGATGTGGAGCACCTTGAGGGTGCTTTTTATATGTTCAATAATGCTGATCCGCATCCGTTGTTTAACGGACATTCGATGGCTATGTCGGATGTTGTTGTAACTGAAGAAGGCAGTTTCTACTGCGATTCCATTGGTTTTCAGAAAATCGATTTTGATGAATCGAAGGTAGATACCTCAGATCTTATCAAGGTTTTATTCGTTGAGCCGCATAAGGCCCCTTATGTGGCAGAGATCCCAGATACGCTGGAAGCAAAGCAACAGGCGGTAGGCGGGAACATTGAATATGTCTACAACACTGATGAGACGGCACTTATTGGTGATGAAGAAGCCAAACTCACCTACAAAGAAGGTAATCGGTACTTAGACGGCGGTGGCATTATCGCCGGAAACTTCCTGGTAGTGGGTTTGGGAGATGAGGACTGCAGATCCTTAACCGATGCAGAGGTTGATAAATACTCGAAGAAGTATTCCGATGCCCCTGATATCAGTCCTGAAGAAACAGCTGCAGATGTAGGCTTCAGGTTTATAGGTTTCATGTAGAACAGATAGGAGGAATAACAACATGAGCGAGAATACTAATAACATGCCTAGCGTAAAGGCAAAGATCACATGGATGAACGACGATGTGTCAGCACCCAAGAAGGCAACCGCATCCGTAACACTTGGAAATGCATTCCAGGTTCACGGTATCAGCATTGTGGAAGGTTCCAAGGGAATGTTTATCTCATTTCCACAGCGTCAGACAGCTGACAAGAAGTTCGTTGAGGTAGCTCACCCTGTAACGGCGGAGATGCGAAAGGCGATCTACGATGCAGTCATGGGAGCGTATTCACAGACTATGGCACTTTCGAATCAGTACAAGGCCAGTTTTCAGGCTGAACAGAAGCCTGCTGAGAGTGTGCCTTCCAAGGGGGATGCTACAGAAGAGGAACTTCCATCCGAAGTGAAAAATGATCAGGATGATGTGGAAGATGCATCTGAAGATGAGGCACCTGCCCCAATTATGGGACAGATGATGTGAATTTGCCCTCATTTTGACTCGTTAGATTGCTTTGAATGTAGACAATAGGTATATGAGGTAATAAAATCGGGGTAAGAAGGCATAATCCATTTCAACAATCAATACTTCCTAGCCTTCTTGCACCCATCGGAATTCTTAGTTTCTCGCAGGAGGTATTGATATGAGAAGCAGATTCTATTCTATTACTTCATTTACAATTGTTGCATCAATCCTGATCACAACCATAGGGGGATGTCAGTCTGTATCGAACAAGCCGGAAGGTGCGATCGATATATCCCCTGAAGAAACATCACTTATCACAGAAATGTATGAATCCGGTATGGATGAGTTGAAGATAGCAGAGACGTTGGTTTCATTGAAAGAAGAAACTGAACCATCAGAATCGTCTGAATCAGAGGGTGTTACAGAAACAACCCAGGAGACAACCGTTTCAACAGCTTCCACGGTTCATTCCAACCCCACCAGAACACCAACACCTGTTCCAACAAGGTCTGAGGTGCGGATAACCGCGACTCCGGTTCCAACTAGCAGACCGGTGGAAACGGTTGTAACAACGCAGGTCACAGCGACGCCAACACCATCCCCATCACCAAAACCAACATCAACACCCAGACCGACTGCGACGCCAGAGCCAAAAAGAGCTCCAAGTGGATCTTTCCAGAAGAGCATCGAAAATGAGATGGTCGGACTGATCAATGCTTTGAGAAAGGCCAAGGCAGTCAGCAAGAAGCGGACATTTTATGTACCGATTGAAATGAAAGAGTCTCTGAGAACAAGTGCTCGCACAAGGAGTCAGGAGATTGTGACTGCATTTAATCACAGTTCGGCAAGCGGTATTGATTATGGCGACGAGTGTATATACTGGGGAGATGGTAACAGGTCAGCATCGGCAATAGTTAATTCGTGGAAGAATTCAGGACCCCACTATTCAAGCATTACTGGTGGTAGTGGTGCGGAAGACGAATCGGTTATCTATTGTGGCATAGGAGTTTACTACTACAATAATAAGACTTATTCAGTATACCTGACTCACGGATATGCTTCAGGAAATGGTCTATCGACCGGATATGTTCCGCCAACGAATACACCAACTCCAACTCCGAAGCCGACAAACACGCCGACTCCAACACCGGTACCGGTAACAGATACGGTAAGCGATGAACAAGATGACAGTACGGACGACTGATACGTACATAACAAATACAGAGGGAGACATCTCAAGAAAGGGGTGTCCCCTTTCTTTTTGCTCAAAATCAAGGAAAGGAAAGAAAAGATGAAAAGATTCAAAGAAAGATTGATCGCTCTGCTTTCAGCTGCAGCGATAGTTGTATCATCAAGCGGAATTGCAGCTTTGGCATACACAAAGGATCAGCTGCCATCTTATATCAAGACTGTAGGATCTGGAATATCTGTATCCAGTGTATCCCGCCAGAGTGGTGGTGCAATGGCATGGGATCCTAAAAAGGTTGAACCTACATATCGTTACAAGGTAGACGGCTATTCTGCGTTGTGTGCTTCTGCCAGCCTCGGTAATCCAACAGGTACATCAGGCAAGGCATATGAACTGGATACTACATCACTGAGTAAGTATTCGGTAGCTTCGGGTAATTCAAAGTTCTTCGATGCTTCAAATGATCCGGTTGTTACTGGAAACTCTAACAGCAAGGGTATCTGGAATGATGCTCTTTCCGCATCTAATCTGAAGAAGCTCAATGACTATGAGATCTATCAGAGGATTCTTGCGGTAATCTACAGGAACAGTTATACAAGAGATCTCAAAGTAACCAGAACTAATGTGACTAATGCCATATCTGAATACAATAAGTATGGAACCGGTAAGATCGAGAACTGGGGAGGTTATTCTCTTATCAGCAGTTCAGACTCATCAAATATCGGTAATACATATAGCGGTCTTTATGGAACAGTACATGCTATGATGAGCTATCTGATAACCGACAGATGGGAAGAAAGATATTCAGTAACATCTATGGTTGTTATTGGTAATTCGAGCGCTTCAAAGAGCCGTAGTTCAGCTGTAAGTGTTTTGAAGGGCTACTTCAATGAGATTGCTTCGATGACTGATAACGATTATAAAAGTTTTCTTTATATCGCAAGCAACTCAAAGACATCCCCCGATTCAGGACCACAGTGGCTGGTGTATGTAACAGGTGAGCAGAACGGACCTAAAGCTGCTTATGCCGGGTTTTCTATTACAAAGGAGTCTGCCACCGATGATAAGATGCATGGGGCTGAGTTTACCGTATATTCTGATAAGGAATGTTCGAAGGTACTGGGGAAGATAACGGATAACGATGGAAACGGTATATATTCGAACTACAGTACATCTGAATCATTCGGTGATGATTCACAGTACGATAGGACAGATCGATTGAGGTTGAAAGAAGACAAGGATGACGATGACATCTTTGAGAGAACTGTATATATCAAGGAGACAAAGGCTCCTGATACAGTTGATGGTATATCACTGAGCGTGGAATTGATTGATACTGCAGTATATAAAGTATCATTTCACTATGATCGTGATACGAGAAAACTCACATACAAGGTTCTTCAAGGATCAACCGAGTTAGCATCTGATTCTTTTAGTGGTGTAGACGCGGAAACCGACCTGAAAAAAGCCGTTATCTGCAATTCCAACACCATCAGCACATCCAAGTTCATTGATGGTGCTGCAATAAGGGTTGTAAAGGATACCCATAATGGTTATTCCGTTAAGAATACTCATTTTGCTATCTACAACGGAACAGCTACATCAGGATCTGTAGTAGCATCACATGATGTCACAGGAAACGGTGATGTCTGGGAATACCCATTGATGGCTAATTCTCAGTACACTATAGTCGAGACATATACAGTCGATAACTATGCAGATACTGATATTCCTTACGAAGTTGAAAATACATCCGATGGATGGAAGAAGGTTGATACAAATAAGTATTCCTATACCTTTACAACCGGAGCAAACGGAGATGTAGTAAGCTTCACAGAGGATTCGCTGGGTGTTGTTTATAACGACAGAGTAACTGTAAAGATCGGAATTACCAAAACAGCAAACGACGGAGCTATATCAGGCAGAGAGTTCTGCTTTTACTACCTTGGAAAGACAACTAGCCAGGGCAAAGGAACACTTATTGCGAAAGTTAAGACTGATGATGAGGGCAAGATAACTATTAATCTTCCCACCGGATTCTATAGGATTCACGAGACCACGGATCCTGATTACAGGCTTTCATGGGGTAATGATGTAACTGTAAGAGATGGTGATGCAATCGTTGAGCTTACAAGAGCTGAGTCCAATCTCGGAAATAGTGAAGGCATTAAGATCATTGCAAACAATGATTCATATTTCGCCCCCATCCGAGTGAATAAGGTCGACTTGAAGAAGCCTGAAACAGAGCTTAAGGGCGCGACATTTGCTCTTTATGCTGATACTAACGGGAATGGCAAATTCGATATCGACAGTGATGGAATCGCACAAACCTACGTAGATGGTTCCTGGATTAATACGAAGATTGCTCCTAAGAACGGATACTATGAAGCAGTTTACGGCGAGAACAATACTACAGCACTTCTCAGAACTGGAAAGTATTTTGTTGTGGAAGTAGTTGCTCCAGAACTCTATGTTCCGATTGCAGAAGCTGAGGTAGCAGAGGTTCCGTCCATTAGTGTTGTTGAAGACCCCAGCCATCCTATGCCGATAAAGATCAAGATCGTAAATGACACAGATTTCGGTACGGTAGCGTCTGGTGTTGAAGAAACAAAGGTGATTGAGTACAAGGAAGATGCAGTAATTACTGATACCGTGCACTTTGCAAACCTTATTGCAGACAAGGAATACACACTCACAGGAACTCTTCATATCAACAAAGATGGCAATGATGTCGATACCGGTATATCGGTGACTAAGACATTTAAGCCTTCTGATGAAGATGTTACTGTCATTAAGAGCGTTGATGCAGCAGATGGTACTACGAGAATCACAGGCACTGTAGATGTGGTTTTTACCTTTGATTCAAGAGAATATGCAGGGGAGACATTCGTCGCTTTTGAGACGTTAACGCCGCTTCAGAACGGTCCGTATGTTCATGCAGATATTGAAGATGCAGCCCAGTCTATTCCTGTTCCCAAGATCGAGACATCAGTTGCTTGTGATCAGACAGGAACAAGAGAAGTTAAGGCGAATAGTGATGTTACTCTGACGGATACAGTAAGCTATAGCAATCTGGCTCCCGGTATTGAGTATGTTGTAAGAGGACGACTTCTTCAGATGGCAGAGAACGGAAGCGGACTTGCAACCGGCTTTACTGCTGAATCTGAAAAGTTCACCCCTAATAGCCCGAGTGGAACAATTGATGTTAAGTTCAATATCAATACAGCTGATTATGACGGAAAGACATTTGTCGTTTTTGAGAAGATCTATGCTGTTATTGGCGAGAATGAATACCTTGTTGGTGTTCATGAGGAACTGACAGATAAGAAACAGACACTTTATGTGCCTGAAATCAAGACGAGCCTCGCAGATACAAATGGATATAAGGTGCCTACATACGACACAGCTGTAACTTTGGAAGATACAGTATCCTACAGCAATCTGCAGTTTGGGAAGACATATACCATGACGGGAACTCTGCGAGATGCTTCTAATGGCAAGCCTATCCTCGATGATAATAACAATCCGATTACCAATTCAGTTGAGTTCACCCCAACTCTTGAGAACAGCAAGGCAGACACAAATAACAGAGCTTATGGTACTGTGATTGTTTCTTTCACAGTAAATGTTATCAAGTGTAAGGGAATGTCACTTGTTGCAACAGAGACACTCGATAATGATTTGGCAATTCACTACGATCTGAAGGATCAGCCGCAGACTGTTTATGTTCCTGAAGTGGGAACAACACTGGTAAGTGAAACCACAGGCGAACATATCTCAGTAGCTGATAAGACGGCAAAACTCATTGATACTGTTTCTTACAAGAACCTGTATCCTGGAACCTATAGCGTTCACGGAGTCCTTATGGACAAGAACACCAAGAAGCCAATCTTGTGTGCTGACGGCAAACAGATCGTGGCAACTGCTGAGTTTAAGGTACCGGAAGTTAAGAATGATGCAGGCGATACTGTACCGCAATCAGGAACAGTCAAAGTCACATTTATGATTGATACGACAGTTATTAAGGGTATAAGCGCAGTCGCATTCGAGGAAGTATATTCTGAAAACAGACTTGTTGCAGCTCACAAGGATATCAACGATGTTGATCAGACGATCGAGATCCCGGATATCAAGACAACTCTTAATGATGGAGCAACGAATACCCATACAACGGCTTTCGCTGAAAATGTAAAACTCGTTGATACTGTAAGCTACTCTCATCTCATTGCTGACGGAAGGACATATGTTATGACCGGTACGCTCATCGATAAGGCCACTAAAGAGCCTTTGAAGGATGCATCTGGCAATGACATTGTTTCTACGAAGGAGTTCGTTCCTGATTCACCTGATGGCACCGTAGAAGTTGAGTTCACTATCAACACTAAGATCCTTGTTGGAGTTAAGGATGAGATCGTTGCTTTCGAGAATTGTTCTGAAAAGAACAAGAACTATGATGTAGCAATCCACGCTGATATCAATGATAAGGATCAGACTGTCAGAGTTCCTGTTATCCATACGGATGCGGCATATTCTGATGGTTCGAAGACAGTTAGCAGATCAAAGAATACGACAATTGTAGATACGATCACTTACTCAGGTCTCACCCCCGGCCATACATATGCGATTCATGGAAAGGTAATGGTTAAGGGCACAGGAAAGCCTTTAGTGATTAACGGAAAAGAAGTAGCTCTTAATGCACTGTTTAAGCCAGAGAAGGAAGATGGAACTACGAAACTTACGATTGCATTCGATTCAACAGGCCTGGATTACAAGACTGTTCTCGTTGTTTTCGAGGAAATCTATGATGTTCAGAACGATGAGAATGGCAATACCACCGAAACACTTGTAGCAGTACATACAGATATTAACGACAAGGCACAGACCGTTCAGTTCAGAACTCCGTATGTACCGGCAACTGGTGAAGAACTTGGTATTTCATTCTTTATTGGCATCGCTGGAGTTGTTATTGGAAGCGGTATTGGATTCGTAATTCTCATGAAGAAGAGAAAGGAAGATTGACACTATGAAAAAGGTCTACATTTGCTCCCCATTGGGAGGAGATGTTGCCGGTAACCTCGAAAAGGTAAAGCTCTATGTCAAATACGCATTAATGTGCGATGTAGCTCCGGTTGCATCGCATTTTTATGCGCTCTCCCTGAATGATGACATTCCTTTTGAGAGAGCAATCGGTACACGGGCGGGTATTGCACTTCTTGAAATGTGCGATGAGGTGTGGGCTATCGGTAACAACTTAACGATCGGCATGGCTCAGGAGATAGCCGAGGCTTTCAAACTCGGCATCCCTGTTATCCGTATCGATGAAAAACAAATCTATAACAAACTGGAAATGGAGGTTGATAACAATGAAAAGATTGATAAGATCGGACAAAGCACACAAGGTCTTGTGTAGTATTCTAGCAGTTATCCTTGTCGTTGGACTTTGTTCAGTACCCTGTTTGGCGGCAAAGAACGGTGATGTTGCTGGAGCTGTAGAGGCTACATGGACTGATGCGAAAGCACAGATCAAGTCGGTAACCAATAATGTCATCTTTCCTGCACTTGATATGATCCTTGCCATACTTTTCTTCGTAAAGGTGGGAAGCGCTTATTTTGATTACAGGAAACATGGTCAGTTTGAGTTTACCGCGCCATGCATTCTCTTTGCCTGTCTTATATTTACGTTAACTGCACCCCTCTATATCTGGAACATACTTGGTTAATTGGATGAGGCGGCTCGATCAGATCGGGCCGCTTCTATAGATAGGAGGTGAGACTAAATGTTTGATTGGCTTGGTGATCTTATAGGCGCAATAGGCGACATGATTGAAGAAATGTTTGAAGGTGTTGGTGAAGCCGTTATTACAACAGTTTGGGATACTATGCTGAAATGGTTGTATGAGGCTGTCTTTGGAGCTATGGCTAACTTCTTCGAATCCATTAATAATATGGGCTATGAGGTGTTTGAGCTCTATTGGATCAAGGCAGCAATAAAACTCTTTGCTATGTTCGGCTGGGCATTATTCATCGTTGGAATGGTAGTTGCCATCTTTGATGTTGCCATAGAGTACCAACATGGACGCGCGAACATAAGGTCCTGTGCAATAAACATCATTAAAGGTTTCTTCGCTTGCAGTCTCATAACTGTTGTTCCTGTTGAACTGTATAAGTTTTGCATAACTCTTCAGACGACTTTTTCATTTGATCTGATAGGAGCTTATATCGAAGGAACAAGGCCGGAAAGCTTAGGACAACTTGCTGAGATGACAATGAATCACATCTACTCAGTAAGTGATGGTAGATATGGACTCCTTATATTTGTCGAGATGCTGATGTTTGATTACTGCTGTATAAAGCTGTTTTTCCAGAACATAAAGAGAGGCGGAATACTTATTGTACAGATTGCGGTAGGCTCGCTTTATATGTTTTCAGTGCCCAGAGGCTATTCAGACGGGTTTAATCAGTGGATGAAACAGGTTATTGCGATATGTCTCACGGCATTTATGCAAACAACACTTATGTTCCTTGGCCTTCTTACGATGACAGACCATCTTATTCTTGGCTTAGGAATAATGTTCGCTGCTAATGAAGTTCCCAGGATAGCTCAGCAGTTTGGCCTCGATTCCTCTGTAAGAGTGAACATGATGAGTGTTGTACATACTGCTTCAACAACGGCAAATCTTGTGAGGATCATCGGAAAGAAATAAGAAACGGAGGAAAACATGAACTTTATATATCCACAGGATCTGAAAGCAAAGCCAAGCATGTGGATGTGGGATCTTAAAGATTTCGCGATTATGGGTATAGGAGCACTAATATCAGTGGTGTTCCTTATCCATTTTCACACTGTAATCCCCATTGGTATAGTAGCTGTCTTTGCTTTTATGACTATAAGACTTGATGATACGACGGTGATGGATTACATCCGGTATGCCGTCAGATACTTTTTAACTACGCAGCAATACTATGAATGGAGGTGATCATATTGTTGGACAAATTATTCGGAAAGAAAAGATCTGTTCAGGATCTCTTGGGAATAAAGACATTCACTAACTATGGTCTTGCAACAGATAAGTATGAACTACTGTTTTACCAGGTAAGCCCAACTAACATATCTGTTCTCTCGAATGATGCCATCACTACTAAGATCAGGCAGCTAATGCTTGTATTATCAGCAAAACCCAACCTTGAGTTTGTGTGCACCGATGCATCTGAATGCTTTGATAACAACAAGATTTATCTAGCGGAAAGATATGAGGATGAACCTAATCCGCTGATCAAATCTCTTCTGGCAAAGGATTGGGATTTCCTCGATAATATCCAGCTCGAGATGGCTACTGCCAGACAATTTGCCTTTGTTGTAAGGTGCCGAAACATGAAACCGGAACAGGTTTTTGCTGAGATGAACCGTGTTGAGAAGATAATTGCTGACCAGGGCTTTGATGTGAAGAGAATGAGCAAAGAAGACATAAAGAGATTCTTAGCTATATATTTCGATGCTTCATATACGGGTGAATTGATGCCTGACATAGATGGAGCACAGTATTTCGATGAACCAGAATGATGGGAGGTGGAAAAATGGCAAAACAAAAACTTATGACGCCAGAGCAGGTTGAGGAGATTCGGACCAAGGATTACTTTGACTGTATAGCCCCGGCAACTATCAAGTTTTACTCGGATTACTACATAGTAGGAGATTCCTATCGTAGCTGCTGGGTAATAAAGGAGTACACTCCAAACACAGAAGAACTCGCAATTCTTTCGCAGCTGTCTGATAAATCCGGGGTTACACTCCGGATTTATAATAGGATAGTGGATGCAATGGAGCAGCGAAAGATAGTGCAGAATGCCTATCGAAAGAACAATATGAAGTCAACTGGCACCGATGTTAGCGATACTGTGCAGGCAAATGAGAATATCCAGGACATCGTAGATCTGCTTTCGAACATGAGTAAGAATCATGAACACCTGTTGCATTGTGTTGTATTCATCGAGCTGAAAGCAAACAGTTTGGATAACCTCAAAGAGCTTCAGTCAGATATCTATATGGAACTCTCGCGATCAAAGATCGAGATCGATAAGCTGACATTAAGGCAGAAAGAAGGATTCCTTTCAGTGGTTCCTATGGGATCCAACCAGTTTGGTGCTCAGTTCGAACGAGTACTCCCGGCAAGTTCAGTAGCAAATCTCTATCCTTTAAACTTTAGCGGAAAGACAGATCCTAAAGGGTTTTATCTTGGAAGAGACAAATATGGTACGAACATCATACCGGATTTTGATAGGCGAGCAGAGGATAAGACAACGAGCAATATCCTGATACTTGGTAACTCAGGACAGGGCAAGAGTTATCTTATGAAGCTGATCCTTACCAATATTAGGGAATCCGGTAAGAGCATAATCGTTCTTGATCCGGAAGCTGAGTATAAGGATCTCTGCGATAATCTCGGTGGATGCTATATTGATTTCCTTTCGGGAGACTACATTATTAATCCGCTTGAACCTAAAGCATGGTCTGATGGTGATGATGATGAAGGCCCGGATGCATTCAGAAAGAAAACAAAACTCAGTCAGCATATCGCGTTCCTTAAGGATTTCTTCAAGACCTACAATGATGAGTTTGAACAAGATCACATTAATACGATCGAGATCATGCTCACAAAACTCTACGGACGATTCGGAATAACTGATGTAACTGACTTCTCCAGCCTGAGACCTACTGACTATCCTACACTTAAGGACTTCTATAACATATGTGAAGAAGAGTTCTACACATATGATACAAGGCGAAAGTATCTCTACACAGAGGACATAATACAGAGCGTCTGTCTTAATATAGAGTCAATGTGCAGAGGCGCTGAAAGCAAATATTTCAATGGCCATACTAATATCACTGACGATAAGTTCATAGTCTTTGGTGTTAAAGGATTGATGGATACAAACAAGAAACTGAAGGATGCAATGCTTTTCAACATCCTTTCCTACATGAGTAATAAGCTCTTAGGTGAAGGTAATGCAGCAGCTTCTATTGATGAGTTGTATCTTTTCCTCACAAATCAGACGGCCATCGAGTATATCCGAAATGCAATGAAGCGTGTAAGGAAGAAGGATTCCACTGTTATTTTGGCTTCTCAAAACATAGAAGATTTCTTGATCCCCGGTATAAAGGAACTTACCAAACCACTGTTTAGTATTCCAACACATCATTTTTTGTTTAATCCAGGACAGATAAATCCTAAGGATTTCATGGATGCTCTGCAGATTGAGCCCTCAGAATATGATCTGATCAAGTATCCGGAACGAGGATCTTGCCTTTATCGATGCGGCAATGAGAGATATCTCCTTCAGGTAAAGGCACCTAGTTATAAGGCTGAACTCTTCGGAACAGGAGGCGGAAGATGAGTTTCACAGTAGGTGCAGCACTTAAGAAAGTTGCTGTTGCAGTACTTTCGGACAAGAAGATATTCAAGAAAGTGTGCATCATAGTCCTTACTGTCTCATTAGTCTTCATCATGCCAATCTTCGCAATAGTCTCGTTTTTCAAAAGCAAAATTGAACTCAGCGATGAGAATATTGCTGCGATTATTGCAAATCTGGATGTTGAGGAAGTAGCCAAGTTGACCAAGGTTAATGACACCATGGAAGCTATAGAGGAAGCAATGAATGATGCTGATCTCAGGGAAAAGTATACGGAAGCACAGGTTCTCTATATCTTAGCTCTCTATGAGCATCAGGATGAGGATAACTTTGTTGAGAGGTTGGTGTCCTGTTACCAGAACAGCAGCTCTGATGAAGGTGTAATAAAGCTTGTAAACCGAGAGTTCGGATGTGATATTAAACCTGAAGAGTACATCAAGGTTGTTTCCGGAATGCGCCAGACAACTATCAGTAATTCGATCTTTGAGGATCCTACTACAAAGAATAATCACGATGTTGTAGCCTGGGCTGAAAACGCTTATAGAAGTCACTGGGGTTATGTTTGGGGTACATACGGCAGAGTATTAACCAAGACATACTGCGATGCCCTCGTAAATAGAGACCCGAAACACGTTGGAAAATATGAAGACTTCATTCGTTCGAACTGGGTCGGAAGACGATGTTCTGACTGTGTCGGCCTCATCAAAGGATATCTCTGGTACAACCCCAATAAGCAGGAGATCCAGTACAGATATGGTAATGCCTCCGATGGTGGAGCCAATTCGATGTATGCTTCAGCGAAGATTAAAGGACCAATATCCACTATTCCTGAGATTCCTGGACTTGGTGTTTGGCATAAAGGACATGTGGGAATCTATATCGGGAATGGCTATGTAATCCAGGCAAAGGGAACGAAATATGGTGTTGTAAAGACTGGCCTCAAGGGATTTACGCACTGGTTTAAGATCCCGGGAGTGACGTATCTGGATGAGTGAATCACTCATTTTTCATTCGTTTCTTACTCAGTTTTACTGAAAATGAGGTTATATAGAAGGTTATAATGACCCCATCAAAGCAAAACAATTTCTTCATAACACCCTCTAAAATGATGCCCGGTTTCAATACGAAGCCGGGTTTTCTAATGCAAATTAACAAAGGAGGTGGTCACAAATGACCAGAATTAAACTTGAAATTGAGGCAGAACCGGCACAAATTGATGCGCTTAGAGTGTATTTGGGGAGGAAACACTCATCGCTTGAACACGAGATTGAGCGCCATGTTGAGTCTCTGTACAGCAAACATGTCCCCAATATTGTTAGAGATTTTATCTCAGCGAACACTCAGATTAAGAACAATGGAAGGGAGGTTGAAGGCAGTTTCGGACCTTGAAGGCGAGAAAGGGGGCCAGAATCTCTGCCGATTTTTAAGCAGGATAAAGGACGGTCGACTGCCAAGGCAGCTCCGTCACTTTACTACACTCGGCAGAGCCGATTGTATGGGGTTTTGAGAGCGTAACAATGTTACAAATCCTTGGTAGACTGTATTTGGAAGTATTTCTAGTATAGTCGACTGAGACCTTCAAAAACCCGTATTTAGGACTTCATTTGGTCGACCAGAAATTGCCAAAACTGGAAATGAGCGACAAATCTAAAGTAGGACTTAAGATTCGTTCCGATGTATTAAATGATGCAAGGGATACTTTTCCAATTGATCAATGCAGGTGTTTGTCAGAGTTTACGGAAAGGGCCCTTGAATACTACATGGGATACGTAAGGAGCAATCGCATGGCTGATTATCTTTCCCCAACGATAATGTCATCACTTAAGGCTGTCTCCGATGAAAGCACAACTCGGATCACTAGGATTCTCTTCAAGCTGGCTGTGGAGATGGCAGTCATGAACAACCTGTTCGCAGCCAGTCTCAATATTGATGAAGAACAGATCAATTCAATCAGGCATGAATGCGAGAAGGCAGTACGCAGGACTAACGGTGATTTCAACATGAATGATGCAGTTCGCTGGCAGAAGGGGGGATAATCGTTGACAAAAGTAATTGTAAAGATCAAATACATGAAGCCGAACGGCAAGAGAACTCCTGGAAGATATGCGAACTACATTGCGACGCGTGAAGGTGTTGATAAGATTGATGATTCAGCTAAGTTTAGTGAGCCACGCCAACAAGGACAGACATATGCAGACTATATTGCGACAAGACCAAGAGCGGAGAGGATCGGTAAACACGGTCTTTTCACCGATGCTGGTGTTGAGGTGGATCTGAAGAAGGTATCGGATGACCTCAATAGTTTTGAGGGAACAATATGGACAGCAATAGTGTCCATAAGGAGAGAAGATGCCGAGATGCTTGGCTTCGAGACAGGAGAACGATGGAGAAACATCGTGCGAGCTCATCGTGATGAGATTGCAAAGAACTTCCGAATACGACCTGAAACATTAGCTTGGTATGGGGCATTTCATAATGAGTCTTATCATCCGCATATTCATCTGATCATCTATGACCGAGAGAATAAAGGGTTCATCGATGAGACTGGGATCGAGAATATCAAGAGTATGTTTGCTCATGCGATATTTAGCGATGAAATGCTCAATCTGCAAAATGAGAAAACGTCACAACGAGACAAGCTGCGTCTGAGAAGCAGAGAGGAGATTGAAAGTATCATAAGCCGTATAAATAGCGGTCAGGAAGATAATCTCGTGCTTAGGGCTCTTATGATAGATCTGTCTGAACGGCTGAAGAAGCATAAAGGAAAGAAGGTATATGGATATCTTAAGAAGGATGACAAGCTTCTTGTAAAGCAGATTGTTGATGAGCTTGAGAAGATCCCGGCAGTGAAAGAGCTCTATGACCTTTGGTATGAGAATCAGGAAGGAATATATCGTATATATAAATCAGATATGTCTTCTCGAATACCTCTTTCCGAAAACCAAGACTTTAAAAGCATCCGCAATGCGGTAATACAGGCCGCTTATGAATTAGGGAACAATTATGGGCTAAATGTGCATGAAAAGGTCCCTAATGAAGATGAAGACATTATCGGAATCGATATCAGAGAAGACAAAACACAACAATATTGTGAGAGTGATAGAGAGACATCGTATAGGAATCAGTTTGTTCCAGCAGAGAGTAATCCGGTATATGTTACGAAATCTGTAACTGGTCTGCTTAACAGCGTGAGCAAGATTTTTAGGGATAAGCTTAAAAATGGTTCAGAAAGAATGCCAAAGACCGATGTAAAACTGAGACGAAAGATACTAGAAAAAGATGAAGCACACGGCATAAAACATGGATAGATTTGAAAACCGATGTTGCTCATTTCAGAAAGAGAGGGAACGCAATGTACACACGATATACAGAAGAACAAACAAAGAGAGCAGGCGAAGCTGATCTTGTCTCTTTGCTTCAGCAGCACGGTCAGCAAGTCAAGAGAGTGGGTTCGGAATACGAATGGTACGATGGAGATCAGACCGTATCTATAAAAGGAAATCTCTGGTTCCACCAGTATGAACGTGTTGGGGGCAATACAATAGATTTTGTGAAGAAGTTCTTTGGCCTCAACTTCCCAGATGCTGTAAAGCTTATATTGGACGAAGAAGGCGCAGAAAATGTTTCGAGCACAGAAATTAAGCGGAAGGAAGAAACCGTACGAACTAAGCCTGAACCAAAGGCATTTGTGCTTCCTACTAGAAATGGAAACATGCGGCGAGTATTCGGATATCTTATTACTACTCGTGGTATTGATCGGGAAGTGCTCAGGACATTTGCTCATAATAAGTTGCTATATGAATCGGCTGAACATCATAATGTTGTTTTTGTTGGTTGTGATCCTTATGGAACTCCAGTACATGCACAGATGAGAAGTGCTGCATCCAACTCGAAATGGCGTGGGAATCAGGCTGGTTCTGATGCAAGGTACAGTTTCAATTGGCGCGGGCCTGGAAGCAAAGTATTCTTTTTTGAGGCTCCAATAGATATGTTGTCTTATATATCGATGCATCCAGATAATTGGTCAGACTTCAATTATATTGCTGCATGTTCATTATCTGAACAACCATTGATTCAGATGCTTCAAGACAATCCAAACTTAAGACATATCTGCATTTGTTATGATAACGATCCGCCCGGTCAGAAAGCAGCACAGGAGCTTTGTGCGAAGCTTTCCGAATCGGGATATGATGTTGAGGTCCTTGTTCCTTCTTTAAAAGATTGGAACGAGGATCTTTTAAGTTCGGTACAGGAAGTGGGTGAAGTCGAATGCCAGACGGTATCCCAACTCTTGTAATAGTTATGGTCATCATGATGCTCATTATCGGCGGGGTTACAATGGCCGGTCAGTTTTATAACCTCAATGGCATCAAGAGTAAGACCGTAGGAGATGGCCAGCACGGAACTTCAAGGTGGGCCACAAAACCTGAGATAAGAAGAATGTACCGTTTCATCAGGTTTACACCAGCGAAGTGGCGTAGTCAGGCATCTCAAGGAGTCCAGCCTACGATTGAGGGGAAGAAAGGCGATACAAATGAGCCACTTCCTCAAGGCATTGTCGTAGGGTGTACGAGAAAAAATGAAGCAATAGTGGATACGGGAGATGTCCACGCATTGATGCTCGGTGCTGCCGGTGTCGGTAAAACGGCATATTGGTTGTATCCGTGCATTGAGTATGCCTTAGCTTCAGGAATGAGCTTTCTGTCAACAGATACGAAGGGCGATATCATGAGAAACTATGGAAATATCTGTAAAGACTATGGGTATAACGTGGCAGTAATTGATCTTCGTAATCCGACAAGATCCTGTGGCAATAATCTATTGAATCTTGTAAACAAGTATATGGATCTTGCTCAGGCAAATCCCGGAAATGTTGCCTATAGAGCGAAGGCTGAGAAATATGCCAAAATAATCAGTAAGACGATTATTCTGTCTGGCACTGACTCAACTTCATTCGGTCAGAACGCTTATTTCTATGATGCAGCAGAAGGCTTGCTCACTTCAACAATCCTGTTGGTTGCTGAGTTTGCCGAACCAAATCACAGACATATCATTTCGGTGTTTAAGATCATACAGGAGTTATTAGCCCCATCAGGTATTAAGGGGAAAAATCAATTCCAGCTCCTTATGGATGAACTGCCGGATGATCATAAGGCCAAGTGGTTTGCTGGCGCGGCCCTTAACTCACCAGAACAATCAATGTCTTCTGTAATGAGTACGGCACTGTCGAGACTCAATACTTTCCTTGATTCCGAACTTGAACAGCTCCTTTGTTTCGATACGGAACTTGATGCCGAGAAGTTCTGTAACGAAAAGAGCGCCTTGTTCATCATCATGCCGGAAGAGAATCCGAACACATTTTTCCTTATCTCCCTTATTATTCAGCAGCTTTACCGTGAGATTTTGTCAGTGGCAGATGAAAACGGCGGTAAGCTCAACAATCGCTGCGTATTCTTCTGTGATGAGTTTGGTACATTACCAAAGATCGATTCCGCAGAAATGATGTTCTCCGCATCCAGATCCAGAAGATTGCAAATAGTACCGATAATCCAGTCCTTTGCTCAGCTCGAAAAGAACTACGGCAAGGAAGGTGCTGAGATAATCATTGATAATACACAGCTCACTATTTCTGGTGGTTTTGCCCCGAACTCAACTTCTGCCGATACCATCTCAAAGGCTCTCGGTACGAGAACTGTTATGTCGGGCAGCATCAGTAAAGGTAAAGATCAGCATTCCCAATCGCTTCAAATGATAGAACGTCCTCTTATGACAGCGGACGAACTTCGAAATCTTCCCAAAGGTATGTTTATTGTAATGAAAACAGGCTTTCACCCGATGAAGGTGAAGATGAAACTGTTCTTCAAGTGGGGAATCACCTTCGATGATACTAATCCGTATATCACAGTTGAGCATGCCAGCCGTAAGGTTGAGTATTCCTGTAGGGACGATATCAAAAGGGCAATACGTGAGAAATATCCAAAAGATGAGACTCCGTCAGAGCCAGAAGAAACAAAGACTGAAGATAAGCCTGTAGGAGAAAAGCACATTCCACAGGGCCCTCAGCCACCAGAAGAGTTCCACACTAAACCTAATTCGGCTCATATCGCCAGCTACATGACAAAGAGTGGAGACCAGGCGTAATGGCAGATTTTTCTTTCATCTACGCGATTGATGGGATAAAAGATCGGGACATAGTCGTATACCGTTACCTGGATGACCGGGCAAACAGGGACGGCATATGCTGGCCAGGCATCAATACGATTGCCAGAGACCTTCATCGCTCAAGGTCAACAGTAAAGAGAGCGATAAACGAATTAAAAGGCTACGGCCTAATCACTACAAAACAAAGATACCGATCCAATGGCGGTAAATCTAGCCTTGAGTATCACTTGCCAAGGCATAACAAATCATTTTACGGAGGAAAAATATATGACTTACGACGAATTCAAGAAAGCAGTAATGAGCAACATGAAGGATTATCTCACAGAAGAGTATCAGGACTTCAATATGAGATTCCAGACAATCAATAAGAGCTCCGGGTATAGCTACGAGGCTCTCATGGTTGAACCACAGGACCGACATATGAGCGTTGTTCCTGCTCTGAACATCACAGATGCATACGAGCAGCTTCAGGACGGAATGTCCTTTGAAGCTGTGATGAACAAGCTCGCTGATGTTCGTATGCATGCAACTATCCCGGAGTTCAACAAGGATGATATGTTCAAGTTTGACAAGATCAGTGACAGGATCTTCCCCAGGCTCATCAATACAGAGGCAAATATGGAATACCTTGCGGACAAGCCTCATAAGGAGATTGAGGATCTCTCCATCATATATGCTGTTCGTATCAGTGAGAACGAGTCTGGCTTTGCAGACGCGGTTATCACTAATGACCTTGCAAATGCGTGGGGAGTCGATACCCAGGAAATCCACAGCAAGGCTATGGATAACATAGCGGAGAGACCTCCTCTTTTCCAAAACATTGAAGAATTGCTTTTTGGCGAAAAGGAAGCTCAGAATCAGGAAATCGAGGATATAGATCCTGATAACTACAGGGCTCCTTTCTTCGTTTTGACAAACCAGCAGAAGACTAAGGGTGCCGTTATGGCTATTAACCCTAAGATTATGGACAGAATCACTGCAAAGCTTGGTGATGTTTATGTTATCCCTTCTTCAGTCGATGAGACACTTATCATACCTAAGAGTGTGGTTGATGATCCTGATTTCCTTAGAAATATGGTAAGAGAGGTGAATGCCAACGAGGTTAAGCCTGAAGACCAGCTTTCCAACAATGTCTATGAGTACGATGCTCAGTCTCATACACTGAGAATTGTCGGCGGCGAGCAGACAGAAGGAATGTCAGAGGGAGATGCTCCGGATCCGAATGACACGTCTGTACAGGGTGATGACTCCCAGGATGAAGGTCCGACTATGTCGATGTGAGCGCAGCGTTTTACAAGTGTTGCTTGTAATTGATTGACGATAACCAGCCCCAAGTTTCTAGAAATAGTAGCTTGGGGCTGGTTTTGTCATGTCTGTTTACAACAACTAACGCTTGCATTTCAGGACGCAGACAGCCTTTATAGAATAAAGATAGTTCATAATTAAGGGGAATTTTATATGTGTAAGTATTGGAAACCTTATTATTTTCGGAAATGGCAGTAATGCTAAGACAGAGCATAACATCATTTTCAGGGCAAAAAGATCGATAGGAAAAAGAATCCGGTCGGTCTCTTTATTAGACGGATTAATCCCGTAATGACATAGCTTATCCATAAGATATGAAAATTAGTGAACACAGATAGCTTGTAATAATAGATTATTCATCCGCCGAATCAGATAAAAAAGAACCAAAATCGTCTGGTAGTAGATGTGAAGACGATGCAAAGTGAAAAGTGCGAAACTGGGGATAAATCCTGATCTGAGCACAGGTTCTCACAAGAATTCTCAGAATTGATTCAAAAATAGAGGTAAATGTTCAGAATCTTTACACAAAAGAGAGCAGGAAGATATTAAAATATAACAGTCAGTTAAGAAGACCAGCCTTGCAATTGACAGAAGAAAAAGCAGCAGGATTTTACTTTATCCCCGAGTTTTTTTACTCTGTCCCCGGGAATGGCAGAACCTGTTGAAATGTGCGATCGAACGGATTACCATAACTTGTTGCAGACCGGGAGAAGAAAGCGGAATACTGCGAAAATCCCAAAATATCTACCGAATATCCCAAAGATCTCTGAAGGGTATTGCAATAGAAGAAATGGGATCTTACTATAACCGTTGGAGTTGCCTTCACTGCAGTCAGAAGCCGGATAAGATGCATGCACATGTGCAAAAAATGTGCAAGATTTGCCAGATGTCTTGACATAGAAGATAAGGCATGCTAAGAGAAAAGTGTTCAATTTGATATGGCATATTAAGAGGAGAGGTAAGTTATGGGTAACTATTTCAGCAGAAAGATGAAGGTAATCAGCAGCATTCTTATAGCAGCTCTGTTTATCGGTATGCTTCCATGGCGTGAGCTTGCAGCCGACTCTAATACCCATGGTGAATATAACTGTTCTCCTCTGACAGTTGTATATGAGCAGAACTCCACATGGAATAACAGTACCCAAGGCCAGTTCACTATAACCAATACATCTTCTAATGCAGTCACATCGTGGAAACTGGAGATAGTATATGGCGGCGATGTAACTATAACAAATATCTGGGATGCAACAGATGTAACAGATTACGATAACGATGAGAATATAACAGTATCCGGGAGTTCAAGGATAAGTGCAGGCGGAACATATACGTTTGGTCTTATAGCAGAAGGGGACGACAGTGCTCCTGTAGCACCCATCGATATAAACGCAGTGCAGGTTATATCAGAAGATCCTGCACCTACACCAACAAATACACCCACCCCTACACCGACAGCAGAGCCGACTAATACTCCAACACCTACAGCAGAGCCAACAGCTGAACCGACTGTAACAAATACTCCTACACCTACTCCCATAGAGACAGAAGAGACGGTATTCCCATATGCGATCTTCGCAGGAAGTACATCACATGACTTCTCGTTCCAAGGCTGGAAATCCAATATAACAGGTGATATCTACTCAGGCAGGGACTTCCTGTATCAGGGATCAGAGCTTACTATGGATGGGTATGCCAGAACAGTAGGAACGATACAACCTGCCGGGTGGAAGACAGACATGACAGGCTTTCAGGAGCATATCACACCAATAGATATACCTGACTGGTCAGCATCTATCCTGGCAAAAGAAGACGATATGCCGGCAATAGATCCTACAGTGTTCGGATCACAGGAGAGCGTGGTCGCAAACGGATACTACTATACTGACGGAGACCTTACGATAAGCAGTACCGACTTTACAGGTGATGCAGTAATCGTAGCCAAGGGTAATATCACATATAATGTCGATTCCTTGAACAATAATGAAGAATTCGAAGGAAGAGTCCTTCTGTATTCAGAAGAAGGGAATATCACATTAAACGGAACAGAGATAGAGATAAACGGGATACTTTATGCTCCGCAGGGAAGAGTATCCATAAATGCATATAACACAACGATAAACGGAAGGATAGTAGCAGATAAGTTCAGTTATAGTGGATCTATTCTTAACGTAACGGCTGATCCGGCAGATCTGCAGCTCGTATCAGAGCTTCCTGATGTAACTGTAACTGCGAACAAGAAGAATGTAAGTATAGGACAGACAGCGTACTATACAATAGAGATCCCTGAAGATAATGTATATGAGATCCTATATAGGCTCAACGGAACAAATGTTACGGTACCGATTCCTGATAATGAAGAGGATCCTATAAGATATAACCTTAATACGAGCGAGGCAGGAACATATACGCTTGAGGCATATGTATCTCTGCCTTACGGGTCATTTGTGCTGGACAGCGATACTATAACTGTAGCAGCACAGCCGACAGCGACCCCAACAAACACGCCCACACCAACGGCAACAAGCACTCCTACAAGCACGCCTATACCTACGGCAACGAATACTCCCACGCCGACGAACACCCCTACCCCTACGGCTACGCCGGTTCCAACAGCAACAAATACGCCGACACCCATACCTACGGCAACTAATACCCCTACACCGACAGCAACACCTGTACCTACTGCTACAAGTACGCCTACCCCTACGCCGGAGCCGACCGCAACCCCTACGGAAACACCGACGCCAACTCCAACGGAAGAGCCTACACCAACACCGACAGAGACGCCTACTCCCACACCAAC